>JABUBQ010000148.1_pt1 | contig 11217 bp, 13 predicted proteins | sample 7240351 | NCBI WGS metagenome assembly JABUBQ01 (sample SAMN07256348, study PRJNA390944) | subsurface metagenome | isolation source: Methane hydrate marine sediment | place: Pacific Ocean: Eastern North Pacific, ODP site 1244 | collected 2002 | reverse complement strand
AGATGATATTCAACACTCTGAGCGGCGTTATTTTCAAAAACGGCAACAATATTAAAAAACATACCCGTTATAACGGACTATCGGGCGACGATGTCCGTTGCGGTGTTTATGATACCCAGAGGCGCTACTGGGCGGGCACGGTCACCGGTATTAGTTACTACGATAATAATAGATGGAGACGAATCCGGGAGGGGCAAGGTCTTCCTTCGGAAGATGTCTGGGCGTGCGCGCTCGATTCGACCGGCACATTATGGTTCGGTACAACTGAAGGTATAGTATCGATATACGATGATATGCTGACCGACAGGACTCCGGAAATCGACCTCGATACAGTCGATGTTCGCGCGATAATTGCGAAAGACTCACGTGTCTATTTCGGAACCGACAGCGGTAAATTGCTGATATATGACAACGATTCATGGGAAATCCTCGGCAACAGGTATCTTGATACCGGGAGTGGGATTTCAGCGATGACATTCGATCCGGACGGCGTTTTATGGCTGGGCACGAATGGTGACGGTCTGATTAGATATGACGGCAAGGGAACGAGCCGCTATACCATAAAGGATGGTTTGCCTTCGAATTATGTCCGTTCTCTTGCGTATGATAACGGAACGCTCTGGATGGCGTGCTTCGGCGGTGTGGCTACACTGACTATAAGCGAAAATAGTGAGTAAATCTTGACTTCGATGTCCGGATTTGTTATTTTAGAAACTCTTTAATGAGATTTCGTTGCCCCGTGGTCTAATGGTAAGACGGCTGACTCTGGATCAGTTTATCGAGGTTCAAATCCTTGCGGGGCAGCCATTATATAAACAAGGACTTAGCCAAATTTTGGTTAGGTCTTTTTTTCTTGCCGGTACTACTGTGGTGCTACTTGAGAACAGGAATTTGTGTTCGTCGCTTCTACGGCATATTGACCGCTGGCTTTGGGAAATATGCCATCTCGCGGATAGATAGTGCATTCTGATGTGTTTATGGGCGTCTATAGCGGTCAGCGTGAGGAATAGGAGTATCCGGAAATGGGTAAATAGATTCGGGAGTTGATTGTAGAATTGATACAATTCGCTAATAAGATGATTTCTCATGTATAATTGAATATGGTTTAGTAAGTAAATCCTCATATTTTACAATTGTTGGAAATCCTTTGCCTCTTCTGGCTAAGTATAATCTTTTATTTAAGTTAAGATGTTTATTTATATACGTGCGAGCGAATTTTTTTATTATACGTGTACTAATAGCTATCCTTGTCATGTCTTCAGGATTATCTAATTTTATACTCGTCTTTCCTTTTGTTTTTCTTTTGATATGTGCTATAGCATTTCGACAATCGTCATTAAAATAATTTCCTAATGTTTTACCTTTTAGCGGTAAACAGTTAATTTCATCTTTTGTTATTTGTTTTGATATGGAATTTTTTCTAAATGTTTTATTTATCCATCCAATAGCTTCAGTCCCACCAGTTTCCATAATTTGCCAATAGAATAAGAATGATAGGTAAAGATTGTTTGAGCTATTGGCTTCTCGGTAAAGTAATAGAGCAGTCCTTTGGTCATCGTTTTCAATTTCTGGTATAGGAAATAAATTACGTCCACCAAGATAATGGCCTGCTAGCGAAATTTTATGAAAATCAAACACACAGCTTTTTGCATTTCTAAGAGAATAATTATCTGGTACACCCTTACCCCCTGAATCCCATAATTTTAACATGGAATCATGTTGCCATGCTAATGAGCTAAAAAAATCAGATGCAGCTTGAAAGGCTTCATCTTCTCTTTGTTTATTATTTGTTGGAATAATTGTTAATAAAACATCACTCCATTTTGAACTATTATTTTGGATTAACTTATAACGAATACCATTGTATTGAAAATAGTAGACATTTTTGTTTAGCACAGAGCTGTTATCAAAACATATGTGCATTAGGTACGCCATAATAATCTCCTTTTTTTAAAATTGGTACAATACTGGTTACTCCTTCCTTTCTATAATTCGATTTCATCACCTATATTCTGTTATGGGTGTATAGAGTTAACGGCCATGGTGACCTTCATGCGAGTTCTCTCTCAATATCCTGCACAATCACAATCAGACGTTGATTGTAATCAATCCTATCCATACTGTCTTAGTGTTTGACTTTCAGAACTTTCGTATGTCTTGATAAACTTTTTTAGCCAAGAATGTGTTTCTACCTCGACATTATATTAAAGATTAACTATATAAACCTTCCCAAGAACTTTACTCAATAACAACTGGGATTGCCTACCATCTCAAGTTTGGTGATTCATCAATGCTCACAATTTGAACCTTAAGAACATCGTCACCCCGGTCAGTTGGTAAAGCATTAACATCAGTTGTGAAAGTTATGTTTCTAACACTAATCCAAAGCAAGCAAGCCGCAATAACAGTAAGTACTATCTTAGTATATAAGTCCATCTTATTTACTCCTCCTTTCAGTCCCAATTATTTTAACCACAAATACAACTCTCTCCACTTCCTATATCTGCTCATATTCATTCCAGTCAGCATATGGTTTTTGGTTATATGAATTTTATTTAAGTTGCTCTTCGATATCCTTCACTACCCTCGACAGGCGTTCCTTCGTCTCATATCGGGCTTTCCCATAATGCGCTTCCCGATGACAGTTCGGGCATAGGTCGATTACCCAGTTCGGGGTATTAGATAATCTTGCCATCGCCTCTTATGATCTTAACTTCATTCCTAAATACATGAACAGGCTTGCTACCGAAAGCGATTTGCTCCAATTCACGGGAAGCAGCGACTTCTTCTCGCAGAATCTTCGCAAACAATTCATGGAGACGATTCTCTTTGTACGATGCGGCAGCAACGCAAAAATCAAGGGCTTCGTTGTGAGTAAAAAAGCGTCCCGGTATTGTATTTTCATTACCAATTACCAAACCATAACGAAGGTATGGGTAAACCTGTTTGTGTTTACGAGCCTTTGCACTATAGGTTATTACGTCGTGTGTGCTGATATTTGTCTTGAACTCAAGTACGACACGAGGAATATTCACATCCTTTTCGATTTGTTCAAAAACACATAGGTCCGTTTGGAAAGCAGATTGACCTCTCTTTGGGTGTTTTGGATCCACTTTCAGTCTAAGGTGGTTATCAACCGTAACTTGGTAGAGAAGGTTTGCTCCGCGCTTGATTAAAAGTGGTGTGCCAAGAACGTCCTTAGCTGCATCCAAAGCTGTCGAAACAAAAGGATCTTCGGGATTTGCCATTTATATCCTCTTTAGTCATATTATTTTCTATTTATTATAATATTATATCAGTTTGGCACAAATGCCTCTCCTATCCTCCTTTAAAAGTAATGATTTTGAACACTGTAAAGATTTCAAATACAGACCTAACTCAAATGTTTGTATTAGCGGTTCTGTTAGCCAGCCATTTTTTTTAGGTGGCACAAATCGCAAATGTACTTTGGAGTTAACGATACGAGCTGTACTACTCTCGCTACCATACACCCTCCAAACACTCTATTCGCCATATCAGCATACAAAGGTATGGCTCGCGCCGAGATCGTGGCTTATACGGCGTTATTTAACGCTGGGGGCATGATTCTCAGCAAACGTGAGGTTGTCCCCTCAATACGTTAGCACAATCGGACGGCGGACAACATAATAGCAGATCACTTCACCAACACCATCTTCCTCATGTCACTCATCCCATTCGCTTTCAATGAGCCATGTCAGATTTCGGCAATGATAGATTTCACAATTCTTTTTATACCATCGTTTGCAAGGGAATAGTACGTTTTATTACCAGCTCGCCTTGATTTCAACACACCAGCAAGCTTAAGAATACTGAGTTGCTGAGATGTTTGAGGTTGTCTTGCGCCCAATAACTCTGCCAATTCTCCTACACAAACTTCACCATTAATCAGTACAATCACTATTTGAATGCGGTTATGGTGAGCTATAGCTTTAAGTAATGCGACCGCCTTATCGAGGGTATCTCCAGTAACCATTGTTGCCATTGTGAATCACCGTAATATTAAGTGTGAATCTCAGAATATCTATATTTTAAATTATCAGAATAACAGAGAAAGTCAACATGAATTTGAATAACGAAGGCACTATGATAGAATAAGACATTATAGACGCCCAAAAGGATGCCTTTGAGAAAAAGAGTATACTGACAGCTCCAATCGCTATATCTCGCCCAGGAGCGCCTATTTTCTATATAGCCATAGTTCTCTTATTTCTCAGGCGGAGATAATTCCTCTAATGGCCGTTTCCAGTGTTTCTTCATGGATGTGGTTGCTCCCATCACTACCTCGCTCAATACGTCACCCACCCGGACGGCGGACAACACGGAAACCTACGTCACTGATCATCCATACCGGATATCTTATTCCACGGTACGCCGACCGACAGAAAAAGTAATAGCTCCCAAAAGAGCCGCCACGAACCACCCGGTAGGAGCCCGAAATAGGACCGGTAGGATTACTCGAAGGTGACGAAGAATAGTAGCTCTCATCATACCAGTCGCTGCACCATTCCCACACATTACCGTGCATATCATAAAGACCGAAAGCATTCACTGTTTTCTGACCACCTGGATGAATGGTAATACCGTATCCGTGGTTATCACTATACCACCCTGCGTCACTTAGATAAATTTTATAATTGCCTCCATAAAAGCGCTGTAATGATTTGATTTCAGATTCTCACACCTCCTTAAGCCGCCATGGGCTCCGGTAGGGACGTGTTATCATCCTGTTCGCTTCAGGATCCTCAAGGAACTGTTCGTTTTCCGGATCCCAGTTCAGTTTCCTGCCAAGCCTGAGTGAGGTGTTGCAAAGCGTGGAGATGGACGTTGCGCGGTGGCCATGCTCGACCGGTGCTACTGGTTCCTCACGGGTCTTGACGCAGTCGATGAAATTACGAATATGATCACGTGAGCGCGGGAGGTTTATCTCGTTGCGCCGGATAATCGTGGTCAACAGGTTCTTCGGCTTGGTCATTATTCCGAGGGTACGTCCGACAAGAATCGTTCCTTCGGTGCCTTCGAAGAGGACACCGCAGTCCGGTTGGGCCACATCGTACACCAGCATCTTGACACCGTTATCGTATTTACATGTCAAGTTATAGGAAATCGCCGTGTTCCAGAGTCCCTCGGTGGGGAATGTACCCGTTCCTTCGATTTCTACCGGGCCGGACTGGGCCATACCCATACCCCACTGGGCGATGTCGCAGTGATGCGGCGCCCAATCCGCCAGACGACCACCGCCGTAATCGAAAATAAACCGGAAGTTGAAATGGCACCGATACTGTGTGTACGGCGCCCAAGGGGCGGGGCCGAGCCACATGTCATAATCGAAATCCTCGGGAATGGGCATTTCAGGCTGAGGAATATTTGTCACATCCGCATGTCTAAGGTCTTGTCCTCCCCTATCATCGACAACGTTATAGAAGGATCTATGCCATTTGTTACGTTCTTCCGGGGTCATCTGGGATATGAGTTCCCGATCCTTCGCGCGGGAAAGAAGACGGGCGTGTATGGTGTGCAGTTTCCCGATACGGCCATTGAGTGCGAGTTCGCATGCGAAACGGAAGTTCTCATTAGACCGCTGCTGGGTACCGCTCTGGAAGACGATATTGTTCCGTCTGACCGCATTCACGATCGCACGGCCGTCAGTGATGTCGTATCCAATCGGTTTTTCACCGTATATGTCCTTTTTCGCGTCCGCAGCCATGGTAATAACAATGGCTTTTGTCTGGTAGGGAAGCGCCTCATAGATAATATCGATGTCGTCGCGGTAGATAACATCACGGAAATCATTGTAATCATCGCAGCCGATGTATGAATCAGAGGAAGTCTTACCGGTATAGTACTGTTCGACCATACGCTTCGTTCTAAGACGGTGTTCACGGACTACATCACAGACAGCGACCACCTGAACATCATCATTGGAACAGAATCTCCGTGTCAACGAATGTCCCTTTCCTCCGCAGCCTATGATGCCCAGATTCAAGCGGTTACTGGGGGCGGTGGCACCGAAAACTGATGCTGGAACCACATACGGAGCGGCAATACCCACAGCGGATGCTTTCAGGAATTGCCTGCGATTAACATGTTTTTTCAGTTTCATATATCAGCTCCCGTGAAAAAGTGTATAAGGTTTATTATTCTAAATATTTTTATGCCTTGCAGACGGTATGCAAGTAATGTTGTTTTGATATGGTGAAATACGATACTGTTTTTACAATCCGCCAAAATTTAACAATTAAATATACAGTTAAGTAACAACAAATCAAGAGTAAACATGCTTCTCTGATTGATTGAACGCGATTTAAAATATTTTTCTGTTTGAAAGCTTTTTACTGACATTCCCCATATCAAAACCATGAGGGCTATAAACTACAAACTACTTTACCTATCCCTCATAATCAAGCTGAATATCTGCCACATCTGGACGCCGCCGCTTCCTCCACCGGCACATACTCACTCCTGTCCGCATATCATATTATAAAATATCCATCATCACAGCCGGAATTTGTAAAAGAGCCCCGGAAGTGGCATGTACCGAGGTGCTCCCTCCTTTCTCGGGTCAGTGAAGTAGAGGATATCGACCTCTAAATCGAGCGCATGACCGTTGCTAAATCGGCAATCCAAGCCCATAGGAACGTCCAGCATAAATCTCGTTTGGGGCTTCTTTTCAGACATGCCGAACATGTGAAGAAAACCTACACCAGCATGGGGGCGCGTATCCCCAAAACCTGCGTATCCATTGACAGTCATCGCAAAACTAAATACCTCCTCCTCCATAGAAAGAGTGCCGAGGTTCATCCGCACCGACATGTCCGAAATGTGATGTTCTACAGATAACGATAAGGAGCTTCCGAAACCCACCAAAGTAAAACCAATCCGGGTGTATTGCTCCGTTGCGTGCGTTATACTACTGGCGGTCTGCATTAAGAGAAGTATGAGAATGATGCGTTTCATTAAGTCCCCAGTCGTAGTACGGTATCCAGCACCAGCCACCGGCACATACTCAGTCCTGTCAGCATATATCGGTTTCAGGCATTGCTGTCGGAAGCGCTTTCACACGAGTTGTTCTTCAATATTCTGCACTACCCGCAAACCATTGATGCCTTGTATACTGTAATATGTATCAGAAAATTGTCTGGAACTTCCGTCGTTGTTCACTAATTTCCTTTGGCACTGGTTTGCCCTCCAGTATCTTTCTTTTATCAAAGGCACAAATCCGTGATATCAACATGTTCGTATCCACATTGACCAGTGAAAACCGGTCGTTGTTAGTGTAAAGAAACGTTACAACATCCTTTAAGACATTTTCTTCACTCTTAGGTATGGTCAAACTCAGATTTGTGATGTCCTTGATGATTTCCTTCACATACAACTTTTTATCTGATATTGAACCCCTTTCAAACGAAATGTCAGTTTTATTATCAACAAAATTTTGAATGAGGTGGATACGAACATATGTGTTTTGAGTACTATTCTTTTTTTCAACAATGAATCCATTATTTAAAAATAACATGGTAGCATTTAGAGCATCCGCTATCTTACTTCCAATTTCTTCAAGGTTTTTTAATTTCTGTTCGTTCATGATATTACTCTCCACTTACGCTATTCGTGTGCGTTTGTTTACGGCGGACAAAGAGAGGAGTATAGGAGTATTTGCCCATATTGGAAAACTTCTCAGGTTAGGGAAGCAGTTTTCTTATCAACACCTAACAAATATCCTGCACTACCCTCGACAGGCGTTCTTTCGTCTCATCACTACCCTTCCCGTAATTTGCCTCCCGGTGACAGTTCGGACAGAGAGCTATTATCCATTGTGGATCGTCAGAGCCACCGTCGGTATTCGTGTGGCAGGTCAGAATGAAATGTCAACAGAAAGTAATTAGTCGGATATTTTTTTATCAAAATTTCCCTGTTGGATAAATTGACCAATTTTTTTATCTTCAACTGCAATATGTTTCAATAACCAATACTTTAAAAATATCAGTAAGTTAACTGGAGCATGGCTATTATTATCCTCATAACTTTTAACGCTACTTATTAGCTCAATAACGAAGTCTTTATGCATTTTCTGTTGTTCTTTTAATCCGGGATATTTATAGTGAATCATAAATAATTCTTCGGTATTAAAATGGATTTTTACATATTCAATAGCTTCTTTCACTGCGATATTAAAAGCTTCGGTTCTATCTGTTTTCGTATTTAAAGAAAGTCCGGCATGTAAATCATTAATAATTTTAACCATACTCATGTGCTGCTCATCTACTTCAGTTATGCCAATTTTATAATCTTCTTTCCACTCAGCAAAAGGCTTCTTCATTTGATCCCCCTTTATAAAGAATAAAGGTCACGTCAATGTCCTCTATGATATGAATAAGTCATCTTCGAATAAAGGTAAATCGTCAAAAATTCTAGTTTACAATCATTATTCATACCATACTCCATATTTATGCCTCAAAACGGCCCAGGGTTGGGAATAAAATAATATGACACAATAAAGGACTTAGGCGATTACACCTAAGTCCTTTATTATCAAGTGGTGGGCAATGGGCGATTCGAACGCCCGGCCTTTGGCTCCGGAGGCCAACGCTCTATCCAGCTGAGCTAATTGCCCATTTTATTCCTTCTGCAATAGTTATTGCACTATATTAAATTACTTATTCTTTTTCTTATGTCGGTCTTTTCTGAGACGTTTTTTCCTTTTGTGGGTTGCTATTTTATGACGTTTCCTTTTTTTACCGCAGGGCACATTAAACTCCTTTCGCCAGATTAATCAACTATTTGATATGCTTTTCTTTAATTCTTTCGAAGGTTTGAATACCGGTTGTTTGCGCGCTGGAATAAGAACTTCTTCACCGGTGCGTGGATTACGAGCTTTTCGTGGCGCCCGTTCGACAAGATAAAAAGTACCGAATCCCCTGATTTCGAGAGGATCGTTTTTCTTTAATGAATATTTTACCGAATCAAGAAAACCCTGAACCACTTCGCGGACATCGGTTTTGGTCAAGCCGGTTTGAGAAGCGATCCGTGCAATTACGTCTGCTTTTGTCATGTCCAACTCCTCTGATGAAGCTTTCAGTTGTCGAATATATATTCAATGAAAGACTATTCACTTATACCTTTTTAGGTGACTCGACTTCTTACCCCGGATATCCAAAAACACTTAATAACAAATTTTGATGACTATTCATGGTTTCCACAAACGCTAATATCCCCACATATACAGAATACTGGGCATATTATGTCCGAGTAATTTTAATTTAATTGTAGATGCACCGTCGATCAGGAGATCTTTCAAAACACCCCCCGTCTCCTTTATGACCGGTGGATTTTTGTCAAGTCCGACCATGATTCCCGCAAGGTCTATAGCATCCTGATAGGTGCCGGTAACATCGACAAATCCCAATTCTTTCGCCTGTCTTCCGGAAAAGATCCGCCCATCAGCATACGTGCGAACATACTCTTTGTCGAGTTGACGGCCATCTGTCACAGCCTGGAGAAACTGGTCGTAGGTGTCAGCGATAACGCCGTCTATCAACTCTTTTTCCTCATCGGTCATCTTGCGTGAAAATGAACCGGTGTCTTTAAACGTTCCGGATTTCCTAACGTTAAAACTCATGCCAAGCTTTTCAAAAAATCCTGAAAATTCTGCAAATTGAAAAATAACCCCGATACTGCCGGTAATTGTTCCCGGAGTCGCCATCACCGTATCGCATGCTGCTGCAATGTAATACCCACCGCTTGCAGCGACCGCACCCATCGATGCAACCACAATTTTCCCGGCTGAACGAGCTTTGAGAACGGTCTCATATATTTCCTGAGTTGCGGAAATTCCTCCCCCGGGTGTGTTGAGACGTAGAACGATGGCGGGTATATTTTCGTGCGTAATATACTGCTCGATCCGGTTTACTACCGGTTGCGGATTGTATATCGGTCCGAGAATCTCAATTACTGCAACGCTTTTTTTTGAGATATACACTTTTTCGCCGGTTAACGTTGTCAGCAAAAGAAACGACAAGAGCACAAAACAAAAAAGCGCCGCAATAAGTATCAATCCCCCGAAAGCGTCTCTGCGGTTAATCATCTGCTCATATCCCTTAAAAAAAATTAATTGATAAATATATATATAATATGATTGTCAGTCAATATATATTTCCGGCTCTCAACCGGCGGCTGCTTTCAGGACTGATTCGGTCAGGTGTTCAATGCTGACTTTCTCAGTGGTGTCTCTGTCGCGAATTCGCAGTTCGGCAATACCTTCCTTCAAGCCTCTCTCTCCGATGATAACCTGGATTGGAGCGCCAAACAGATCGGCGTCCTTGAATTTCACTCCCGCCCGTTCGTCACGGTCATCGATCATCACAGATATTCCCTTTGAATGAAGTGATGTATACAGATCCTCCGCAACTTTTGATACCTGTTCATTTGTCGTATTCAACGGAAGCACCTCAACAATAAACGGCGCTATCTGCCTCGGCCAAACCATCGCGTCGCCATCGAAATATCGTTCAATCGCGCTTGCCATGATTCGCTCGACACCGATACCGTATGATCCCATGATAATCGGTTTAGCGGTTCCGTCCTCATCGAGGAAATTCGCTCCAAGCACATCCGAATAACGTGTTCCGAGCTTGAAAATATGCCCCACTTCAATACCGCGCGTAACTTCGAGAGGTTTCATGCAATTAACGCACGGCTCACCCGGTTCTACCGCTTTCAATGGTACATAACGGGCTTCTTTGATATCACGCTCCATATCGACACCGGTTATATGGCAGTCATTTTCGTTGGCTCCGGCGACGAGATCCGATGTTCCTTCAAGTATAGCATCAGCGATTACAGTGACATTATCAAGGCCGACCGGACTGACAAACCCGATGTTCGAACCGGTGAAATCACTGACTTCCTCAGGTTCAGCGGGACGGCATTCTCCAAGCGCCGCCTCAAGTTTCCCCGTGTCAACCTGATGATCGCCGCGAACAAGGACGAACGTAAAACCATCCCGTGTCGCGTATACAAGAGATTTAATCAGCCGTGAAGGCTCCACACCGAGAAATTCGGAGACTTCCCCGATCGTTCGTTTCCCGGGAGTATGTACTTTTTGAATGCCACTTCTGTCGCCTTTAACCTTATCAATCTTTGACTCCGCAACTCAGGAAATATATGAGACCGTTCTCAAAGCTCGTTCAGCCGGGAAAA
>JABUBQ010000147.1_pt1 | contig 11230 bp, 4 predicted proteins | sample 7240351 | NCBI WGS metagenome assembly JABUBQ01 (sample SAMN07256348, study PRJNA390944) | subsurface metagenome | isolation source: Methane hydrate marine sediment | place: Pacific Ocean: Eastern North Pacific, ODP site 1244 | collected 2002 | reverse complement strand
ATGACAATCATACGGGTTTGAGCATTGCCGCCCCACCTTAATATCTGGAGGCTCTGCCTGGTGCAGCATCTCTCTCATATCATGAAGCTGTAGCATGGTTTCTGGGAGCTTGCTTTTAACTTCTATTGTGATGTCGTCTATCTGAAAGAGCTTGTCGAGTTCATATTCGTCTCCCTTGTATACATACTCGTTATTGAGATGGGCAAGACTGGTGCGACGTATATTTATCCCGCATCCATTGAGTACGTAGAGTTGGATAGCGACGTCGGGTATATGCTCCTCCTTTGTCTTAGTTGTAGATTTCACTTCGATAAGGTCAAAGAGGCTATCATTAATCCTCACTAAAATATCCGTTCTGATGCGTATATCATCATGCCGGAAGGCAGCCTCATAGATTATCGGAATTGAGGGGTCCTGAAGCGTTTTCTGGGTTGATTTCACCGCTTGTTCATGCTGAAAGTGATTCTCTTTGATTAGCGTTCCACCAGGATAGATATTCCTGGCGAGCTCTCCTACCTTCGTTCCAGTATCGAATATCGCTTGTTGGGCGAGGTCGATTGGATCGGCCAATTTTGGATAGTAGCAACTGAAGTAAAGACCTTTATGGCATTGTAGCCCAGTCATAAAGCGGGATTTCGAAAGCATTGGGATTTGCTCTCTCAAATGTGCCTCCGTCTTAATATACATATGCGATGTGCTATAATGCTGCAAAAACAACCATTAATGAGCTCAAGGGGCAGGTCGTATTTCCCGCTCAATAAACCTTCTGCCTTCATACCAGCATGCTAGCGCGCTTTATTGAAGGCTTGCTCGTTCCAATTTCACTACTCTACATACCCCATTTCGCCATCTGCTGTACTGTTTTTGCGCAGGCGGATCAGGATTCAAATATCTTACTGGATTCCGGATTATATCAATTTGAGGGATATTTCCTGCTTTCAGTCTACTAACAATGTATACGTAGTATTTATGCTTCACCTCCTGAGCCTTAGCCCATTGGTGAGGGGTTAATTGCCATATCCCGGGATCTCCTCGAAAATGCTTCACTTCAATAAAAAGCTCCTGTCCGCTTTTACTTGCAGAGTATATATCGTACCCAATCCCACCTTGATCGTGTCTATCATCGGGATACCTGTTCTCAGTTTCCTCGAATCCCATAACTAGTGATAGCGCAACACTCTCTGCATCACTACGATTTACTATACCTTTTCTTTTTGGCGGTTTATCCTTGTATCCCTTTCGTCCCCTTTTCAATTTCACAGTTCGTGCGGGCAATTTCTTTCGGCCGTCAAGTCCACTATATGGAGTGTGTTTCTCTACCTCGCTAAAGATAAACTCACCAGGATTAACTAGATCTGGTTCACTATCACTGGGTTCAGGTTTAGCAGGCCGTGGCTGTGGAGTTGGCTCCTCCTCGTCACGCTTCTCAAGTTCATCTTTGGATTTCTCTTTTTCTGCCTCTCCCTCAGCATCAATGATGTCTATGTCACCAAGATCCTCATCGGTAGTTGTATCAGACGCACGGATGCCCAGTCTTTCAAGCTTGGCCTTCAACTCTTCCTCATCTGAAACACCAAATACCATATCCAAAAACAAGAATATTTCATCTTCTGCATGAACGAATAGTATTGACAAAACCTTGGCAGTATCAGTAGAAAAAAGGTTTACGCTGACCAACTTGTATAGCCTATTCTCTTCTGGGCTGTAATATACCGACTTTTGAATGTTATTAACGTTGGAGACACTGTCATCCACGGTGAGCACATAGTCAAGTGTAAGTGTCGGTGTCTCATACATCTCCAATTTGTGGATTAAATTCGGCAAACCCCGCCTCACAAGTCTTTCATACTGCTGGATATTCTTCATCTTTAAATAGTGTAATGCATAGTTGAGTTTTATCTTCAGGTCATTACTTCTATCCCCATCCACTTCGGTTACCGCACCAAAGTGTTTGGATACCGTCACACTGTCGCTAAGGCGATTGAAGCCTCCTGCTTCCAGCATATTCTCAAGATTGATCCAAGAACAAGGCAGCCACAATATTTCAATCGCTGACTTGAAATGATGTCTAAACTCCTCGACATCATTGTAATAGAGTTGTGGAGGAGCTAAGAATTTGTGGTTTTCGGAAAGAAAGATGGCATTGTTGAGTTGGTCCCGATTCAAATCACCTTGAAGTGCGAAAGACTCGATGTAAGGATAAATCCTTGAGGCGTACTTTTTGAATATTTCTACATCTCCAACGGCAATCAGTTCTTCAAGAACACCCGTACAACTATTCGTAGAGGGATTACTCGCTACTCCAATCCACTTAAAGAAATCAGATAAATCACGAGCATAGATTGGTAGAGATTGATGTTCCAAATATCCTCTCAACCGGCCAAAACGGTCCGACAAATCATCCATGAAGACGCTAGAAGGCTTCCACCACACCTTGTCGGTTCGGGGAATATAAAGAAGCGCATGCTCTTCAAAAGTATCGGCGATTTCAGCAATCCTATCATTTAGTTCACTAGGTTCTTGTAGCGTCTTCAGATAATTAAACAGAAAACGATATATTGTCTCCAGTTTCTTCTGACGATTGTCCTTAAGGTTAGGAGTATGTTGTCGATATGCAATCAGGTCCTCTATAACCTTGTCGGGTGTAGGCTCAATCTTGGCCTCGAGGTCTTTTAAGAATGCCTCGGAAGCTCGCCAAGCCAGATAATTGACGTCATTATGCAGTAACAAACGATTCTGTTGTGAATCAAGGTATAACTCAGACGGTCGGTAAAACCCACCGTCGTCTCCCTGAACCCATGCCGAGTTTCGTAAGTACTCAAGGAATGAAGATGTATTGTAATGAACGTAATCGTTGGTATAGTAAAAACGTCCGTACGTGCTATTACAGAAATTCCGATCCGTGTACATTTTCCAGTTCTTGGATAGAGAATCCCACAACGTCTTTAGCCGACTTTGGCTTTCGTTAAGGCTGCAATTTCCGGAACAATATTCAATTAGTTTTGTGATATCATCGCTATTAGAGTCACCGATTATCCAGTGGCCTCTTGAAGAGTTCCTCCTTTTTATCCAATCATATCCATCGTGAGCAATCAGTTGTGTACTTTCACTCTTGACAACTCGAGGGGATGACCATACACCCAATATCTCAAAGAACTTTTTCCATGAGTACTCGGCTCGCTGTCTGCCCCGTTTCTTCCCCCTCTTTTTCTCAGTCTTCTCTCGGTTCAAATAATAAGGTGACAAGAATAGTGGACCCTCTATACCCTTAAATAGAAACTCCATCAATTCTGCCTTACCATAGCTCTTAGAAAAATATATTCCACCAGGTTTGGTATACTCGTTTACCTTTGTTCCTTTCACATATCTAAACGCTTTCACTCGTACTGCATCTACTACTTCATTCACGAAATCACCTGATAGCTTCTTACTGCTAATATCTGTCTCAATATAGGACCAATTATTACGGATATAATCCACCAGTTGATAATTTTTGCGATCATCGTAATCTAGATATTTCTGCGTATTGAACTTAGGTAAAATCACATCTCTTACTATGTGGGCCTGCCTAACATGTTTCCGTACCCCAATGTTATCAAACCAATCCTTTACCCTTTTTCTTTTTGCTTCAACATTGGGATTATCATCTTTACGATGGATGATACTGGACTCCTGTAGATATGGATGTAAGAAGACAATCTCTCCCTCAGTAAAAATCTGGTGTATTTCCGACAAATCCAGATTCTGCGGATAACAAATCAACCTATCCTTCTGATTTTCATCTTTTAACGGAATGAGTTTTCGATCGTCGGTCAATACGAATCCAACCTTTTCAAGCTCTTCAAATAAAGACTGAGTATCCTCTTCCCGAATTTTTGAAGTATCGAAGATTGTCGCCAAATATGCATAGAGATTCAGATACCATTCCGGAGATTTGGATTTCAGCAGAGTCCCTAGCTTCAGAAAATCGATTACTTGTCTGGTCTCAATCCTCCTTGCGCCGAGCTCAAATAATACTTTCTCAGCCCGGGTATATTCATTTCTTACGGATAGGTCTGGATCGATATAGTAAGCGCTCTCTTGAAGAACGGCCTTCAAATCTGTCTCTCGAAAAAGTATTCTCAGGTCATAATGGTGCGGTATAGCACACTTAGATGGTTTTACCCAACCCCTCACAGTCTTCGCTATCCTTGTACTCTTCAGTTTCCGGGTAAGTTCGTTATAGAGATCTTTAAAAAATATGTCCTGGATTTCTTCTTCCAATGGAATGTATCCATACAGGTACGTACTTATGGTTGCATTGTCCCTTAGTTCTCCTACCTTATTCCCTGCCATCACTCCCAGCTCTCTCAATAACCACTCATTCCACAGGCTATCTTCTGCGATATTTTCCCGACCGACTGTCGGAAGGAAGTCTGCCTGTACCAGAAAATGAAGGTCAGTTCTTCTTTTCGTTGGAAGATAACAATAAAGTACCCCACGTTTCGCCACGTCATTTCTTGTAGCGTCATCTGTAGGGAATGCCAATGTCAGCCGCGTTTCAGTTATCCCCTCTTTACCCTCAGGGATGATGTGCTTATCTGATACGACGATATCTTGGTGAAAAATGCGCCACCTGGTTTCCTTCGCTTCGCCCTCATATCTACCGTCAACCAAGATTACTTCCGAATTCTCGCCAAACTTTTTCTCAATCTCCCAATAAACGTGGTTTATCTCGTCACGAAACTCCACTTTCTTCAAATGACTCAGAAAAAGCAGGATTTTACTATCGAATGATTTGTAGAAATTGTCAACGAGTTCTTTAGATGTTGGCATACCTTTACATGACGGTAGTATGAAAATCGCCCCTTCATCTGGGTGATAGCATTTCCTTAATGCTCTGGGCAGATACCCATTAACGGTGGGGTATATATACCGCTCAATATGGAAATTGAATTTACCGGAAATAATCTGTGGCTTATCAGTGACACTGAATACAGACTTAAATCCTATTCCAAAGAAGCCAATTTTCTTTCTCTTGCTACCAGGCTTGACTGAGCAAATACCGCGTACGTCGTCTTCCGTGAATGGTCTTCCATTGTTGATTACTATTACGCCACTCTTCTTGAAAACAAAGCTTATTTTAGTTGATTCTTCATCCTCCGCATTTTGAATTAGTTCAAGCACATAGTGAATCTTCTCGCCATAAAGCTTCTTACTTGTAAGCTTTAGCAGATTGTCTCTGTCTTCGGATTTCTCTTGCTCTTTTTCGGAGTGAATCTTTGTTACCAGCGATGATTCCCAATCAGTCATAATTGAATCCCTCTGCGATGAATATCCTGGATATCACCAGCATCAGTGACTTCAAGTCCCATTGCTCGTCAACAAGTATTCAATCGTTCTTTTGCTGCTATAAAGGTTCATTTTTATATAGGATTCAATATTTCATAGAAATTTATCAGTATGTCTCCTTAGTATATCTTCTGCGTCTCTCCTAGACAAGCATCTTCATGAACAATGGCACGCATCGCCGTAATCATCGCCCGCCAGTAACGTAACCCAGGAGTCGGTTCAGCCAGTAGAGAAATCCCCTTGTCTTGTCTATGCTCATATGCCCCCCCCTTATACAATTCGCTAGATTGTTACGTGCGAACCGGAGAGTAACAAAATACTTCTTTGTAAAATTAATATATGGTGAATGTGCATGAGAGCAGATGCTGTGCAAGTCAATAACACAGAGTTTTACGTATTCCAATAGCTAACGATTATAAGCCACCTTTCTCAGAGTCAATTCCTTTTCTGCATTTCGTTTAGTCCTTCTTTGCTTTCATACACGTATGCTATAATAGTTTTATAGAAATTCACAAGCGACATAATATGATGGATATCAAGAAATGAATCGTTCCAAGGAAAGGATGCGAATCTGGACAGTCCCATTCGCACAGCCGAAGTTTGCTGTCATATATGGCATCTTTGCGGGCATTATATTTGGTTTCGGAACGAATTTCGTATTTAGCATATTTAAAGAAGAGAAAATCGTGCCCTGGGGTTTACAACAGTGGGCTGGAATTTGCTTTATTACCGCAGCTATGATGCTGGCTCTTGGTAGTCTACTGTTACAGTTCTTCAATGACCACCTTGTACGGATACATAAAGAAGACGCAGAAATCACGGAGAAGTGTATACAATTCGATTATGGGGATTGGGGTAGACCTGGGCTAACCCGTACTGCTTTCGCCATGTTCTGGGCTTTTCTTTTGATTGGTATCTTCCTTTTAGTTGTTTTGTATACTGCAACTCAGTTACCTATACCGACAGATATTGCAAACGGAGTATAGGAAGTGAAGGACCCATCCAGATCCATAGAGAACGCGATAAAGGAGTATCAAAAGCACTCTGTTATTCCGTTTGAAGACGTCCGAATGGGGGCAGTATTCCATCAGCCGATAACTAAAGAAATCTGGGCCCGCCTGAACCAATATCGAATTTGTAAACTCGTTGGTCCTCCCCGAAGTGGAAAAACTTATGTAGCCTTCTCGATTGGGTTGGAAATTGAAAATGGCAAATCAAACACTCTATTCCATGAAGTGCGTTACCTTAACTTGGCTGACATCGAGGAGGATAATGACGTCGACAAGATACTTAAAAAAATGGGTAAACGCTGGCTCTTTATTATTGACAACTGCCATCTTGCACCTAGCTTTCACGGTTGTCTAATTCGTCTACTACAGAGCCAATGGAAAGATGTTGGTTTGCTACTAATTGAGACGCGATTCCCGCCAGGTAAAGATGAAGGTGAGCCAGAATTATCGAAACTTCTGCAGATCAGACTAGACCCAAGCAACGCTCCCATTGACACCAAAAAGTACCTAATAGGAACTGCAACGGGAATGCTTGAAACTCACTTGCGAAGATATTTTGAAATTGACTCTGAATGTACCGGCTCAACATTAGTTGAAAACGTTCAAGCAAAGGGTGGACGCTTCGATGAAGCCGATTACAAAGCTATGTTGAAAACTTCCACTGAATTCAAGTCATTGAAAGGCAATTTGCGTTTTCTTTCCTGGCGTTTGCTGGCTTGGAAACCTCGAGAATGTTATTTACGAGAGCTTAGTTCCCAAGAGATTTTAGAAACCGTAAGACAGATATTAGTGTACCCTTTTCCAAATTCAGTAGGTACCTTAGAAAGGATCTCCTGTCTTGCTCAATGGGAGCTTCCATACCTGCGTCGTACTGGCGACGACCCACCGGCTGGGATTCAGGAGTTAGAGAGAGCGAATGTTATAGCCCTAAAGGGGACTACCGGATGGCAGATGGACTCTACGGACGCCTATTTAGTTATGCTAACAAAGAGTGTGGATTCCGGTCAAGATTGGAAAGCCCAAACGCTTGAACTTATGACCAGCTATTTGGCACTGTATCCACAACAAATACCGTACATCGTTGAAAATATTTGGATCCAAACAAATATTGAAACCCGATGGAAACTAATCACGCAGCTATTGCAAATTCCTGAATTGGTGAAGATGCAAAAGGAGCATTTTGTTAACCTCGCGAGAAGAAATGAACTGAGCTTCATTTACATCGCGAAGTTATTACACTTCCTCCTTCGACATTCGGGTGAAGACAAAGCAGAAAGAAATCTAGGTCTAAATATAGCAACAGAGCTGATGTCCAACGAAATAATGTTACCAATCGGTAGGGATGCTCATGCTAATTCATCTCGTTTACAACAAATATCATGGTTTCTCATAGACATAAATAGACTAGGCACTGACTCAGACAATTTCAGAAAGCTATTTTTTGACGGCTATGGACGGCAGGAGCTACTTAGTAAAGTTATAGCTTACAGTGCATTGAGTATTAGACAGAACATGGTAAATAGCCTTAGACAAGACCCTGAGTTCAAAACGAATCCTAAACTGCATAGGCAACTAAATAAGCTAGTCGATGAGATGTCCGCACAACTTCAATCCCTTGGTATCAGCAGGTTATTGACGGAGCTAATGCGTGGTTGTATTGAAACGGGACGTAGACGTTACAATAAGATTCATGTTCTGAAAGCAATGGACAAGCAATACATTTTAGATAAACTCAAGAATGAACGAAAACCAGCTACTCGCCTCCAGTACTTACTTCATATAAGTCTCTGGCTTGACCCGAGACAAGCTACTTATCTGGCCGGTATTATGCCACAAATCTGGGCAAATCTTACTGCTCATGAGGACACCGTTTTTGCTCATGAAGATGACGCTGCGAAACTCGGTTTTCTGGTGAGGAATTGTTGGTATGCTGATAATCAAGCCGCACGGGACTTGGCGAATATTCTGCTTAACACACCCTTGCCAACTCTCATTACACCTGCTATGGCGTCGGGAATTGGCAGATTCTTCACGACCATTGAGTTAGTACGTAGCGGTTCCATTCATGAATACTGCTCTAGGGAAACTAATGAGTCTGATTACCTAATGAAGGTTTGTGAAGTAATCAAGCCAGATGAAGTTGATACAGTCTTGATTGCGCTATTGGCATTTGCTCCAAGTGTGTTAGAACAAATAATAGAGCGGCATCGAGAACAGCTTAAAATACTATTAGTCAGCGATACTTCAAACGAAAGTAGCTGGATAAGGTATGCAATTATAAACCTTCTTAAAATACCGGGATTCAACTTGCCAACTCCAGAAATTCCGAAAAGCGAAGACATAGCTACGTGTATGTCTGCGCAAGCGATTCTAGTCATCTACGCTCTGCAAATCTGTAAGGGTTGTGACTTTGTCTTGGGCTTCTTAGAAAGTTTAAGTGCTCTGCGACAGACGGCTCCCTGGATACCTTTGCTTATTGGTAGGGCAACCTTACCTTTGGATCCTGAACAGGTGATAAAAATGATCAGGCTGATTTTACTCGAAGGTTATGAACCTAAGGCTAGTGCTCTAGATTCTGTCATTTTGCTCATGAATGCAATGAAATCGGTCGATTGGCCAACTAGTCTTAAATTTGACCCAAATAATAATAAACACTGCGCTCTTCAGATGGCAATCCATGATGCAATCATCCGCATAGAAGTGGATCAACGGAAGTCGAAGACAAAAGCTATTTTAAATCCGGATCATCATTTGGTTAAATCTACTCTTGAGACAGTTAATCATGTGGTCAAGCCAGTTCGAAATATTCACATTGACCTGAGTGACTGGGATGCAGCCTTATCCGGGATATTACTCACAAAACAATCAGACTACTACCGTGCAAAGTTGCTTGAAATTGGATTGTTGTCTTGGGAAGTAAATCGGGAATCAGAATCTCCAATTATAACTTTTGGTACGATAGAGAAGCTAGACAGTGAACAACTTCGCACCGCCATGGGACTTTCGATATCATAATCAAAGCTATATCCTGCTGAACAAAATGAGTGACCGTGCAGTGGATGGAAATTGCACAAAAGTCAGTTTTGTTCAATAGTCGCTATTGGGGGCTGCTGCACAAACTAAGCATTTGTGAAATGAACCAAGAGTTATACTACCTTAGCTTCCATTCGTGGATAGAGTAAATCAAGGATGGAGAGATTGAGCAGAATCGAACTCCCCCTCAAAACAACGCTGGGCTAGATCACAGACTTGGTGCAAGTGTTGCGGGAATCGAATCCCTGTCAACTGTCGGGGGTTCGCCTCTCGAGGTATGCCTAACTGGAAGGGGCGGCATCCAAATGAGGTGGCAGGTTATTCGAAGACTCCGAACTCCCTGCCACTCTGCATTTGGTAAAGTCCGTTTTGCTGGAGGGACAGCCTTCGCCATTTCGAAGCCTGCTGCGACGTACCGATAACGAGTTCAAAAACACCTTTGGGCTGTCTCTGGAAAAGTAAGGCGCGATTAGCGTACGTTCTGGGTGGTTGTAGAGCAGGCAATGTTATCTTGTCCATGCCGTTGTTGCCGTATCGCAGGCTTTGGTAATTAGTCTCACCTTCGAAAGCAATGACAACTGGTCCGAGAACTGTGTTGGGCACAACATTGGCGACGTCGAATCCAAAGAACACCTTTGTTCCACGCTGCATATCAATTTGGTTGCCAGGTTTACCCGGTCCGCGATTCTGTACTGGTTTCGGATTTACTCGTACCCAGAAATTGGAGGCTGTCGACAGTGCCATTGCCTTGACCATGTCTATGGATGGGTCAGGTGCTAAGATTTTACTAGCTTGCTCCTTCTCTCCCGGCGGAAGATAATCGGGATGCCAAAGCGAGCGGTATGTAGACAATATCTCATCGGTGAGGGGAGTCGCCGACGAGCAGACATCCTGAATCAATTTCTGCGTTGCTGCAATATGTGCGACACGTTCCTTGTCAAGGTTGGTAAGCGGAGGCTGTGTAATAGCTACGGTCGCCTGCTCTGTGTTCAGGTACAGTCCCCCACGAGTTAGGTTACAGGAACCCGAGACTACAGCTGTTTTGTTAGGGTCGGTGCTGCATTTGAATATATACAGTTTTGGATGAAAGCGCATTGACGGTCTAAGATTTGCTTTCAAGACTAGGTCGGCGTTTGGAATCGCGACGGTAGATTTGGGTAGTTGAGCAAGATATTCAAGAGCCTCCGGTTCAGTGTAACCAAAGTCGAGAGACACAATCCACGTCTTGACCATGTCGGCCCAATTCGAGCAGGCGGCAGTCAGTCCTGAGACAAGAATTTCGCATCCAAGTTTAGTAGCGTAGGCAACCAACACTGTGACCATATTGTAGTCGGCTGTTGATGCAGCGCGAGTTATGACCGAAAGCATTTGTCCTCTATTTTGAGTAGTTTGGAGATGCAGTTCGCTGCTATTCATTGTCTGGATCCTGAGGCAGGGTTCTACCGCCTGTGACCTTAGCACGCTCGGCATTGAGAACAAAGAGTCGAGCCAGAATCTCCTCATCGGTAATACTAGTAGGCCAACCGTATGCAGTCAATACGGCATTATCCAGTTGGAGATGTATATAGTCAAGTTCTTCAATTTCGTTCAGGGAAATAATGGAGTCAACTTCTCTGTTCCATTCCGTTGGGTTGCGCGTTCTACCTTTCACGTTCTGGCGATAGTGGTCAAGAGCGTTGTAAAGCGCGTTTAGCGTACGCTGCTTTGCTATACGTTCTGAGAAAGTAACTCCGATTCCTTCAGGATGTTGCCAGTGCTGACGGAAGTCGTGGAGATTTCTGGCCGCATGGGCGATTTGGTCATAGGTCTGAGACGCGTTTGTGGGTTCTTGATGAGTTGGCCACGGAAAGGGATAC
>JABUBQ010000146.1_pt1 | contig 11296 bp, 9 predicted proteins | sample 7240351 | NCBI WGS metagenome assembly JABUBQ01 (sample SAMN07256348, study PRJNA390944) | subsurface metagenome | isolation source: Methane hydrate marine sediment | place: Pacific Ocean: Eastern North Pacific, ODP site 1244 | collected 2002 | reverse complement strand
CTGGCTCCTGGCATCTATCTTCTCAATTTTCTTAACCAGCTAACCAGGAAACTAACTAACCAATAAGCGATGTAATCTGTAAATTGTAATAAGTGCTTGTTTTTATAATTTGGGAAATTTAATCTTATTACTCATTACATATTACTTGTTACTGTATTTTATACGAGATACGAATTAGGCTCCTGGCTCTTTCTTTCTTCACGATATACGACATACGATATACTATATACTATTTTAGTCCTGCTTGTTCTTTTAGTATCTCCGCTTTATCAGTCTTTTCCCAGGTAAAATCTTCATCTTCCCTTCCAAAATGACCGTAGGAAGCAGTCTTCTTATATATTGGTCTTCTAAGCTTCAAGTGTCTTATTATTGCTTCCGGACGTAAATCAAAATTCTTTTTAATTAATTCCAATATTTTCGGTTGAGGAATTTTTTCTGTTCCAAAAAAATCTAACATAATAGATATGGGATGAGCTACCCCAATTGCATAGGCAATTTGTATCTCACATTTGTCAGCCAATCCGGCAGCTACAATGTTTTTAGCTATATACCTTGCCATATAACTACCTGACCTGTCCACTTTAGTGGGGTCTTTCCCGGAGAAACATCCACCTCCATGACTTCCTACTCCTCCATAGGCATCAACAATTATTTTTCTACCGGTAACCCCGGTATCTGCTTGGGGGCCGCCAATGGCAAATCTTCCGGTAGCATTAATAAAATATTTAGTATTTTCATCAAGATATTTTTGGGGTATAACATGATTAATAACTTTTTCTTTGATATCTTTTTGAATAATTTCATAAAGAATATCGGGATGATGTTGAGCAGCAATTACTACCGCCTCTACTCTTTTTGGGTCCCCATTCTCATATTCAACTGTAACCTGAGATTTCCCATCAGGTCTGAGATAAGGAATTATCTTCTTTTTTCTTGCTTCTGCCAGGCGATAAGTTAATTTATGAGCCAATATTATAGGAAGGGGCATCAGTTCGGGAGTTTCTCTGCAAGCATATCCGAACATCATTCCTTGATCACCTGCCCCGGTAGTTTCTATGTCATTTTTTTCTTTTTCTGCTTCTTTTACTTCCCAAGATTTACTCACCCCCCGATCTATATCCTTGGATTGTTCATCAATAGAGGTTAATACCGCACAAGTATCACCATCAAATCCATATTTAGCCCTGGTGTAACCTATATCTCGAATGGTTTGACGTACTATTTTAGGAATATCAACATAGCAAGAAGTAGTAATCTGCCCGGCTACCATAACTAATCCGGTAGCTACTAAAGTTTCTACTGCTACTCTTCCGTAGGGATCTTCTTTATAGATGGCATCCAAAATAGCATCAGATATTTGATCAGCAATCTTATCCGGATGTCCCTCAGTAACTGATTCGGAAGTAAATAAATATTTGTTCTTCAAATCTAACATCTCCTTTGTTTTTTAACTATAAATATTTTTTATATTTTTCGTTGTTAGCCATTCTTTTAATAATCTTTTTCAAATCACCTTCTCGTTTTTTGGGGTAAATTAATTTTATATCTCCACTTGATATTACAACTAAATCAGATAGGCCAATAGTAACTATTAAACCTTCATCGTTTATAATAACACACCTCCTGGTATCTACTCCCTCATATCCACCTTGAATTACATTTCCATCTTTATCTTGAGTAAAAATTCTCTCCATCGAAGTCCATGAACCAATATCATCCCAGCTAAAACCACCTTTTACCACCAATCTATTAGTAACTTTTTCCATAATTGCATAATCTATAGATATTTTATCCAATCCATAAAATACTTCTTTCACAACTTCTTTTTTGTGCAACGTCCCTAAACTATCTTTAATTCTCATTAATCCATTGTAAAGTTTTGGGGCTTCTTTTTTTATAGCTTTTAAAATATCTCTGCAAGTCCAAACAAATATACCACTATTCCAAAGATAGTTTTCCTCACCTATAAATTTTCTTGCAGTTTCTAAATCTGGTTTTTCTGTAAAATTTTTCACTACACAAGCGGTAATGTTATCGGTCTTTTCTACTTCTTCACCTACACAAATATAACCATATCCTGTTTCTGGCCGCGATGGTTTAATACCTATTGTAATTAAATTACCCGTTTCGCGAGCAAGGACACAAGCTTCTTTAATTGCTCCTAAAAATTTTTCGCTATCTTTTATTATATGATCTATGGGAAGTGTAATCATAGTGGTGTCAGGATCTTTATATCTTTGTTCAATAACTACTGCAGCTAAACCGATGCAGGCAGCAGTATCTCTACCAACTGGTTCGAGTATATAATTTAGATAATCTATTTCAGGAAGAGCATCTTTTATGCTATCAAAGAGATCTTCCGTTGTAGAAATAAACACATCTGATAAATCAATTAGCGGAGACACACGATTAACGGTCTCTCTAATCATGCTATTTCCACCAGTAATAGATAACAATTGTTTAGGTGTATCAAATCGACTATGTGGCCAGAATCTTTGCCCCCGGCCACCAGCCATCAGTACTGCAACATTTTTCATATAAACTATCCTTCCCATTTAAACAGTATATAGTATTTAGTATATAGTAAAGTAAAGAAAATACCGAAACCAGAACAAAATCGTATTACGTTAAGAAAAGAAGCCAGATCTATAAGTCAGAATGAAACCGTATCTCGTATCTCGTGAATTGTATCTCGTATATTTAGTTAGTTGGTTAGCTAGTTACCCGGTTAGATAGTTAAGAAAATATAAGAAGGAAACCAGGAGCAAGAATTTTAAATAGCATACATCATATAAAATTAGTTAGTCAATAAATGAATTAGTATTAAACCAGCTAACCAAGTAACTAAGTAACTAACTAACCAATATGGTTTTGCGCTTTTCGCTTTAAGTTTTTGATTTAACTTATTATATATTCATTTCTACAATTTATCAAAAATAATTAATTTAGGTTTATTTGCTAATTATTAAAGGGTACAGCCTTTTATATAAAATGAAAGTTAAGACACCACTAATAATCCCTTTTAAAAGATTAAAGGGAATAATAGCTGGAATTAGCATTTTAACTACGATTTCCCTTTCAACCCCTAAGTAGAGGGGAGTGATTATTAAGTTAGCTGGAACCATTATTAAGGTCATTGATAATGTCCCCAAGATTAATCCTATAATTGCTCCCTTCTTGTCATGATGTAAGAAATAGATTTGGGATGATACAAATACGAAAGTTCCCGTTGCTAAAAAATTCATCAAAGCGCCATAGGGACCGCCCTGTCCGGTAATAAGCGCAAAAAGTACTGCTGTAATTAAAGTCATTAGAACGCCAATTTTCGGACCTAATTTAAAAGATCCAATCAGGAGAAATACACTCCCCGGATCATATAATAAAAATGGTGCTTGGGGTAAAATGGGAAAATGAATAAAATACCCTGCTACTATGGACAAGGCTACTAATATAGAAATACTGGTAATTTTTATACTTTTCATACAAATTCTCCTTCTATTTAATTTTATTTATAAATTAGTCAATATTGAATAGTCATTAGCTCAAAACTCAAAACTTTTTTCGTATTAAGTATCGCTTGTAACGTAGGGGTCGGATTCATCCGACCCGTGAATTGGAAATTACCTTCGGGTTTGATAAATCGAACCCCTACGGAAAAATTAAATTCCTATACGATTAATTTAAATTTAAAAATATTTTCTATCAATAAAAATATCCCCGAAGACATTTTGTTCTTCGGGGATATTTTTTATTCAATACAATTCACTTCTTCTCCCTTCCAGACTTTACTGTCGGCTCTGGTTTTTCACCAGATCTGCCAAGCACCCAATAAATTATTATCAATATATGTTAGTGCTAAGCTTGTGGGCTTATTCAATCATTGATATAAAACAACAGAAAGAATTTACCACCGGTCGGGAATTGGTTATCTTTTAGTTTAACCTCACCCTGCCCCGAAAAAGTTTAATCTTCGATATTTTATTTTTAGTGATTATATCACTTTTTTACACTCTTTACAATAAGCAAATCAATTCGTATCTCGTATCTCGTGAATCGTATCTCGTAAAGAAAATAGAATCCAGAAGCCGATTTTTTTTATCTCTTTATCTTAAAACTATAAATTGATAACTGAAAACTTGCATCTTGTATTTAAAACTAACGACTAACGACTATTCACCAACGACTAGTACACTAACGGCTAATTTAATCAGTAGCTTTAATCTCGTTTTGCACTTCTTCCAGACTAAATCCTCTTAAACTAGCATAGTAGGCTAATACCTTGTTCACATAATTATCAGTTAATTCCTGGTTGTTAGTTAATCGTTCTTGTACAGCATAAGGTCCTTGGTTGTAAGCTATGATAGCAGTTTTTAAATCATTGAAATCTCTATTTAACATAGATAAATAATATACTCCGATTTTAATGTTTTTAATGGGATCAAACAATGTCTTTTCCGCCCCTTCCCATTTAATACCAATATTTTCTGCCAACTCCGGAGCAATAAACCTTCTTACCTGAAATAATCCATAAGCATACGAATCTGAAACGGCTTTGGGATCGAAATTACTTTCTATTTTTATTATGGCAGTTATTAATAAAGGATTAAAATTATATCTTATGGCTTCCTCATAAATAGTTTTAGATATCTCATATATAGATTTACTGTCTATGGTAGAATTATTTTTGGAAATGATACCTACCGCTTTTGTAATATAAAATTCTCTTTTAACTTCGTTTGAAATCATTCCAGTTAATTCTTGTAATTGCATATAAATTTCTGTAAAGTCCTCTCTGCCAATTTTCACTTTTTGATATTTCTCTAATTCTTTTACTAAATCTTCAAGATTATTCACCATTTCCTTATTATTTTTTGCATATTCTTCAGTATATTTTTCCAATTGTAAATTTAATCGATCAATTCTTATCTCGATTGTAGTAACTATAACGATCATAAAAATTAAAAATATTGATAATATGATTTCGCTATTTTTATTAATCGCTTTTCTAATAAATCTTAATACGCCTGATTTTCTATTTTTGTCTTTTGTTTCTGACATACGTGTTATCATTCCTCCTCCAATTTTATAAAATATTAGATAAGGTTATTTTTTACATTTTTTTATTGCACCTTACCGCCTTCCCTAATTTCTTTATCCACGGTCAATAAAACTACATCATTATTATCAACCGCAGCTAAAAGCATTCCCTGAGATTCTATTCCTCTAAGCTTTACAGGCTGCAAATTACATACTACTATTATCCTTTTCCCTAATATTTCTTCAGCAGAGTAATGCTTTTTTACTCCGGCTACAATGGTTCTTTTTTCTTCTCCTAAACTTATTTCCAATTTGAGTAATTTGTCTGTTCCGCTTACTTCTTCGGCAGAAATAACCTTTCCTACTCTCAAATCAATTTTCTTAAATTCATCGTAAGATATGAAATTGATTTTATCTTCTTTTGCCTCTTTTTGCTCTTTCTTTTTAGTATCAATCCTGGGAAATATTATTTTTCCCGGCTTAACCATAATTCCTGGTTTTAATTTTCCCCAAGAAGCATCTTCGTCCAATCTTATTTTTTCTAAATCGCTTTCTAATCCCAACTGTTCCCAAATTTCTTTTGCTTTTACCGGCATAAAGGGATAAATTAAAATAGTGGATAAGCGAATAGACTCCGCTAAATTATAGAGAATAGTAGATAATCTTTCCTTTTGTGAACTATCGCGCCCCAATATCCAGGGCTCTGTTTGATCAATATATTTATTAGTTCTTCTTATAAATTGCCAGATAGTTTCCAAAGCGGTGTTAAGCGATAAATTATTCATTTGAGTATAATACTTTTTTACAGTCTTTAAAGCAAAATTCTCTAACTTCACATCATATTCTTCTTTTTCTATCCCTGATTGGGGAATTTCTTTGTTAAAATACTGAGCAATCATTGCTACAGTTCTGCTTACTAAATTTCCTAAATCATTAGCTAAATCATAATTTATTCTTTTAATCAATAAATCTTTAGAAAAATTACCATCCTGCCCAAAGGAAACCTCTCTCATTAAAAAATATCTAAAGGCATCAGCACCAAATTCTTCTGACATTTCATAGGGGTCTACTACATTGCCTTTAGATTTTGACATTTTTTCTCCCTCTATAGTCCACCAACCATGAGCAAAGACCATCTGGGGAGGTTCAATTCCGGCCGCCATTAACATAGTAAACCAGATAACGGTATGGAATCTTAATATATCCTTTCCAACAAGATGAACATCAGCCGGCCAGTATTTTTCAAATTTTTCATTATCTATATTATATCCTGCCACTGTAATGTAATTTAATAAAGCATCATACCAGACATAAATTACATGATTATTATCAAAAGGGACATCTATGCCCCACTTTAGGCTTCTTTTTGTTCTGGTTATACTTTGGTCTTTAAGACCGCTTTTTATAAAACTTATAATTTCATTTCTTCTTGTTTCCGGTTGAATACATTGTGGATGTTTTTCAAAGTATGATAATATCCGATCTTGGTATTTTGACATTTTAAAGAAATAACTTTCTTCTTTTATTTTCTCTATTTTTTTACCACAAGTAGGACATGTTTTATCCGTCAACTGAGTTTCAGTCCAAAAGGTTTCGCAGGGTACGCAATACCAGCCCTCATATTCACCTTTATAAATATCACCCTTTTCAAATAACTTACTAAATATTTCTTGCACTACTTTAATATGTCTTGGTTCAGTAGTGCGTATAAAATCATCATATTTTATATTTAATAAGGGCCAGAGATTTTTAAACTTTAATACCACCTTATCTGCCAGCTCCAAAGGAGTTAAATTTACTTTTTCTGCTGAACGAACGATCTTTTGACCATGTTCATCTGTTCCGGTAGAAAAAAGAACATCATATCCGGATAGTTTTTTATATCGGGCCAAAACATCTGCAGCTATAGTAGTATAAGCATGCCCGATATGTGGTACATCATTAACATAATAGATAGGAGTAGTTATATAAAATGTTTTTTTAGATTGACTTTTCTCTTCCATTGATCATCATCCTTTCTTCATTTCCAATAACTTTTTGTATATCAGATTCTTTGGAATATCTAATTTTTCCTGAGCAATTTTTATTATATCTTTATTTGAATAACCCTGGTTTTTTAGTTTTTTTAAATATTCTTCTATTATACATTCATTTTTCAAAAAATCTATTGTATCGTTTCCTTTTTTCTTAATCCCCCCTTGAACAACCAGGGTAATTTCACCCTTTATATCTTTTGCATTAATTTCACTTAGAACTCGACTTAGTTTTCCTCTAATTATCTCTTCGTACTTTTTGGTCAACTCACGAGCTACAACTATTTTTCTATCTCCCCATATTTCCAACATATCTTTAAGAGCTTTTTTCAATCTGTGGGGGGTTTCATAGAAAATAACGGTTCGCTCTTCATTTTCTATACTCTTAAAATATCTTTTCCTCTCTTTAATTTTACGAGGTAAAAACCCCTCAAAAATAAATTTAGCAGTGGGTAATCCTGATACAACTAAAGCAGTTATTAATGCTGAAACACCGGGTATAGGAATTATTTTTATATTATTTTTTAAAGCTAAATTTACCAATACATACCCTGGATCGGAAATTCCTGGCATACCTGCATCAGAAACCAGAGCGATATCCTGACCATTTTTTAATATTTCTACCAGATAGGTAGATTTTTTAAATTTATTATATTCATAGTAACTTGTAACTTTTGTGTTGATCTGGTAATGATTTAATAATTTTTTTGTATGTCTGGAATCTTCAGCCGCAATTAATTTTACCTCTTTTAAAATCTTTAAGGCTCTTAAGGTAATATCTTCTAAATTCCCTATAGGTGTTCCGCAAATATATAAAATACCACCATCTTTATTTTTATTCAAATTACCTATTTGTCTCCATTTTTTTCGTTAAAATTAAGGAATATGGGGTCTTCGATCTTTAATTCTTCTTTCCCACTTTTTATTCCTTCAAACAATACGAGATTCGCATTTTCTCCTGGCCGGGGATGAATAAATTTAATAACCTTTGGTTCAATACCATATTTTTGTAAGGTAAGTATTAATTTCATTAATTTAGTACTTCTATAGATTAAATAAATTCTTCCTTTATTTTTTAGCAAATAATTACTTACGGAAATTACGTCTTCTAAATCACCTTTTATTTCGTGCCTGGCAATAGCTCTACTGCTCAAAGGATTAAGCTTCCCCTGCACCAGAGAAATATAAGGAGGATTACTTACTACTACATCGAATTGCTGGTTTTTAAAAATATTTTTTAGGTTTCTGAAATCCTCTTGAATTATATTTATACCATTTTGTAATTTATTTAATTCTACACTTCTTCTGGCCATATCTGCTAAATCTTTTTGTATCTCAACTCCATAGATAGATAATCCTTTTCTTTTACCAAATAAAAGCAGAGGAATTATTCCAGAGCCAGTACCCAAGTCAATAATTTTTTCATAGTTTTTAAGTCTAATAAAATTAAGCAGTAAAATAGAATCCATCGAAAAACGATATGAATCGTTTGCTTGGATAATTTTAAGTCTTTTATCTCCTAAATCTTCGATTTTTTCATTATTATTTAGTGTAATCATATTTTTATATTATTCACTATATTGTTTGTCTGCTACATTATATAAAGCTAAAAATTTAAAACGAAAAACTAAAAACCATAATTCAAAATTCAAAATTTTTCCGTATTGTTTGATGATACTAGAATACATGGTGTTCGCAAAATTTTTGTGATTTTGTTTTCTTAATCTTAAGTTCTTTTTCTTCTTTCTTTACTATATACTAAATACTATACTTTAATTTTAAGTTTTGAGCTATGGTTTTGCGCTTTGCACTTTTCGTTTTTCGCGAAATACACTATACGCTATTCTCTATTCGTTATGGAATATTCTGGCTCCTGGTTTCTGAATACTAACTTCTATCTTTTTACGCGATACAATATAGCAAATCATTTATTATCATCATTTTTTGCACTTTTATTTTTTATTCTGAGTTTTTCCAATTCTTCCTCGGGTATTTTAATTCTCTTTTTAATATCACCATCAGTCTCTAATTCAGCTACAACATATTTTTTTAACACGTTTATTTCTATAACTTTTCCCGTACCTTTCTCTGTTTCAATATTATCTTTCAGTCTTGGATACTTTTTTAAGCACTCTTTATAGAACTCAGATTCGTAAGATAGACAGCACATTAATCTACCACAAAGACCTGATACTTTAGATTGATTCAGGGCAATTTTTTGCATTTTAGCCATATTAATATGAATTGGAGTAAACTTTTTAATAAAAGAAGCACAGCATACTTCTCTTCCACAAATTCCTATTCCACCTATTAATTTTGTTCCATCTCTTACTCCAATCTGTCTTAACTCGATTTTAGTTTTAAAGACTCCAGCTAAATCTTTAACCAGTTCTCTAAAATCTATTCGTTGAGTAGAAACAAAATAAAATATTATCCGACTTTTATCAAATAAATACTTAACGTAAACTAATTTCATTGGTAAATTAAATTTTTTTATCTTCTCTTTACAGATATTTAATGCATCAATTTCCTCTCGCTTTATTATTTCAAGTTTCTTAAAATCCTCATCATTCGCTTTTCTAAGTACACTTTTAAGAGGGGTATCTATTTCATCAGTTTTTATATATTTGTAAGGGATCACTACTGTGCCCAGGTCTAAACCAATAGCTGTTTTCACTAAACAAACATCCCCTTTCTTTAATCTAATCCTACTATTAATTTTAAAATAATAGATATAATTTGTTTTGGCAAATTTTAAACCAGTTACTTTAGGCAATACTCAACACCTACCATCTTTATAAATAATCTTTCTAAAATGAGACGCTTATTTACATTTTTCATCAAATACTCTTCTACCTGTTCTAAATAATCTAAAATATCAATCAGCATTTTTTGAGAATATATTTGAGATTTCTTACCAAATATTTCTAATTTATCGCAATTGATAATATATTTTTGATTTCCTGTATTTTTAATAATTAAAATATCACGATACCACAATTTTATTATTTCTAAAATTTCTTCTATTCTATCTATTTCTGATATCATCTTTTCAACTTTTGCAAAAATATCGTCACCGTATTTTCCGGGAGATATGGCTGATAAGTAGTCTAATACTTCTTCTCTTCTAATAAAATATTCCTTGTCTATGGATAATTTAAAAGCTTTCCCGATGCTTCCTTGAGCTAATTTTGAAATTATTTCGGCTTTGTCTTTTTCCAAATTATCTATTTTATTTAATAATATCTCTTTTATCTTAAGGGAAGTTACCAATCCAAAATTTACTATCTGGCAACGTGAGACTATAGTAGGTAAAATTGTATCTATCTTAGAACAAATCAGAATTATTATTGCGTAATAAGGAGGTTCTTCAATAGTTTTTAGTAAACAGTTTGATGCCTCGAGGGTCATCTTTTCTGCATTGTCTATTATGTAAACTTTTTTTTTGCTTCTAAAGGGTTTCAGTTCTATCTCTTTCCGTATTTCTCTTATTTGTTCAATTTTTATCAAACCCTTGGTTGTTTCAACTATTTTTAAATCTGGACAATACCGCTTATTAATCTCATTACACGAATGGCAATTATCACAAGCTCCTAAATTTTTATTAAGGTTCAAACAATTTACCGCCTTGGTAAATTCTATAGCCGTAAGCTTTTTCCCAATCCCTTCGCTCCCGACAAAAATATAAGACGAGGAGATTTTATTCTCTTTTTGAGATTTTGTCAGTATTTTTATTGCGCTTTCTTGTCCAACTATATCTTTAAAAGACATAACTTATTTTGATTGCTCCTGTATTTCTATTTTTGATTTTTTATGGATTCGATAAATTGCACCCTACTCTACTTAAGCTAAAAATTTAAAGCTAAAAGCGAAAAATCATAATCATTATTTTAGAATTCAGGAGCCAGTAGACAGAAGTCAGAAGAATATAAAATAATTTAATAAAAAATATAGTCTTATAATTTAAGATAACTCCGAATACTGTATTCTTTTTCCTGGCGTCAGCGAACTTTTTTATTTTTGTTATTTTATTCTATACGATACTCAATACGTGATATACACAATACGATTTTATTCTGGATTCTGGATTCTGGCTCCTGAATTCTACTTCAATTTACGAGATACGGTTAATTTTCTTTTAACAATTTTAATTATCTCATTATGTATATCTTCTTTGTTCCTATTAGCATCAATCATTTTAATTCTTCCTGTTTCTTCATGAGATA
>JABUBQ010000145.1_pt1 | contig 11304 bp, 8 predicted proteins | sample 7240351 | NCBI WGS metagenome assembly JABUBQ01 (sample SAMN07256348, study PRJNA390944) | subsurface metagenome | isolation source: Methane hydrate marine sediment | place: Pacific Ocean: Eastern North Pacific, ODP site 1244 | collected 2002 | reverse complement strand
CTGGGCAGAATTAATAGCCATATAGGCAGAATTACTTTTAGGTGAAGTGGCAAGATAAATTGCTGCTTCTGACAGGATGATCCTGGATTCCGGCCACCCAATAACATTCACTGCTTCAAAACAACTCTGAGCCAGCAGTAAAGCATTGGGGTTAGCAAGACCGATATCTTCGGCTGCCAGTATCAACATTCTTCTGGCAATAAATTTTATATCTTCACCACCCTCTACCATACGGGCAAGCCAATAAACTGCAGCGTTCGGATCGCTACCACGAATAGATTTAATAAAGGCAGAGATTATATCGTAATGCTGCTCACCCGATTTGTCGTAAAGAGCCATGTTTTCCTGTACCCTTTTCAAAACCATTTCATTATCGATAACAATTTTCTGTTTTTCTCTTTTTTTGTTTGTTTTGGGTTTCTCATCTTTCTCAGATTCAGCACTTACGATAAGTTCAATAATGTTAAAAAGCTTTCTGGCATCGCCACCTGAATATCTTAAAATGGCTTCCTTTTCTTTAATACTAATATCAAATTCTTTAAGGTACGTGTCAGTTGTTATTGCCTTTTCAATAAGATTTTCCAGATCAGGTTTTTCAAGTGGTTTAAGAACATATACCTGGCAGCGGGAAAGGAGAGGGGAGATAACTTCAAAAGAGGGGTTCTCGGTAGTTGCACCAATCAACGTAAGTACACCCTGTTCCACAGCTCCCAGTAATGAGTCCTGCTGGGATTTGTTGAACCGGTGAATTTCATCAATAAACAGTACAGGGTTCGGGCGGTCAAAGAATTGTTGTTTCTTTGCCTTTTCAATGGTTGTTCTTATATCTTTTACCCCTGAATGAACCGCACTTAACTGGTAAAATGGTCTGTTATGTTTGTTTGCAATTATTCTTGCAAGTGTGGTTTTCCCAACTCCCGGAGGTCCCCAAAGAATAAATGATGGAATTTTACCCGACTCAATTGTTCTTCTGAGTATGGCATCTTTTCCAACTAACTGTTCCTGCCCAAGGAAACCATCCAGGGTGGCGGGTCGCATCCTGTCTGCAAGAGGTTGATTTGCTAACATTGACTTTTACTGTAAAACCTTTTTTTACAAAGATAAGATTTCTGTTTCATTTCTCATTTTTAATAAATAAATACAAACCAATGTTTATTTTCGTAATTAATCAGTACTTAAAGTGAACCAAAATTGGGAAGAAGTTTTAACTTTAGTCACTTCTTTTATTTTGAACTATGATATTGCGAACTACTTCATTAATCTTGTTATATATTTTAGTATCTGTTTCCTTAAACGGACAGGATGATTATTCGTGGTGGAATGAGATAAATAACTGGGACGGCATAACCCCATGGGATCAATACATTATTAAATCGCCCGGCTATATGGGACCTAATGCCCTGCCGGTACCGGAGATGAAAACCGGAAGATTACCGGATAAAGCCGGTTTCCGGCTATTTACCGATCTTCATTATAGTAATGGTGACAATACACAGGATATGTTTTCTTCGTTGTATTTACCCCTTGCCGGGAATAAAGCAGGTCTTGAACTTTATGGAGTAATGGTTGAACATTACAAGATGGATATTGCCACACGTGATGAAAGACATTCGAGGGATTTTGATGCAAAAGGATTTTCTGTGGGAGATTTGAATATTGCTACACTTATTTCTCTTACAAGAGATCATTTGAAATGGCCTGATATGGTAATAAGAATTGCATTCAGGATACCCTCTGGCTCAAACATAAGTGGAGCAAGGTTTACTGATGCACCGGGATATCATTTCGATCTGTTATTTAAGCAAAAAACTGACTGAAAATGTTGAAATAACAGGAATGACAGGATTCTATTCGTGGCAATTGTATTTATAATACAGACCGGGTTTTGTATCACCAGAATGATGCTTTTTTATATGGAGCCGGATTAATATTTAGCAAAAAGAAAATTAAGATTGAAGGATGTATTGCAGGTTACGCCGGATATGTAAATATTAAAGACAGTCCGCTGGTATTGCGACTTAAAACAGAGCTGGCATTTGGAAAAGTAAAAGGTGTTTTGAGTTTACAGCAAGGTGTTAGGGAGGATTTTGATTATACTACACTTCGTTTTGGTATTCATGTACCAATTAGCAAAAATGTTTTTTAATGATGCAACCTTTTTCACGAAAATAGCATCAATGTATATGGAAGAATGGAATGTTCCAAAATAATATGCATTATTCTGAAGAACTTTATACAATTTAACTATTTTAGCATTGAAATTATAAAAATCACAAGTTATGAAGACGAAAAAATCATTTTTGAAAATATTTCCGGTTGTTGCCGGATTACTAATGCTTTCCTCAACAGGTTATTCCCAGATAAATTTCGATTTGTTTAAAGGAGGAGTTGATGATGGGATAAAGGTGCTTGAAGGATATATAACACCTTATGCTAATGCATTTGGATCAAGTTTGAACGGTGGCTGGTACAATACGGGTAAACCACATAAACTTGGTGGATTTGATATTACCTTAACAGTTAGCACAACACTGATTCCTGAAGATGCAAAGACTTTTGATCTTTCGGAACTAGGATTAAATAACCTGACAGTGTCGGGAAATTCAATGGCTCCAACTATTGCCGGTGCAAATGATCCGGGACCAACTTTAAGTTATGTTCAAAACTTTCCCGGATATGGTGATATCGAACTTGCTTCGTTTGAATCACCTCCCGGAATAAACTTTGGTATTATTCCTTTGCCAATGATTAAAGCCGGAATAGGACTTCCGCTTGGTACTGAAATAATTGGCCGGTTTATTCCGACAATAAATGTTGCAGATGGTTCATTCGGTCTGTGGGGAGTGGGTTTAAAACATAGTATTATACAATATTTACCCGGTTCAGATCTTTTCCCTGTCGATATTTCATTAATGGGTGGATATACAAAAGTAAGCGTGGGTATTCCGGTTACTATGGAGCCAGAGAACTATGATTATATGTCTTATGATGCTGGTATTACTTATGAAGAAAGTGATTTTGAAAATCAGAAAGTTAATATGGATGTATCAGCTTATACTTTTAACCTGCTGATTTCCAAGAAACTTCCTATTGTAACATTTTATGGTGGAGCAGGTTATAGCGGTACCTCAACCTCAATTGCCGTTGATGGAAATTTTGCACTTCCTTCATTCGACCCGGCACTTTCAACAACTGGGCCTGTTTATACAAATGGGCATGTGGTTACTATTCCATCAATTGATATTGATAGTTTTAGCGGAGTAAGATTAAATGCCGGTATGAGACTGACTTTAGGCGTTCTTACTATACATGCCGACTATACCAAGGCAAATTATTCTGTAATAACTGCCGGGCTGGGTATTAGCTTCAGGTAAGTTTTTGGGAAACAGAATTTAAAATCACTTGATTACCTCTCAATTAAAGGATTCTGGATTGCCGTCTTCTTTAGCTGACGGCAATCCAATATTTCCCTTTAAGTCAGCTAAAGCAGACTTAAGTAACTTCGAACCTAAACCATTCTGCTCCTCTGCTCTAAGCCCTTAGCTCTCAGCTCTTCTATTACTTATACTTTCAAAAATATCTTCTTCTTATAAAGATAATACATGAATGACCATATAACTGCCAGGATTGCAACAGCAACCAGAACCGGTCCAAAATCCCCCAGGTGTTTGGCAAGTCCGCCGAAAAGGAAATCGGCAGTATGTCTGAAATCAATTACCTGAACACCAAGGTAGATAGTTATCGAGTTCACACCAATTACCTTAAAATAAAATCCCCATTTCCTGTATTTCCAGACATCGGCAATCAGATAAAAAAGAGCCACTAGGACAAAAGAAATTCCTCCTGCATAAAGATTAAAAGTTGTGGTCCATACTTTCTTAATAACAGGATACCAGTTTTTCAGGATAAGTCCGAGTATGAATAATCCGACCCCGGTACAGACAAGAATAATTACTTTCCTGTATTGATCAATGTCTTTGTTTCTCAATATTATACCAGCAATAGCACCCATAAGGGTGATCCCGGTGGCTGAAATGATGCATAATAAACCTTCAGGGTCAAAACTTCCTCCGTGTAAACGTCCGGGAAGCAGCATACGGTCAATATACCCATTGATACAACCTTCAGGGGTCAGAACACCTGCTCCAATACCGGGAACATAAATAAATAGTTGAATAATACCATATCCAACAAGGATACCCGCGACCCATATAATTAATGATTGGAATTTTTTTACATTTAATACTATCAGTGATGCAAAAAAGTAAGCGAAACCAATTTGACCGAGAACACTGGCATACCTCATATTTTCAAAATCAAACTGGAGAAAACCGTTATAAACAAATCCCAGAACTACGAGAAGTATAAGTCTGCGGGTAACTTTTTTATATAATACAGATTTTGAAATTCCCTTTTCCCTCTTTGCGAGAAGGGCATAAGGAATAGCGACACCTGCAATAAACATAAATAACGGGAATACCAGATCCCACAGGGCAAAACCACTCCATTCCGCGTGTTCAAGCTGGTGGGAAAAAGCTTTAAGAAAACCCCAGTTTGTAAATTTTGCAAGTTCAGCAAAAAGGAATGCTCCGCCTGTTATCCAGAACATATCAAAACCTCTGAGAATATCAAGTGAATAAAGCCTTTCGGAAGTCAGGTCGGTTTTTTTTTCTGTTTTCATAGATAGAATGTGGTTTAAATTAAATTCACTAAAGCTAATATTTTATTCATAATTCATCCGTTAAATGAACAGAATATTTTTTAACCCAAAAAGGGAAAGTACTACAAACTGAAATGGTGGAGGCTTCAGGATTAGTCTATTACAAGACTATTAATAATATCAAACCTAAAGACATTGAAAAATGTTTGGTGATCCTGAAACAGATGATAAAAAAACAAATATGAAAAAACCAATCTGAATTTCTTATGCAAATAATTCACTTTTAACTTTTTACTTTTATCTTCACCATGAATAATGCAGGTTAGGTATTGCTAATTAAATTCTTATCTTTAAAAAAAACTCACTATGTGGAAGGATAAAGTAGTAGTTATTACGGGTTCCAGTATTGGCATTGGGCGCAGGTTAGCAATTGAAATTGGCAAAAAGGGGGGCAAAGTTGTTATAAATGCGAGGAATAAAAACAGGCTAAATAAAACCTGTGAGGATTTGAAAACGCAAGGCTTTAATATATCTGCCTGTCATGGTGATATTTCTAAATATGAGGATTGTGTCAAAATCATTGAGCATTCAATTAAAATTTATGGCAAACTTGACGTCCTAATCAATAATGCAGGGATTAATGCCGAAGGTACTCTTGAAGAGATTAATCCTGATATCTTCAGACAGGTAATGGGTGTGCTTTTCCTCGGTTCGGTTTATATGTCCAAAGCAGCTATACCATATATCAAAAAAACCAAAGGCAGTATTTTGTTTGTGGGCAGCCTTGCAGGGATTCATGGTTTTGGCAACTACTCTGCTTATTGCAGCTCAAAAATGGCTCTTACTGCACTTACCGAGTCATTAAGAATGGAAATGCACAAAACCGGTGTTCATATTGGATTAGCCTATGTAGGTTTTACTGAAAATGATCCCGAAAAAACATTAATGAATAAAGATGGACTTATTATGCCACACCCTCCAAGAACAATGGCTAAGCAGAAGTCAGTAATAAAAGTAGCTCATCAATTGATACGAATGATTGAGCGCCGGAAATCTAAATCCGCTTTCACTTTACTCGGAAAATTAAATGCTATTGTAAACCGAATTTCTCCGTCTATTGTACATCGAATTCTTTTGATTTCATATAAAAAGGGTCAATATTAAACAATTTAATTACAGAAGATATGAGAAAAGTTGTCAAATCCCTGAATTTAGCCTTTCTGCAAAGCAGTATACTGGTAATTTTAAGAGTGGCCATTGGATGGCATTTTCTTTATGAAGGAGTAGCTAAACTATATTCACCTTCCTGGTCTTCTTACAATTTTTTATCGGTTTCCAAGTGGATTTTTGCTGATTTCTTCCATTGGATAGCAGAAACACCGGAAGTATTGAGAATTGCTGATTTTCTTAATGTCTGGGGACTTATTTTAATTGGTTTAGCTCTGTTTTTTGGTGTTTTTACACGGTTGGCTGCGGCTTCAGGAGTTTTGCTTTTATCGCTTTATTACTTTGCCAACCCGCCCTTTATCGGAATGGATTTTGGTGTTGTAGCTGAAGGTCATTACCTGATAGTTAACAAAAACCTGGTTGAAATGATTGCCTTGATTTTTTTCATAGTAGTTCCGAAAAAAATGGTCCCTGGCATAGACAAATTATGGAAATTGCTTAGAGAAAAAAATGGAGCAGGAAAACATAAGCAAGAACTAAAACCAGGCTCTGACAATAATGGTGCAGGAGAGGGTATTGGTCGACGTGAGTTGATTAAAAACCTGGCTGCTTTACCTGTTTTCGGAGGTTTTGTTATTGCCTCATTAAAAAAGAGGGGATGGCTTAGTTACGAAGAGAAATTTCTGAAAGATACTGATGCAACAACTTCTGCAACAATTAAATCGTTCGATTTTACAAGTTTGAAAGAGTTAAAAGAAAAAGTTCCCTGTACAAAAATTATTGGTGGTTTAGATATAAGCCGGGTAATACTTGGAGGTAATCTGATAGGTGGTTGGGCACATGCCCGTGAACTGATATATGTATCCAAACTGGTAAAATCTTACCATACTGATGAAAAAGTTTATACTACGTTTAAGCTTGCCGAAGAATGTGGAATAAATACTTTTTTGACCAATCCGGTATTATGCAGGGTTATTAACGGCTACTGGAAGCGGAAAATTGGTAATATTAAGTTTATTTCCGATTGTGGTGGCCAAAACTTAATTGAAGGGGTTAAAACATCAATTGATAATGGCGCTTCTGCATGTTATATCCATGGAGGGACTGCTGATAATTATTATAGTGCCGGCAGGATCGATAAAATACAGGAAGCGCTTGAACTAATAAAGCAAAATGGCTTACCGGCCGGAATTGGCGCACATAGACTAAATACAGTGAAAGCATGTGTGGACTTTGGACTGGAACCCGATTTCTGGGTGAAAACCCTGCATGTTAAATCATACCTGAATGTTAAACATGAATTGGATACAACCCGAATTACAACCAATGAAGAGGTAATGTATCAAAATGTATTCTGCGAAGAAACAGACGAAACAATATCTTATATGGCAACATTAAAGCAACCCTGGATTGCATTTAAAATCCTGGCAGCCGGTGCTATTGATCCGGAGATTGGTTTCAGACATGCTTTTGAAAGTGGTGCCGATTTTATATGCGTGGGCATGTACGATTTCCAGGTTGTTGATGATGCAAATATTGCAGTGGATATATTAAACTCTGATTTCAAAAATAAAAGACCAAGACCCTGGTTAGTTTAGGCAATACAGACTCAAAGCACTTAGTATCCATAAATAAATAACCATTATGAAAAAAATTTCAGCCATGTTCCTTTCGGGATGTTTTATTTTGTTCTTTTCCTGCCAGTCACAAGTTGAAAAGCCAGGAGATTTTAAATTATTGCCGTTACCACAACAATTTATAATCAAAGGTACCAGTACATTAAAAACCGATAAAATTTTGCAATATTATGCCATCGGCAATATAAACCTTCCGGTATGTGTTGATATTTTAAGAAATATCCAACCTGTAGATGATAAGTCAAAAGCACAAATCATATACAGTATTGATGAACTGTTGGATTTGCCTGCAGAAGGGTATACACTTGATATTTCCATGAAACAAGTAACAATAACTGGTAAAGATAAAGCCGGACTGTTATATGCATTTAAAACACTTGAACAGCTTATGGAAGATGCAAAAGAACAGGCTGTGCCCCTGCCGGAATGTAGCATTAAGGATTATCCTTTACTTTCATACAGAGCAATACATCTTGATATGAAGCACCACATGGAAAAGACAGAATACTATTATAATCTTCTGGATAAACTGGCAAAATATAAGGTGAATGCCATTATTGCTGAGATGGAAGATAAGATAAAGTATGAACGTCAACCCGAAGTGGGATCGGCTGATGCATTGAGTATAAGTGAATGGAAGAAGCTTAGTAATTATGCAAAAGAGCGAAATATTGAAATAAGCCCGTTAATACAAGGATTAGGACATGCTTCATTTATTCTAAAGCATGACAAATACAAAGATTTACGCGATGATCCAGAAAGCGACTGGGCTTTTAATCCACTTGATCCTAAAACATATAAAGTGCAATTTGATCTGTACCTTGATGCTATGGAAGCAACACCTTATGGCAGATATTTACATGTTGGTGGAGATGAAGTACATACTACAGGACGTGGTAGTGGAAAATCGTCATTAGAGTTACAATTGACATGGCTGAATAAAGTATGTAATTTTGCCGCAGAACATGGACGCATTCTTATATTCTGGGACGATATGCCATTAAAATATGCGGGTGTATACAGACCAATGTTCAATACAGAACTTACCGGAGAAGAGGTAGACAAAATATGGGAAGAAAACGAATATATACTGGTTGAGTTTCTCAATCAGTTTCCCAAAAATTGTATTTATATGCGTTGGAACTATAGTTCTCCTCAGGCAATTGGAAATAGCAGGGCTATGGAATGGTTTCGTAAAAATGGAATGCAGGTTATGGGAGCTACAGCAGGGCAAACAAGGTGGGTTTTGATGCCCCAAAACGAAAGCAATATGGATAATATCAAATCCTTCGCTTTGAGTTCCATAAGCAGTGGTATTAATGGACTGTTATTAACCTTATGGGATGATGACTCTCCACATTTCGAACTTTATATGCGTGGTATTATTGCCTTTGCAGAATACACATGGACAGGAGAAAAAAGAACAAAGAAAGATATAAAATCGGCTTATCGTCAAAGAGAGTTTTCCAACACTTTGGCACCTGCAGAGTTTGCATTTATTGATCAACTGGAAAAGCCTGTTGCCTTTTGGAACAATGCTTTATTAAAAGGTAATAATCGTAATCAATTACAAAAGCTTAATAACCCCGCAGACGAAGCAGTAATTAATTTGCCTGATGGAAATAATAAAGGTAACTGGAGCACACAATATGCAAAACGTCTGGAGCAAGCAGCTATAGTATTACAGGACTGCGATAGTATTGCTGCCAAAATCACAACTATGAAATCACAAGCTATTCGTAATACTTATACGCTTGAGGTTTATGAGCAGGTAAATGAATTGGTACGATTTACTCCCAAAGCACTATTGGCTTTAAAGGCATATGATATGGCACAAAACGAACAGCAGGAAACAAAAGCCATGGAAAGGATAAAGAAACTTCCTGAGGAATTTAATGTGCTTAGGAGGCAATTTGAACTGGTATATGGTAAAACCCGCGTACTGACAAAACCCGAAAGTTATATTCTCGATCAGGATCATCATTCTCATTTGGCAAACCAAACTATATCCTTCGATTGGCAATTTTTTGCTGAAATATTGTTCCTGGAAAAAATCGAGAACAAATTTTAAAAAAATGAAAGCTTTAACATATCTATCTGACATTGAAAAAAGTATTGAATAGTATTAACAAAATATAAATGGAGTAAAACAATGAAAAACATAAAGTATTTCATGTCGTTGATTTTTATTTGCTTTATCCTAACCGGATATGGTCAGGATAGCATGTTATGTCAGGGATACCACTGGACAGAGGATGAAGCAAATATTATGATGAAAAAGTTTGCGATGGAATGGGATGATATAAATTCCTGGGAGAGAAGAGCAGAAATAATAAAACAAGGTATAATTCAGGGAATGAAACTGGAACAAATGCCCGTAATTAATGGAGAATTCAATCCGGTAATTAGAAATACACGGATAATGGATGGGTATACCGTAGAAAATATTGCGATAGAAAGTTTCCCCGGATTTTATATTACAGGAAACTTATACTCACCAACAAGAAAACAGGAAAAATATGCGGCGGTACTTTGTCCTCACGGGCATATGAAAAATAAACGCTTTACTAACTATGTGCAAATTCGGAGCGCTGTTTTAGCCAGGATGGGAGCAATAGTATTTGCTTATGATATGGTTGGGTTTGGAGAATCTCAGCAGGTAAGTCATGATATACCTATAGCTTTATTACTTCAGACATGGAACAGCAAAAGAGTGTTGGAGTATTTGATATCACGTCCTGATGTTGATTCAAACAGAGTGGGAATGACAGGTGGTTCTGGTGGTGGTACTCAGACATTCATTTTAACCGCTATTGATGATAGAGTAAAAGTATCGGTGCCGGTTGTTCAGGTATCAGCTCATTTCTTCGGAGGTTGTGTTTGTGAAAGCGGAATGCCTTTAAGACGACCTTTAATTTCGAAATTCAATCCAAGAGTATTAAATTTTTCTTTCAGTGGTTTAACAAATTCTCTGATAAATCTGTTTCTCCGTAAGGTAGACTCTCTTATTTTTTCTGCAATAGAATTATAAATACCAGGTTCCAGAAACTTTAAAGATAAATCTTCCATCTCAGATTTGATATTGTAGAATCCCAATCTATGCGCTAAAGGGGCATACAAATAATATGTTTCAGAAGATATGCGAAGCCGGGATTCATTATCCATCGCATCAAGTTTTCGCATTACTTCCAGCCTTTCAGCCAGTTTAATAAGAATTACCCTGATATCATCTGCAAGGTTAACAACCAGCTTCCTGAAATGATCGGGCTGATACGAGGTTTTTTGAGCAGATCAAATCCGGTCTATATTCAGATGAAATATATATTTTTACCCCTAACGGGGATTTGAAGCAACTACCTGCCGGTGCAACAGTTCTTGATTTTGCATTTGAGATACATTCTGAGGTAGGAGCTGCCTGTGTTGCAGGTAACGTGAATGGAAAAAATGTACCTATCCGGTATGTTCTGCAAAATGGAGACAGGGTTGCTATCCTTACCTCAAAGAATCAGAAACCTAAGACAGACTGGTTGAACTTTGTTATAACCTCAAAGGCAAAAACAAAGATTAAACAAACTCTTAATGAAGAAAAACTAAAAGCTGCTGAAGCCGGGAAAGAAAAACTGATTCGCCGGCTAAAGAACTGGAAAATTGGCTATTCCGACCGAATTGTAAAAAAGCTTCTTTCGTATTATAAATTAAAGCTTGCACAGGATTTGTATTGGCTTATTCAAACTGAAAAGATTGATCTTAGTGAGATAAAGAAAATTCTTTCCAAACCGGAAACAAATTTATTGACTCCGAAGAAAATTGTAAAAGATGTACCCAGGAAGGAATCACCGG
>JABUBQ010000144.1_pt1 | contig 11339 bp, 11 predicted proteins | sample 7240351 | NCBI WGS metagenome assembly JABUBQ01 (sample SAMN07256348, study PRJNA390944) | subsurface metagenome | isolation source: Methane hydrate marine sediment | place: Pacific Ocean: Eastern North Pacific, ODP site 1244 | collected 2002 | reverse complement strand
GGTACATCGGCGGTAAGTTTGACCTGATAGTGCAAAGGTTTGTTGATGCCGTTATGTGCCTGCCTTGGCTAGTTCTTCTTATGGTCGTAATGTCTATGATTGGGCCAGGTATGTTAGGGCTAATCCTTGTTATGGGGGTAACGGGTGGTATCACCGGTTCAAGGTTCCAAAGAAGTACCGTTATCGCCATTAAAGAGAATGTGTATGTGGAGGCGGCGAAGGCTATTGGCTGCCCTACCACCAGGATACTTACCCGGCATATCCTGCCCAATATTATGGCGCCCATAATTATCAATTTTACAGTGACTGTGCCGGGGGTGATTCTAGCTGAGGCCGGCTTGAGCTTTCTCGGTTTTGGTATCCCTCCCCCGTTTCCGAGCTGGGGAGGCATGCTTAGTGGCCAGGGGCGTACCTATATGTTTCTGGCACCATGGATGGTTATATGGCCTGGCCTTGCCCTGAGTATCGTGGTCTATGGAATAAATATGTTTGGCGATGCGGTGAGAGATCTGCTGGACCCGAGGTTGCGGGGTGGTGTCGGGCGCTATGGGGTGAGAGTGAAAAAGAAGTCAATCCAATAAAATCAAATACAAAAGGAGATGAAAAATGCAGCGTGCCTAGGCTGGCCTGAAAAGCAGGTGACTATTAGGGCTTTGAAAAGGTTATATGAGTCTGAAATCAGTTCCGTAATGATGCTTGGTATTGATAAAGAGCTAAAATGGTCAATAACCAAAGATGGCCTTGTGGTTGAAAGGCCTGAAGAAAAGCCCTGCGAGCATGCCTACGTGCTTAAAATCAAGAGAGCAGATCCTTTTTAGTGTGTCAGTTTGTTCAATAAAGGAAGAAACAAGCTTCTGTGAAGGCACTCTGGAGACTGGATGTCTCCATGACTAACTGGTGAACTAAATGCTCCAGATACAGCTATTAACAAATATAAAGGAGGATGAATAGGAGGTTTTTATGAGCATATCATTCTGGACCGAATTACGAGAGAAACTCGCCGCAGACCCGCAACGGCCTCGATATCACTTTCTCCCTCCGGCCAACTGGATGAATGACCCGAATGGACCACTCTTCTGGAAGGGGAAGTATCACCTATTCTACCAGCATAACCCATATGCTGCTATCCAGGGAGGGAGCACTGGCACGATACATTGGGGGCATGCCTTCAGTGAAGACCTTGTACACTGGACGCACTTACCGATTGCGTTAGCTCCAACACCTGGCGGGCCTGACAAAAATGGCGTATATAGTGGCTGTGCAGTTGATAACAATGGTGTCCCAACTATTCTATACACTGGCATCTCACCAGAGGTTCAGTGCATCGCCACGAGCAACGATGATATGATTACCTGGAAAAAGCACGGGAGGAACCCGGTCATCGATTCCCCACCTAAGGACTTAGAGGTAACAGGTTTTCGCGATCCATGCGTGTGGAAGGAAAAAGATGACTGGTATATGCTCATTGGCTCGGGTATCAAGGGTATAGGAGGCACAGGTCTGCTTTATAGGTCTAAAGACCTTATTGACTGGGAGTACCTGCACCCCCTCTGTATTGGCGATGGTAAAAACACTGGCAAGATGTGGGAATGCCCAGATTTCTTTCCGCTGGGCAACAAGCATATGTTGCTTGTTTCAGTTTGGCGTCGGAACCTCTATTTCATTGGCGAGTATATTGACCGTAAGTTCCAGCCAAGAGTCCAACGAAATCTTGATTTAAGTGGAAATATTGACATTGGCGGGTGCTTCTATGCCGCTAGGAGCATGGCCGATAGTAGAGGTCGCCGGATTCTATTTGGATGGATATTGGAGGGGCGCAGTGCATCGGCTCAATGGGCCTCGGGCTGGAGTGGGGTGCTTTCTTTACCACGAATGCTCTCTCTACATGAAGACGACACGTTGCGAATGGAACCCATAACAGAACTGAAAGTCCTAAGGGGCAAACATTACCAGTACAAGAATCTCCACATCACGACTACCTCGTCTTCGCTACTAAAGGATATTCAGGGAGATTGCCTCGAAATTATCGCACAGTTTGACCCGGAAGATGCTAAAGAATTTGGCCTTAAGGTGCGCTGTTCACCTGATGGAACTGAGCAGACACTTATCTTCTATAACAACGCCAGCAAAAGCTTGAGTGTGAATCGGGAGCGGTCAAGCCTGACTCCTGAGGTAGACCGATACGAACAAAGCGGACCGTTTGAACTTGCTTCGGATGAGACTTTGAAGCTACATATCTTCATGGATAGGTCAGTAATCGAGGTGTTTGCAAACGACCAAGTGTGCCTAACTAGCCGGATATATCCATCCCGTACCGATAGCCTCGGTATAGGCCTATTCGTACGCGGCGGTAGTGTGAAGCTCAAGTCGATGGACATCTGGGAAATGCGGTCAATTTGGGAATAAACCTAACTTTTAAGCTGTCAAGGGAGGTTGATGCCTTGGTGGAAGAATAATACCAAAATTAAGGAGAAGGAATAATGCAATTAAGTGACCTAAAAAAAGCTATGAAGGGTGTAGGCATTGTTCAACTCACACCATTCAATAAGGATGGTAGCCTTGATTTAGAGGGGATGCGTGCCAATACACGGTGGTTGCTTGAGCATACGGCAGGTAAAGATTTCATCTTCACACCGATGGGAAGCACCGGAGAATTTTATGCCATGGGCGATGATGAACGCAAAGCTGTTATCAAAATGGTTGTGGAGGAGGTAAAAGGGAAGAATGTAATAGTGGCAGGAGCAGCTCATGCTGGTACTCCTGAAACTATCAAGATGTGCCAGTATGCTGAGTCTGTCGGGGCAGATGGGGTTCAGGTTGTGCTTCCCTACTATCATGTTCCGACGGAAGAGGGAATGTATCAACATTATAAAAAGATAGCGGAAAGCGTAAGCATAGGCATAATGGTTTATAATTTTCCTGGCCCAACTGGCTCCTGGATTAAGCCACCTTTAATGGCCAAGTTATCCAAGATACCAAATATCATCGCGGTTAAAGAAAATACGCCGTTTGTCCATGGTTTCCGTGCGATGCAAGGAGCTTTAGACCCGAAAGACACAGTCGTCTTGTGCGGGACAGGTGAGTTAATGTTTTCGTTCATGGCTATATATGGTTGCCCTGGTTTCATTAGTTCCGTAGCGAATTGGGCTCCAGATTTATCATATTCAATATATGAGGCTGCGACTGCAAGGGACTTCGGCAAACTGGCCGAGCTAGTCAACTCCTTGGCTCCCTATGATAGCTTTGTGGCCAAAGTGGCAGCAAATCATGGCCCAAACACTGGCATTGGTAAAGCGGGTGGGAACATGCATATTGGTGTAATTAAGGCGGCATTGGATATCATATACTTAAGGGGTGGAGAGCCCAGATTACCTCTTGTTAGCCTCAATAAGGAAGAAAAAGATGAACTTAGTTCCATCCTGAAAACTATGCTATGAGGCTACAAGTAAGAGAAGTAAAAGGAGGAATTTGCCCCCTCAAGCTAATAAAGGAGGCAAAAGTATGGCTGAGAAAATACTTATTCCACTGGATGGCTCTGGAGAGGAGGTATTCACCCTTGCTATGTTGGGGACCTGCCGCCTCAATGTGCAGCCTTAAATCGGACGAACATAGATGTTCAAGAGCTGGCATTCCAGTCAGTTAATTGGCTGTCCCACATACAAAAACCGTCATGATGTTCGCCTACGGGGCCAGCGAATTGAGCGCCAGCCTTCTTGAACAGTTCCGCCCATTCTTCGGCATTGAATCTCTCTGCCTTGAACATGGGGATGAAGTCCTTGTAGCCAAACTTTGAAGGAGGGCCGTAAGTCTCAACGTGGCATTTATACTGCTCCGTTCCCTCTCGATACATATTATTAGGGTACCATGACCCATTCGGACCACACGCAGGAACCGAGTAGACCCCCCAGTGGGTATATATGCCAAATTTGGCATCCTGGAGCCATCTTGGTGTGGCATGGGTTCTAAGTGATTCCCAGGTCGGTTCATAGGTTTTATTCATTTTCATCTCCTTCCTATAAGTATTTTTCAAGCTCATCCCGGACATCTTTATAACCAAGCTTTTTAACACTCTTGCCTGTTTTTGCGGCTAAAGCCGCCGCCGTTCCCGCTGTTTGCCCTATAAGCATCGTATTTGCCTGGCCTCTCAGGAAAGGCTTTTCGGTCGATACGCACTTGCCCGTGCCGATAATGACGTTATCTATTTTTCGGGGAAGAAATACCCTGTAGGGAAGGCCCAAAGCTTTGTCGGTTACCCTCCCGCCGCGTTTTGTCTTTTCGGTTGCTGTTGTATAGCAAGCAGTGTCGTCAAATTCCTTTACATCAAAAGCGTCTTTCTCAGTTAGCATATATTCGCCATCAATATACCTCGAGCACCTGACTGCTATATTTGACGCTGTCCTCGTAATAAAGGCTTTTTCAAAACCCGGTAAAATCTCATTCAGCAATTTAGCCAGCTCCACCGCCCTTTCCCTTGCCTCGAGGGTCGCAATAGATAGTTTTTCATTGTCTTTAATCGAGTCGATATTGTAAAAATTGCTGTTAACCAATACGCGGTTACTTCCTTTTGTGCCAAACATGCCCAATGCGTCTAATCCAACGCCCAATCCTTTTTCCTTGCTGTATTTACCTTCCTTTATCGCCTGTTGAAGAACGGACAGATCTGAGCCGCCGCCATGCGGTATGTGGAAAAGCCCGCGCTCATACCAGTTTTTCACAAACTCCTCAAAGGGTATTGCGATGTCCCTTTCTTCGTCGAAATCATTAGGGTGCTCCTTGTAGTATTCCATTGTTTTTTCAAGGTCCACATTGCCCATTTCAAACATTAATGTACAGGAGTGCCTTGCCATTTCAAGGCACGGTGCGCCTGCATAATAAGCTATGTCAGCATCCCCCGTTGAATCTACAATAGTTTTTGCGAAAACAGCCAGCCTGCCTTCCTTATTCTCAATAATAAGCCCTATCACAGGCGTTAAACCGTCTTCTGTTTCGCCGCAAATTGTATCCGAAACCAATGTTTCAAGCATTATCTTAACATCCGCTTCCTTTAACATATCAAACAACAAAACTTGCATTTCATCCGCGTTATTGGGGATTTGCGGCACTATGTGGTTTTTCCAGCCGGGAGGTATTATACCTTTTTCCCCAAGCCGTTCCTGAACTTCGTATGATATCCCGCCTATTACTTTTTTGTCGCTCTTTGTAAAATAGAAGTTCGTAACGGTAGCCGACATACCCGATACAGCTACTCCGCCCAGATTTCCCGTTCGTTCAATTAACAGCGTTTTTATGCCCATCCGCCCAGATTGTATAGCCGCAACGCATCCAGCAACCCCGGCTCCGGCTACGATAACATCATATTCGCCTTTTACTTTCAGCGTTTTAGATGGTTCGGTGTATATTTTCATTTTCATCCTCCTGACCTAAATAATGACCCAAATTCAACGCCAAACAAATTTTGATTGTATAAACCCCATTTTTGAGGAATTAGTTCATATTAGGCCAAGCTCCTGCAATCTATTCTCGTCTCCCAGCGGAACTTGGTACTCGTGGTAAAGCAGGCTTTGTAGCTCCTTGACATTCAACTCTCGTGGCACGATGTCGGCCCTTGCTACAAGGGCAGCTGCGACCCCTGTCGCCTGTCCCATGAGGAAGACCATCCAGCGCGGCCGCATCACGGGGGGTTGGACTATGGCCGCCCTTCCTGTCACCAGCAGGCCGTCAATCCCTTTTGGCAGGAACTGCCTGTATGGAAAATCGAAGCTGTGCTCCTTCCCTATTGTGGGGGTAGCCTTGCCTGGAAGGCAGAGCTGCCAGAAGTCGTTATCCAGCCCCACAAAGACCACATCGTCCAGTCGTTGTCCTTTCTTTACGTCTTCCACCGTTACGGGTCGCTCGCTCACAATGCTGCGACCGCCGCGGGAATGGAAGTAGGGGGCTATGATGTGGAGGTAAGATGTCTCGAAGCCAGGCACGCGCCTACGCAGGAATTGTGCCGTCTCGAAAATGTAGGTACGGCAGCCAATCTCCAGCTCGTTCATCACTGCTGTATCGCCAGTCAAGCGGTTCTTCGGGCGGTACACCCCTACTAATCCGCCGAGAATGCGGTATTTGCCGGTGGAAAGCGGATCTTCTACATCTTGTATGCCTGAAGTACTCCTAAAGATGCCATGATCCATGAAGACGATGCCCACATCGCCGATCTTCTGGATAATCCTGTACTCGCCGGACTCCCAGGCTGGCTTGAAATAAGGAATCAGCTCTCTCAGGCACTTATGGACATGGTATCCGGGTTTGCCAAGCTCTCTCTCGAAGACTCCATCGGCCCAACGCACATCTTCGGGGTCAGGTTCTTTACGGCGCACTCGGTTGAAGTATTCTTCTGAGTCAACGTTGGCCACTGCCCAGTACACACCCGAATGAGAGAGACCACGACCGTCGTCAACCGCCGCACCAGCCCTCGTAGCCACATCGGCATCGCCGGTCGCATCGACGATCACTTTGGCCCGGATGGCCTGGGTCCCAGACTTGCTCTCGAGCACCAGCCCTATTACCCTCTTACCGTCCATGAGGGGGTCTGCCGCAAATGTGTTGAGCAGCAGTCGGACCCCGCTCTCCTGCATCATCTTAAACCAGATGTACGAAATGACTTCGGAATCTCGGAAGTAGTGACTGAGGAGTGGCGCGTTGGTGTACGCTTCACATCTACGCACGAATTCACCCGGGATCCCCGGCATGACTCCACACATTGAGGCTGGAAGCTCAAAGTTGGGCGCCCCGCCTATCATTCCAGGCCCCATATTACCCCCAAGATACCCAAAGCGGTCAACCAGCATGGTCGCCGCACCATTTCTGGCGGCTGCAACTGCCGCAGTTGATCCGGCAATCCCCCCTCCGACGACGAGAATGTCCACTTCCGCAACGACCGGAACAGACTTCTTGACTTCAACCATCGTATTCACTGTACTGCTCCTCCTGACCTAAATTGTTAGAAGGGGCTGGGGTTTGCCCTGTAATCAAGGTCAGCCCGCAGCCCCTTCTATTGCTTCTTGAGCCAGCAACCCATATTGGGAATTGCCGAACCTTGATAGCCGCTACTAATATCCCATCTCTGCCTTCAGGTCCTGGTCGAGCCATAAGTGGGCCTGAATGTTAGGCCAAGCGCAATCAACATCCCCACCCTCACCATAGTAATTCTTTACCCACGGCCACCAATAGTTTATTGCTTCGGGAACACCAAGGCTTATACCGGGCACATCCTCGTGCAGCATTAGCACCATCTCCCTGAACATTTTGTCCCGCTCAGTTGTGTCAACTGTGGCCAAGGCTTCTTCTAACAACTCGTCAAACACTGGGTCGTCATAGACAGCGGCGTTATTGAAATCCCCACCTTTATACCACGATAATGTCGTTTCCGGGGGCATGGTGGGAAACCAAGAGATGAAAACGACATCATAGGCACGCGTGTTGAATTTTTCATCCCACGTTACCCCATCATAAATCTCTATTTCAAGCTCAACGCCAATCGCCTCCCAATAGCTTGAAACCAGCGCTTCCAGGTCACCTGGGCCCCAATGAATGCTTATAATCTTAAAACCCTCGGGGTAACCAGCCTCAGCCAGCAACTGCCTTGCCTTTTCCGGGTTATACTCATATGTCGCTCTAATTTCCGGGGAAAGCTCGGCTAGCGGGACGTGAACGGCGGTAACCCTGGGATCTACTGGGAAGGTATACCACATGTCTGTCAAGTTGATCAGCCTACATATGGCTGGTACATCTAAGGCCATCCTCAAGGCTTGCCGGACCAGCTTGTTATCGAGAGGCGGTCTGGCCATATTGAGGGCCACTTGCGTGCCCTCGGCTCCGAGAAAATTGACTTTCTTCAACTCAGGGGTGGTTGCAGCTAGGGTCCCCTCGAACTCCGGGCTCGTCCCAAGGTGGATATCAAGCGTCCCCGTCCGCAGGGCAGATAACGCGGTAGCCATATCAGCTACCTCGACAGAGACAAGCCTATCTATAAACGGTAGTTCATATACCTTGCCGTTGATGGTCGCCGTGCCCCACCAATCAGGGTTCCTTACGTAGCTCATGTGAGAACCTACCACACGCTCCTCAAACATAAATGGTCCACTACCAATAACGTTGTCCCAGTCAGCTGCGTCGAGCCCGAAAATCTCAGGGGGATATATCATTCGGGTAGCGAAGACAAGTTTTTTGGGCCAAAGAAGGTCGAACCTAGTGGTTTCAAACACGACCGTGTATCTGTCCACGGCATGTACGCGCTCCACAACACCGCCTTTGTGTGTCCACGTTCCCCAGCCGAAAGGACTGTCAAAGCTGCGCGTTACATTAGCTACAACATCCGCAGCGGTAAGCTCCCTGGCTTCCATTATGCCTTCTTTGCCGGTAAAGTAAATCCCCGGGCGTATGTGGAAGACAATCCTATCGGCGGCAAGCTCCCAGCTTTCGGCCACACAAGGTCCGAGGGCCCAGGTCGGGTGGAGGGGAGCGTCCCACCAGAAAGTGGCAAACTTAAGCTCACCAGTGCCTCTCGGCCCATATTTCACAAAGTCGCTCTGAAGTAGGTGCTCTACAATAGGGCCGATGTTTTGCCTTGTACCCGTCCAACCGAATTCAACAGCGTCCCAACTCTCTGGCCCACTGCCCCCGGGCCAAGTAAGCGTCCCGCCATATTGGGGCTCACCTACTGCTGGCTCTACCACCTCCTCCTCTTCCTCCTCCTCCTCTTCCTCCTCCTCCTGCTCTCCAGGCTCTTCTACTACCTCTTCCTTAGCACAAGAGGACAGCACTAAAGCCGCCACCAGTAAGAGGCTCAAACCACACCATAAAATTTTCCTTGTCATATCTCGACTCCTTATTAAGATTAAGCTATTCAGTTGTGCTGCTTTGACTGGCATCACCTCCTTTTTTGCCTTTTTTGGCTCTCACCCCATAGCGCCCGACACCACCCCTCAATCTCGGATCCAATAAGTCTCTCACCGCATCGCCAAACATATTTACCCCATAGACCACAGTACTCAGGGCAAGGCCGGGCCATATAGCCATCCATGGTACTCGGAACATCATGGCGCGCGAAGCACTAAGCATACCTCCCCAGGTGGGAAACGGTGGGGGGATGCCAAAACCGAGGAAGCTCAGGCTAGCCTCAGCTAGAATCATCCCCGGTATGCCCATAGTAATTCCAACAATTATGAACGGTAAAATATTAGGCAGGAGATGCCGCAACATTACTCGGTTGGTGGGACAACCAATAGCCACCGCCGCCTTCACATACACGTTGTTTTTATAGCTTAAAATAATGCCTCTCGTTCCTCTGGCGGTGCCAAGACCACCCAGTGGCCCCATCACCATAATTAATCCAAGCATGCCTGGTCCAAGAAGAACCACTAGGGTCAAAAGAACAGGTAGAAAGGGCAGGCACTCAAAGACTTCACCGATCCTCTGCACTACTAGGTCAAATTTACCCATGAGATACCCGCATAGCATACCTATAGTTAGGGAGATGGCAGTAGAAAGGAGAGTGGCACTGATGCCTATAATCATCGAGACACGAGCCCCGTAGATGACACGACTGAGCATGTCTCGCCCCAGGTTATCCGTGCCCAGCCAGAACTTGGCTGATGGTGCAACAGCGGCATAAGCTGGGTTAACTTCGTTGAATCCATAAGGAGCTATGAAGTCAGCAAAAATGCCAACGAACAGCGCGACCAGGGTAATAATTGCCCCCACAGTACCTAGTGGCTTCTCCTTCACTAGCCTTATGAAGAACTCGACCAGCTTGGAGTGCCTCTTTCTCAAGGTTACTCTCCCTGACGCCCTATCGCTCATATAATTTCCCCCCTTATTTATAACGAATCCTGGGGTCAACATAGCAATAAATTATGTCAGACAGTAGATAGCCGAACACCATTAAGACGGCACTAATGAGCAGTAATGAGGCCAGTAACGCGAAGTCCCTTTGATAGAGAGCAGTGATGCCGAGCTGGCCCATCCCGGGCAGCGAAAAAATGTTCTCCATAATAACCGCGCCCGCAATCAGACCCGGCACCATATACCCTATCGCAGTGGCTATCGGGATTAGTGTATTCCTGAAGGCATGCCTTATGAGGACTACTCTTTCCTTGAGCCCCTTTCCCCAGGCTGTCCTGATATAATCCTGCCTAAGCACCTCCAGCATCCAGGTCCGTGTTTGCCTCATCAGTCCCCCTGTACCAGACAGACCCATAATGAGAGCTGGGAGCATGAACATTTTCAGGTTACCTATTGGGTCCTCAGTAAACGGGATAAGCATTATGGGTGGCGACCACCCCCACCATATTGCTGGGAAGACCATTACCATCGTCGCTAGCCAGAAGCCGGGGACGGCGAGCCACATTATAGCAAAGCTGCGGCCTAGGTAGTCACCCCAGGTATCCTGCCGCACCGCTGAATATATGCCTATGGGTAGCCCTACTAGGTAGGTTATTATTATACTCATCACGAAAAGCTGCAGGGTTACTGGCAATCTAGGCAATATTAGCTCAGCCACTGGCTCTCCCCCCCACAAGGAAATTCCCAGGTTACCCTGGAAAATACCACTGAAACCGCCACCCCTTTTTTGTTCTTGGGGAATAAACCCCATCCAGCGTCCATACTCGATGAGGACTGGCTCATCCAGTCCCAGTTTATCTCGAATTTCCTCCGCGTACATTCTTAGCGCAGCAGCTGTCTCAGCACTGCTTGGCGCACTACTGCCCGCCCCCGAATGCTCCACCCTAAGAGATGCCATCGCATCTACTACATCGCCTGGCATCATACGTATCACCAGGAAGGCTAAAAAGCTGATGGTGAGAAGGGTGGGTATCGTTAGCAATAACCTTCTAATTATATAAGCTCGCATACTACTTCTTCCTCGGTTGATAGCTATTAAGTTTTGCTTCCTTCACCATCGTAATAAAAAGCTCATCCCTATTATTGGAAGCAGAGTGCTGACCCCGCAGTCATGAGAGGAATCCTTTATTTCGCCTTTCCAGTCTATTCTTAGCATTGTAGCCCCCTTGGGTGTCTTACAATGAATGGACATTTTCAAAGTCTCCAAAGATGTTCACGGCTGATGCCTCGAATGATATGAATACCTGCTGCTTCTCCTCTAGGCCCATCTCCTCAAGCGAACGGTGAAGGATGAGACAGTTGAACTGTGGTGGCACATCTATGTTGAGGGAGACAAGCGTACCGCGGTCAACTATACGGGTGATGACGCCCTGAAGACTATTAAGAGTGTTGGAATGTAGTGGCTCTCTTGAAATTATAATGTCTTCCGGGCGGATAGAGGCCTGTAGCCT
>JABUBQ010000143.1_pt1 | contig 11353 bp, 9 predicted proteins | sample 7240351 | NCBI WGS metagenome assembly JABUBQ01 (sample SAMN07256348, study PRJNA390944) | subsurface metagenome | isolation source: Methane hydrate marine sediment | place: Pacific Ocean: Eastern North Pacific, ODP site 1244 | collected 2002 | reverse complement strand
ATACACTTGAAGATTATGACATTCTATTTATGGGACATATTCAGCATACTAAAGACGGAAAGGCAGATAAATTTACTAAGGACGAACTACTAGCAATTAAGCGGTATGTTGGGGGTGGCGGGAGCCTTTTTTTAACTAGTGGAGGTGGGGGCGATAATGATGTTGCTATTAAGCTAGGTTCTATTCGGGTGTTGTATAAAATGACGGGAGTGCGACGATTTTGGAACGGCGTAATTCAAGAATCACACTCACATTTTTTAGTCAACAAACAAAATGTACTAATAAACCTCTTATTTAACCATCCGATAACTGAAGGAATTACTGAAGTAGTCCTGCCAAACTGTACTTTCTTTACACTAACGGAAGAGGATGTTGAGGATTTAATCGTTACTTCCGAAAAAGCAGAATTTAAATATACAATTGACGACGATATAGAAATAATTGGGCTGGTGCCTATTTGTGTTGTATCCGAGTTTTTTAACGGGAGATGTGTAACTATAGGTTCATCAGATTGGCTTATTGAAGATGAATTTGGATTAGATGCTGGTGATAATATTAAATTTCTTTCAAACATCATCAAATGGTTAGCATTTGATACCTAATTCTTTAACTCTATCCTCGTCCATTTCTCATTCTTACATTTAAAAATAAATTTAGCGAAAATCATATTAAAAAATGTTTCTAATATATTAATTATGGTTTTTAGAATTCTTCGACCAGACTCAATTTCGGTGTGGAAAAACGAAGAACTGCTCAAAAGATTTCCTAGGTATCGAGGGATCATTGACAATAAGGAAGTTGCAAGGTATATTATCGCAAAAAGTATAAAATGTGAATACGATACAAAAGATACTATAGAACATTTAGAGGATTTGTTAAGGAAAAAATCTGTAGAATTTAATGAGTTGTTAAAAAATCCAACTGAAGATCTTAAAAATCGTAGCATAGCCTCTAAAAGTTATATTACTCTAGCTGAAGAATTAGCAAATAAATATCTTGAGAGTTGCATTTTTTGCGAAAGGCAATGTAAGGTTAACCGTATAGATGGTGAAAAAGGATTTTGTCTGATATCGAAAGATTCGTTTGTTTCCTCTGCTTTTTTACATATGGGCGAAGAATCTCCGCTGATACCAAGCGGTACTATCTTTTTCCAAGGTTGTAATTTTGGTTGCGTCTTTTGTCAAAATTACGATATTTCTCAAGCTTGGAAAGGTCGGAGAAATATTGAAGATATTGCTCAAAAAGTTGATGTTTTACAATTAGCCGCTCTTGCAGACAAATTAGTTGGGAAAGGTGCTATAAATATCAATTATGTAGGAGGTGATCCTATACCAAACCTCCATACTATTGTAGGTAGTTTTCACCATCAAACATCAAACATTACGCAACTCTGGAATTCAAACTTTTATCTTACTAACGAATCGTTGTCTCTCATCATAGATTTTATAGATTTTTGGTTACCTGATTTTAAGTACGGCAACAACGAATGTGGAGAAAAATACTCTGGAATAAAAGGTTATTACGATGTAATAACTCGTAATCTTAAAAGAATTCACGATTTTGGAAGCGGGGAAATAATAATTCGACACTTGGTTATGCCTAATCATGTGGAATGCTGTTCTAAGCCAATATTAGATTATGTAGCAAAAGAGATTCCGAAATGTGTTGTAAATTTGATGGGTCAATATCACCCCGAATATTTGGCTCATAAATATAAAGAAATAAACAGAAGACCTTCAATAGAAGAAATGCATGATGTTAAGAATTATGCGGATGAATTAAGAATACTGTATAAACCTGTTTCATAGAAAATTTCCATGAATCAATTAAGTTAAAAAAAAAATTTTAAGATTTTTTACTAGAAATTTCTTCTGTTTCTAATTAAAAGTATTAGTACACCTAAAGCAAAACAAAATATTATAGTGATAATTGAATATCCTGAAATAACTGGTAATTCTGAAACAGCTGGAGCATATTCAATTGTTATCTCTTCTTGAGTTATTCCATACATATTTTTAATTTCTACTGTTATGGTGTAGTTTCCTGCTTCACTTCCACTCAGTGTCCAATTAATTTGATTTGTCGGTATTGCCCAATCGGTCCATTGACTATCAACAAAGATTCGATACAAATAATCATCATCAATAACTCCATCATTATTATTATCAGCATCGTTAATAGTAACATTTAAAATAACAACCCTGTTTTCGAATATAAATTCACCATTCTCAGTTATAATCTCAAAATCAGGAGTTGACTGTGCAGGTTTTGATAAAAGTGTTACGTTGTCCAATACATAAAAAATGTGGGTCTCAAAATCTTTTAAAACTCCGTCTTCAGTGTAATTTGCTATAAAATATGCTTGATTATAAGTATCATTCCAATATTTACAAGATAGACTATTAATATTTGTGGTAAAATGTTCAAAAGATAAACCCGCAATTGGAAAAAACATTATTTCCCAGTTTTCAGTTGCATTTTCGAAGGTTTCTTCAGAGATCATGCCATTTTCTTCTAAAGGGATTAATAGAGTATTGACAGCTCTATATCCAACTGATTTATTCCAATATACAAGTTGAACATCGCTTATTATTTTCTGTTTTTCTCCTGTGCTAACGTTTCCCAACCATTGTTCTGCCCATATACTCATTCCATTTTCGCCCATAGGGATATTTATTATAGGTGGGTGTAAGTATGAATTCGTAAGATTAGCTTTTGTTATTTCAAACATCATAAAGTTTCCATAAAGATATGATCCTTCTAGATAAATATATGAATAACATTCAGACGGATAAACTGAAAATTCTGGGATTCTTAACGTGTCTATTCCTTCATAAGTCCATTCTTCAGCTACACTTTCCCGTGGAAGAAAACTAATAGAAAAAATTAAAAAGACCGAAATAAAAACGAAAATCGAGATTTGTTTTTTTATATTAGTCAAGTTCATCCTCTTTTGGTATTAGTAATATTAATATTGTAAAATATTACTTTCTTATATTTAAATTTTATCAGATTATTAATATAATAGGAAAAATCTAAAAACTATGAACAATTTCTACTTTCATCTAATTATCATTTAAATTGTGCAATTTTCGTTTAGGAGTTTAAAAGAAATGAGTTATGAATTAGAAGATGTGAAAGGCTTAGGGAAAAAGGCAGAAAATCTTAGAGAAGCGGGCATTGACTCAGTTGAAAAATTAGCAAATTCTAAGGTTGAGGATTTATTTGAAATTAAAGGAATTGGAAAGGCTACTGCTGAAAAATTCGTAAGTAACGCAAAAGATTTGTTAGGTGACTCAAATCAGGATACCTCAGATAGTAGTACAGTAGAAAACGATAAAATTTCCGCAGATGTGGAAGCAGAAGCAGAGGAAGAAAAAAGAATTCAAGAAGAGGCTAAGAAATTAGAAGAAAAGAAGGCAAAATTACAAGGAAAAAAAGTTGAAGAGGGTGATTTTGTACTCTTAAAAATGACAGCAAGAACCCAAAAAGGTAAAGTTTTTAGAGTTTCTACCGAAGAGGACGCAAGAAAAGCTGGGATTTACGAAGAAGAAAGGGCAAAACAAGGTCATTACACTCCAGAATTCATTATTGTTGGAAAGCCAGGATTTTTAAACGAGGGATTAACTGACACAATTAAAGAAATGAATTACTTTGAAAAAAAATCTGTAAGAATACCCCCTACTAAAGCATTTGGTAAAAGAGACCCTCAAAAAATCGAAAGAATTGGCATCGCTAAATTTAGAAAATTAAATGAAGGCAAGAATCCCGAACATGGTCAAGATTTTACCAATAAAAAAGGTCAAAGAGGTGTAGTTTCTAACATTATGCAAGGAAAAGTTATTATCGACTACAACCATCTTTTGGCAGGTCAATCAATCGACTACAACTTAGAGATTATCGATAAAATTGAAGGATTTAACGAAAAAATTGAATATTTCATGATTTCAAAGGGGATTCCTAAAGAGAGTGCTGCTGAATTTATTATAAATCATGCGGAAGATAAAACTCTAGAAATTACAATCCCTAAAATGTTTCTGTTCCAAAATCTCACTTACTTAAAATTTGGTCTTGCCATGGACCTTCAGACTCATATGAGCGAAGATATAGAGAAAGTAAAGTTTATTGAAATTTACGAAAAAATGCCAATTCCCGCAGCAACACCCGCAGAATCCGTTATGGAAAAGGTAGAAGCTTATAATAAAGAACGCGATAACGAAACAGAAGAAAATAAATAATAGTTTATTACCTATAAAAATTTAATTTAACTTTAGATATCAGTTCTTCCTTTTTCTTATCCCTTTCATTTTGATATTCAATCTTTTTCTTTTGGTATTCTGCTCGCTTTTTTTGGAATTCAAGCCTTCTCTTTAACGATTTTTTCTTTCTATATCTTCTTTTTAGATACTTATTTTTAGCCTTCTTGTATTCCCTTTTTATTTTGTTGTATTCCTTTTTCTTTTTTTTATACGATTCATACTTTTTCTTGATTTCTTTCCTTAAATTTGGGCTTATTTCTTTTATGCCTATATCTTTTAATTGCTGTTTAAACTTTTCGAAAGATTCGAATTTTATAACGATTATTCCTAATTCATACGCAGGAATAAGATTACTTATTTTATCGTCAATAAAAATACATCTTTTTGGTTTGGAACCTAATTTTTTTAATACATATATGTATTTATCCATATCGGGTTTAATTAATCCAATTTCGTTCGATAAAAACACGTTATCAAAATTATCGTAAAAACCCCTTAATTCATTTGATTTCGCATGAATGTCATAAGTATTTGACAAAAGACTTACTGTATACCCCGCTAAATGTAGACGCTCGACAATTTCTGCCATATCAGACGATATGTGTGTAACTTGAGTATAAAGATTAAACCAAAGCTCCAAGTAATACTCGATATTAACTTTTTTTGGTGGTAACGCTTCATTTTTTTTTTGGAAAGGTATGTAATACATCTCAAATACCGATTCTAAAAATGTTCTAGCAGAAATCCTTCCAGACGATAACCTTCGTCTTAATTTTTTGAGATATGGATCAATTTCTTTTGATGGAATTTTAATATTTAGGTCATGCTCAATAAAAGCAAATAAATTATTTAATACAAATGTCTTTTCTACTAATACTCCTCCAAAATCAAAAAGAAAGTGTTTAATCTTATATAATTTAACCTTTTGTTTTTTGAATATTAAAGATTTCGCGTAGTCATATTCGTCTGAACCAGGAGAATTGTTGGCCGAATTCATTTTTAATGTAAAAATTCTATACCTCTTTTTTTAAACTTTTACTCCGTTTTATTTTTTATTTGTTGATATCTATCCAAAATCAAATTACATACTTTCGAAACGGGATCAGTATTATGTTTCCAATTTGAAAATTCAGGAAAGGTTCCCGCATCTACAACGTATAATTTATCAGTGTTGTTGTCTCTTATAAGATCTAGGTGGCCAAATAAAAGATTATATTTATTCTTCCATTTCATTATATATTCTTCCATCTCACTATCAGAATGAATTAATTTTACCTTGTCGTGTTCGTTTGCTAAAGGTTTTTTTTCACAGATACAGATCTCATTGCCTATAAAGTATACTAAGTAGTGAGTGCCTTCAATAAACTTTTCTAAATAAAGATTCTTTTCGTCAATATCATTAAAATCGTGAAAAGAATTAATAATTTTCACTCCCTTACTTCCAGAACCAAAAAGTGGTTTTAAAATAAGTGGTAAATCAGATGTTTTTAATTGACCTTTTAAAGTATCAATAGTTCCCATAAAAACGTTTGGAAGTAAGAGATTAGTATTTTTAATAGAAAAGTAAGATTCAATTCGATTTTTATGTCGATAACTAATATCTGTACTTGGGATAACGGGAACATTATTCGCTTCTAAAAAATAACCCGCATAGAGATAAAATAGATGCTTAGATTTTAATATGTAAAAATCGTTTACTAAGAGAGCATCATTAATGCATAGATTGCTAGCAGTATAAATATTCACTGCGTGTCCTTTTTTTTCTAAGTAAAGCTTGATTTTATCAGCGAAGTTTCCTGTTCTTTTTGATAATATTCCAATTTTCATTTTATTTGTTAAACTTAATTTTTAGCTTGTTTAATTAAATAATCTCCAATAATTTTTGGACCATTTTTTATGTAATTAAAATTGGGCGACGAATTTATGTCTGTTAGGAAGAATTCACCTTCCTTTGATCTTAGAAAATCTAAAGAACTTATTTTTAATCCTGTCGTTTTTAAAGCTTTTAAGGTAATTTCTTTTAGCTCAGGAATTTTATCAATTTTTCGTCTAGTTTTCATTTTATCGGGATTTACTAATATTGGTAGTTGTTTGTAATAAAACAAGTCATCACCAATGCAATATACTTTATATTCCCATTTACTTTTAATAAATTCTTGGTAATAGAGATAGGTATATTTTGCTTTCTCTCCGTTTACTTCGTCTAATGCCCTTTGATCGGCAATATTTAAGTATCCGTTAATCCTTTGAATTTTGGGGCTAAAAGTATAGTTCTTTTGATCTATGATATTTTTTATAATATAATCAGTAAAAGGCGGAAGTAATCCTTTAGCGTTTAAAGTAAAATTAGGGACTCGTATTCCTGATTGTCTTAGCAAAGTACTATTTAAAAATCTATTAATAGCTAACCATATTCCTCTTGATGAATTAATTACAGGAATATCTGTTTCTCTTTCAATCAACTTTATTAGATTTAATATTAAATCACCTTTAGCCTTGACAAAAAAGATATCCTCATTAAAATCAAAGTTAGAATAATCTATTAGATAATCTTCTTCAAGATATAGAGAAATTTTTGCTACTGTGGACAAATATTCAATAAGTTGCGAGGTTTTTTTCTGCAAATGGTACTTATCGATAATAATACCAATTTTTATCAAAAAATTAACCTTTTAATTCAATTACTTTAAATTCTAAAAAGATATTTTACTAACAAACTAATAAAATTCATACTTCTATATAATATTGAATTATCTTGAATTTATTATTATAATCTAATTCTTCATTAATGAAAAAAAAAAAAAACTTAATGGCTGAAAATACGCTCAAACAATACATTTATATACTATGGTTTGCTTTTAAAAAATCAAATTAATAGGGTTTTTTAAATGGCGAATAATATAAAAAGGAAATATGTAGGAGCCATTTGTAATAGGGATCTTGAGGTTTTAGAACATATCAAGAAATTCTTATTAAAGAATTATAATATTTATTTAGTCAATTTAATGAAAAATGGACCTCAAAATTTTAATGAAAAATATTTAGAAAAAAGATTGAAAAAATACCCTATTTCCTTTTTGATTGTTAAACTTACGACCCAAAAATCTAACGAAAATATCTACAAAGTTATTAGAAATGTTTCTCCAAATATCCCAATTCTAAATTCGTTAAATTCTGTCCATATTTGTGAGAGTAGAACAAACACTTTTGAATTAATCAAGAATAGATGTAAGAAAATCCAAATACCACTCACTTATTATACCAAACAAGACGCTTGGAAAGCATGTCAGGAGGGTGCTAAAATTATAGTTAAGTTGAACTCCCATAACATACCAGAGCTACCTAAAAACGATAGAATTATTGGAATTGCTAAAAACTCGAAAGAATTAGTTGAATTGATACAAAGCTATAACGAGAGTGAGTTATTTTTACAAGAATATTTAGGTGAGCACGATATTATCTATAAAGTATATGTTATAGGTAATTGGGTTGTTTCAATTACTTCGCATAATCGCTTACAAAAAAATAAAGATTTGTCTCCGTTAGAACTAATCCATATTAGAGTTCTTGTAGACGAGCGATTTAAAAGAAGGATTATAAGATTAGGACGAAAGTTTGGAATGTCTGTTTTTGGATTAGATTACATTATGACTGAAAAAGGTCCTTACATTGTAGATGTAAACGACTTCCCAAGTTTTAGGAGTATACCTGAAGGAGTGAGTCTGGTTTCAGATAACATTTATAACTTGATAAATATGAGAGAAACTTACCGAAGTGCGCTTATTAGAGCAAAAAGTTAAATATGTAAGTGAAGAAAAAGTTCCTTGAGTTTACCTTTCCCTTTTATTTTCTATAAACTCTACAAGGCGAATTTTTGCTACGTAATCCTCTAATTGTTCTGGAGGATGTTTATTAAAGAAAGAGCAAGCTGAGTGTAGAACACCTCCAATTTTGCGATCTTTAGCAATTTTAGAAACTCTAATACAATCTGCTATTACTCCCGCAGAATTATTTCCATCTTCCACAAACATCGTAATATCAACCCTAACTGGAGCACCTCCAAAAATTCGACCTTCTAATCTCATATACGCTTCCTTTTGATTCTTTAAGAAAGGAATATAGTCTACAGCTGAGATTTGACATTCTATAGTGTCTTTATTTTGAAGATTTGCTACAACTGCTTCAGTTTTAGCTTGTCGTTTTCCTTCTTCATAGACTAGCTTTCCATTAGCTCTTGGAGTTAATAAATTACAAAAATCTGACGATCCTCCCCAATCTAATTGAATTGTGCGATCGAGAATTGCTCCTCTCATAGGAAAGAGATTTGCTAATGAGCGATGAATAATAGTAGCGCCTATCTGAGATTTTACATCGTCACCTATTAATGAGAGGGATAAATCTTCGGCTTTCTTAACGATTTCAGGGTCCTTAGCTACATATGATGGCATTCCATTAATAACACAGGCGCCAGCATTGAGAGCAGCCATAACATAAAACTTCACTGCGTTATGGCTTCCAGTAGGAAGTAGTATTACTGCAACATCAACATTTTTCTTTTTTATCTCTTTAGAAATGTCCGAATCAAGTTGATTATTATCTAAGGGAATTATCTTTTTTATATTGCTATTTAATCCATCCTTCACAGGTCCTTTTATTACAGGAGCATCTAAAAATCCGGGTTCAAATAATTTGATATTGCAATTTGGTTCGATGAAAATAGCTTCACTTAGGTCCTTTCCTACCTTATTTGAATTAACATCGATCCCTAGTACAAAGTTTATGTCGTTAACGCTATATTGTTTAATTTCTGGTAGTAATCCAATTATCTTGTCGGGATTCTTTTTATAGTTTTCTATTCCTTGAATTAGGGCGCTTGCGCAATCTCCAATTCCAATAATAGCGATATTGATTTTATTCGCCATGTTATCTTCTATTATTTGTTTATAGTATTTAACCATTTTGAAACTATCGATATAGAGAAAAGTTATTAGAACTTATAATCAAACCGCAAAAAAAACTTAAATGATAAATTACACTCACCCGACAAAAACGATCTCGGGCGGAACTTAAAATAGTAACATTTATCTTCGTATTTAACTTATTATACTTAATGCCCGCAAAACCTAACGACATTCACGCGGCCACGAGATACACATATTGGGATTCTACCAAAGGTTTTACCTGCCCACTTTGCTCTTCAAGTCTTCAACACGAATTTAATAACGGAGGACGAAAGGTTGAGACGTTAAAGGGGTCTCTATGGGTGATTACTAATTATTATAGTTGTATTAATCGTGATTGCGAAATGCACGAAGCTTTTCCTGCCGTTTACCCATCTGTTATTCAGCGCAAGCGATTTGCTCTGGATGTATGGGCTAAAGTAATACAGCACCATTTTAAGCACCATCTTAATTACTCGCTTATCGTAGAGCTTATGTGGGACGATTGGACCGTCTCAATCTCGAGAGGTACGGTCAAGCACATCTGCGAATATTTTGAAATGGCTGGCAAGCAATATATGGACGAAAAAGTTCTTAACGATGTAAAAACAAACGGTCGGATCGTTCTGTCGCTTGATGGAGCTCAGCCGGTTAAAAATGAGCCTTCTCTCTGGATTTTTTCGGATCGTCTTACAGGACACATTCTATTAGCTAGAAATTTGGATTCAGCTCCAGCGTCAAAACTACGAGCCATCCTCGCGGAAATCGAAGAGATATACGGCGTGCCCATAGTAGCAGTTATTTCTGATAAGCAAAAAAATATCGTAAACGCCGTCAAAGCGTTTAAACCAGAAATACCTCATGTCTACTGTCAGTTTCACTTTCTTAATCACATAATTGAGCCAATTGCTTCAAAAGATTCTCACCTCAAGACAATTCTTAAAAAAGCCGTTCGAGCCTTTTCAATAGTTGCTAATAGCAAGCTTGCTGATTCCAACGATTTATACAAGCTCTTTTTACCTATTAGTGAGGAATTAAAGTGTGCCATCGCCACTCATGGGGATCGTTTTAAAGTATTTTCTGGTATTGAATGTTATGCGAACTTAAAGCATGTACTTGATAAACTGACGCCTTATAAGTCATTCTCAGTTAATCTGAAAGTTTCCCGATCGCTCGAAACGATAATTGGCTCTTTAACTGATTTACTCTCAGAAAATCAGCAATTGCGAAACGAGATCACCTCATTGATTCCAGAGCTCGAGCAAATTAGGAAAATATTTGGAAAGAGAGCAAATCATTCGGTTTACATCAAGAAGAGAATAGATAGATGGGTGTATAAACTTCAAAGCCGCTTGAAACGGCGAAGTCTTGAATATATGCCTTCCAACATAAAATGGCAGGCTCCCTCATACAAGCTTTCTATCGAAGAAATATGGCAACAATGGATACGATTAGTTAATTCGTACCAACGAGGATTATTTATAGCTTACGATAATGATGAGCTTGAACTTACCAATAACGCAAAGGAACAACTGTTTCACCGAAGCAAACATCATTTTCGAGCGCTATTAGGTCGTGAAAACATTTCTAGAATCTTTCTTGAACACGGAGGACTCTATTCTCAGCTACTAGATGTAGACTATTCCAAGAAAAATCTCACTACCATCCTTTTAGCAAGCGAAACTCCGCTCATTGGAGCCCAGAGGAAGAGATTTACTGCTCAATATGCCACCGTTAGGCGTACGTGGAAAATTAGAGAGATTGACACGGGAAACTTCAAGCATTTTGAAGATAATTTGCAGCAATTAGGGGCTTTCTAAACGATTTTGTCGAGTGAGTGGGTTTTATCGATTAAAAAAAAAAAAAGAAAAAAAGAAAAAATTATCTAGTCTTTCTTTAGAGTCTCTTCTACCTTTTCTTTCATTAAAGTCTCTTTTACTTTTAGGAAAAGGGGTATTGAAGCAATAAAAAAGATAGGTCCAAGAATGAATATCCATGGAAGCCCAAAAAGCATAGCTACTAAACCTCCCGCGAATGAACCAATAATTTGTGATACTGTATTCACAATATTTAAAATTCCAGTGAACTTTCCACGTTTATCTACGGGTAGTAAGTCCTGAGCCCATGTGTTAAGAGGTGTCACTAATGCTAATA
>JABUBQ010000142.1_pt1 | contig 11354 bp, 12 predicted proteins | sample 7240351 | NCBI WGS metagenome assembly JABUBQ01 (sample SAMN07256348, study PRJNA390944) | subsurface metagenome | isolation source: Methane hydrate marine sediment | place: Pacific Ocean: Eastern North Pacific, ODP site 1244 | collected 2002 | reverse complement strand
GACGACGTGGTGCTCAAGAATAAAGAATACGTTGACCTGATCACCGGCGATATCTACTCACATAAGACCTACTACATGGGGCTGGTGGACGATAAGAACAAGGTCAACTTCTACGACGGCCAAATCAGAGTAGTCGACCCCGCGGGCAAGGAGTTCGCCAAATTCAAAGCCCAGAACTACCTCGACCACATCCGGGAGCATGTCGAGCCCTGGACCTACGTTCGCTTCTCCTACCTCAAGAAGGTGGGCTGGAAGGGCTTTGTCGACGGCAAGGAGAGCGGCGTTTTCCGCGTGGCTCCCTTAGCCAGATTAAACGCCTCCGACGGGATGGCTACGCCGCAGGCCCAGGAGGCCTACGAAAAGATGTACGAAGTCCTGGGCGGCAAACCGGTGCACAGCACGCTGGCTTTCCACTGGGCGCGCCTGGTGGAGGCGCTTTATGCCGCCGAACGGACGCTGGAGTTAGCCAAAGACCCCGAGATCACCTCGGACGATATCGTCAACCTGCCCACCGAGACCCCCAAGGAGGGGATAGGGGTGGTGGAAGCCCCCAGGGGCACCCTTATCCATCACTACCAGACCGACGATAACGGGATTCTGACCGGAGTCAACCTGATTGTAGCCACCCAGAACAACTCGGCGGCAATCAACATGTCGGTGGAGAAAGCGGCCAAGGCGCTGATAAAGAATGGCGATGTGCCCGACGGCATTCTCAACATGATTGAGATGGCCTTCAGGGCTTACGACCCCTGCCATGCCTGCGCCACCCATTCCCTGCCGGGCCGGACGCCGCTTGAGGTTAGCGTTTATGACGCTGACGGTGAACTGGTGAAGAAACTGGTAAACTAAAGAAGGAGGGAGGGAAAATCATGCGTGAAAAAGTAGAACAAGCCTTAGCTAAGATAAAGCCGGCTTTGCAAGCCGACGGCGGCGACGTTGAGCTGGTGGATGTGGAAGATGGGGTGGTTAAGGTAAAGCTGACTGGCGCCTGTGCCAGCTGCCCGGTAGCCACCGTGACCCTGAAGCAGGGCATCGAGCGGATACTAAAAGAGCAGATTGCCGAGGTCAAGGAAGTAGTCGCCGTCTAAATTCGGCTTATAGGGCTTTAATAATGCCGATATACGAATATGTTTGTGATAAGTGCCAGTTGAAATTCGAGTTGCTTAAAAGCATGAGCCATTCGGGGGAGGATGCCCCCTGCCCGAAATGCGGAAGTAGTGCTCAGCGAGCGCTTTCATCATTCGCCAGAAGCTCTGACGGGTCAGAGCCTTCAGGGAACGGAAGCTCTTGCAGCACTTGTAGCGCCGACACCTGTAGCTCCTGTTCTCTATAAAGATAAGGGAGGCGAATGAGAAAGCCGGATAAGCAGTTTTCCTGCCACGCCTGCGGCAGAATCGCCGAAGGTCCTCCCGGGGCGGCGCCCTGTGAGGCGCTCCAGAGCTGGTTGACCGTTTCCTCCTGGGCGGGGCCGGGGGTGGTGGAGCACTATAACTTCTGTTCGTTTAGCTGCCTCGAGACTTGGGCGGACGCCCAGGTGCCCAGGGTGCCCGAGGTATTTCTGGATTCCTTTAAAGAAGATAAGAGTAAATAAATAGAGATGAATACGCTTGTTTTGGGAATGGGTAACACCATTCTTACCGACGACGGGGTTGGCATCGAGATTGCCCACCGGCTCAAGGAGAGGAAGCCTGAATTAGACGTAGTGGAGACCAGCGAGGCTGGAATCGCCCTCCTTGACTTTATCGTGGGCTACGACAGGCTCATCATCGTCGATTCGGTAAAGACGGAAGAAGGAGAGCCCGGAGAGTTATATAAGCTGGAGATGGGGGCGATGAAGCCCACATCCCATCTGACTTCGTTGCACGGCGTGGATATGGCCACTGCCTTCGAGCTCGGGCAGAAGCTGGGCTATAAGATGCCCCAGCAGGTGAGCATATACGCCGTGGAAATCAAGGATAATACCTCATTCGGTGAGGAGTGCACCGAGGAGGTGAGGGGGAAGATACCACTCATCACTGAGCAAATAATAGGGGAGGAAAAGCTGTGACGCAAACTGTGAAGGAAAAAACTACGAAGGAAACCAAGACGGGGTTTAAGCCCAAGATTATAGTTTTCTGCTGCAACTGGTGTTCCTATGCCGGCGCCGACCTGGCGGGCACCTCAAGACTCAAGATTAACCCCAATTTCAGGGTAATCCGAACCATGTGCTCGGGCAGGGTGGAGCCTTCCTTCGTCTTCCACGCCTTTGCCAAGGGAGCCGACGGGGTGATGATAGCCGGCTGCCATCCCGGTGACTGCCATTACAGCACGGGTAACTATAAGGCGAGACGCCGCATAATGCTGCTCGAGAAAACGCTTCCCCAGCTTGGGATAGAGCCGGAGAGATTAAGACTGGAATGGATTTCCGCCTCCGAAGGAACCAAATTCCAAACCCAGGTCAACGAGTTCGTTGACGAAGTCACAGCGCTGGGTCCCCTCCACAATCAAAATTGATCAGTCCTCCCCCTAAAGGCAGACAATGCTGACCAAACTAGGGAGATTGGCGAGAATAAGCGTGCGTGGGGTGGTGCAGGGAGTCGGCTTCAGACCCTTTATCTACCGCTTAGCCCAGCAGTACGACCTTAAAGGCTGGGTGCGCAATACCTCGGGGAATGTGGAGGTCGAGGTGGAGGGGGACGAGGCCAGGCTTAACCGTTTCCTGGAAGACCTTAAGACCGAAGCCCCGCTCATGTCGCGCATCGAAAATATCGAAGTCAGCTTTGCCGCCCCCAGGGGCTATAGCGATTTCAGGATTGGGGAGAGCCTGAGCCGGGAGGGGCACTACCAGCTGGTTTCGCCCGATATCGCCACCTGCCCCGACTGTAAAGAAGAGATTTTTTCCACCACCGACCGCCGCTTTCGTTATGCTTTTACCAACTGCACCAACTGCGGGCCGAGATTTACCATCATTGAGGATATCCCCTACGACCGTCCTAAGACGACGATGCGTAAATTCAAGATGTGCCCGCTTTGCCAGCGGGAGTACGACGTTCCGCTGGACAGGCGTTTTCACGCCCAGCCCAACGCCTGCCCCGTATGCGGGCCGAGCCTGGAATTAGTCGATAGCGAGGGCAAGCCTTTCGACTGCGAAGACGTTATCAAGACAGCCAGCCGATTGCTCAAAGAGGGTAAGATTCTGGCGGTTAAGGGGCTGGGGGGATTTCAGCTTGCCTGTGACGCCACCAGCGATGATGGCGTCAACTCTCTAAGGAACAGAAAGAGACGCCCGTCGAAGCCTTTGGCGGTGATGATGGGCAATATACAAGAGATTGAAGGGCACTGCCTCGTTTCTCCCGAAGAGTGCGAGCTGCTCGAATCGCCTCAGGCGCCCATCGTGCTCCTTAGCTGGAAAGAAGGCTCGGATATATCCAGGACGATAGCTCCAAAACTAAAATACCTGGGGGTGATGCTGCCCTATACACCGTTACACCACCTGCTAGTGCAAGAGGCCGGATTACCGCTGGTGATGACCAGCGGCAACTTGAGCGAAGAACCGATTGCCAAGGATAATGATGAAGCCTTTCGAAGGTTAAAGGGCATCGCCGACTATTTCCTGCTGCATAACCGCGATATCTACGCCCGCTACGACGACAGCGTCTACATGGTGGAAGAGGGCAAGGCGCGGGCGCTGAGGCGGGCGCGGGGCTACGCTCCCTATCCCATCTTTTTGCCCTTTAAGTCCAGGCAAATCCTTGCCTGCGGCGCTGAGGACAAGAATACCTTTTGCCTGACCAGGGACGAGCACGCCTTTTTGAGCCAGCACATCGGCGACATGGAGAACGAGGAAACCTTAGAGCACTTCGAGAATACCATCGGGCTTTATAAAAAGCTTTTCCGGGTCGAGCCCGAGATTATCGCCTACGATATGCACCCCGAATACCTGGCCACCAAGTACGCTATAGAGATGGGGTCGGGTGCGAATCTAAAAATGGTGCCGGTACAGCACCACCACGCCCACATCGTAAGCTGTATGGTGGAAAACAATGTCAGGGAGCCGGTTATCGGGGTCGCTTTCGACGGCACGGGCTACGGCAGCGACGGCACCATCTGGGGCGGGGAATTTTTGGTGGCCGACTGGAAGGGTTTTAAGCGGGTGGGGCACCTTGAGTATGTGCCCCTGCCGGGTGGAGCGGCGGCGATAAAGAAGCCCTATCGGATGGCTTTGAGCTATCTCTATACACTGCTGGGCGAGAACTTTGACCTGGAAGGGCTGCCACTCGGCGAAATCAGTCCCGCCGAGGTTGAGATAATAAAGCAGCAGCTGAAAAAAAAGATAAACTCGCCTTTGACCTCAAGCGCGGGGCGGCTCTTCGACGCCGTCTCGGCGCTGGTGGGGGTGAGGGGGGAGATAGACTACGAGGCGCAGGCGGCTATCGAGCTGGAGATGCTAGCCGCCGATGCTATGAATGCAAAAGCCTATCCCTTTGTTATCAAAAGTGAGGAGGGAACAGGTGTGGTGAGGTTAAGTGAGCTTTGGTCGGCTTTAGTGGGGGATGTTAAGGATAAGGTTCCGGCTCCCATAATCTCGCTGAAGTTTCATAATACTGTTGCCGAGATAACCGCCGAGATGTGCAGGTTAGTATCCAAAGACACAGGCATAAAGCGGGTGGCTTTAAGCGGCGGTGTCTTTCAGAACAGGCTGTTATTGAGTTTGACGATGGCTGCATTACAGAAGAAAGGCTTTGATGTGCTTACCCACCGCCTGGTGCCGCCCAACGACGGCGGCATATCATTAGGGCAGGCGGTGATTGCTAATTTTTACGAAGGGGAGGAAAGACTATGAAAAAAGTAAAGATGGGGGCTCAGCCGATGCTCTGGGCTCACCCCACCGTCCTGGTCGGGGCTGATGTCGACGGCAAACCCGACTTCGCCGCTGTCGCCTGGACCGGTGTCGCCGCCAGCACCCCGCCCGCCGTTTCCATCGCCCTGCAGCACCCCCGCTATTCACTTAAGGGCATCAGGCGTAACTTGACCTTCTCGGTCAACATTCCTTCCCGCGAGCTGGTCAAGGAAACCGATTACTGCGGCATTATCTCCGGCGCCAAGACCGACAAGGTAAGAGACTGCAAGTTCAAGGTCTTCTACGGCAAGACGCTCAACGCCCCGCTTGTCGAGCAATGCCCGATAAACCTGGAGTGCGAGGTTCGGCACATTCTTAATATGGGGAGCCATGCCCTGGTCATCGGCGAGGTGGTGGAGACCCATGTCTCCGAGGACTGCCTGACCGACGGCCAGCCCGATATAACTAAGGTCAAGCCGTTCGCCTTTGTCCCCGGCAAATACTATGCCATCGGCGAAGCCTTTGCCGACGCCTTCAGCATCGGTAAAGAGATAAAGAACGTCTGAGGAAAAGCTATGTGCCTGGCGATACCCGCCTTGATTACGTCAATAGAGGATAAAGAAGCCGATGTCGAAATCGGCGGCATAAGCCGCCGCATCAGCCTCTGGCTCACCCCCGAAGCCAGGGTCGGGGACTACGTGCTGGTGCATACCGGCTACGCTATCAATATCCTCGACCAGGAACAGGCTAAAGAAACCCTGGAGATTCTACGGGAGATAGCCGAGGGGGTGGAGGATTGAAGTATATCACCGAATTTCGCAGCTCGGAGCTGGGGGAGGGGCTTGTTGCCCGCATTCAGCAGCGCTCCAAAAAGAAGGCGCGTTTCATGGAGTTCTGCGGGGGGCATACCGTAACTATATTCCGGTACGGCATCCGCCAGCTCCTGCCGCCGACCATCGAGATGGTGTCGGGGCCGGGGTGTCCGATATGCGTTACCGCTAACGCCGACCTGGATAAGGCGATAGCCCTCTCGCAAATCCCCGGGGTAATCATTGCCACCTTCGGCGATATGCTTAAAGTTCCGGGGAGCCGTTCCAGCCTGGAAAAAGCCAAAGCCGAGGGTGCCGAGGTGCAGACGGTCTATTCTACCATGGACGCCCTCGATATCGCCGGGGCTAACCCCGATAAGTCGGTGGTCTTTCTGGGCATCGGCTTCGAGACTACCGCCCCCACCATCGCCGCCTCCATACTCCAGGCTGAGGAGAAGGGGATAAAAAACTACCACGTGCTTTCTTTGCATAAAGTGTGCCCGCCGGTAATCAGGGCATTACTCGATTCCGGTGAGGTTGAGCTCCAGGGTCTTGTCTGCCCGGGGCATGTGAGCGCTATTATCGGCTCGCACCCCTGGGAGTTTATCGCCAAGGAATACGGCATTCCCTGTGTTATCTCCGGCTTCGAGCCTCTCGATATACTGCAGTGCGTGGAAATGCTGGTGGAGCAGGTGGAGAAGGGCGAATCACGCGTTGAGATCGCCTATAAGCGGGGGGTGCGCCCTGAGGGTAACCAGATAGCCTTGAAGCTGATGGAACGCGTGTTTGAGCCTTCTCCCGCCCGCTGGCGGGGAATGGGGGAGATTCCCGGTAGCGGACTGAAGATTAGGAGCCAATACCAGCGCTTCGACGCTGAAGTTAGCTTTGATATTAAGACGGCGCCCGCCGTCGAGCATAAAGGCTGTATCTGCGGCGACATCCTGCGCGGGGTTAAGACACCCGCCGACTGTAAGCTCTTCGCTAAAGCCTGCACGCCCGAAAATCCAGTGGGGCCTTGCATGGTCTCCGCCGAGGGCAGCTGCTCGGCTTATTACCTTTACGGGGGCGAGCGTGGCGGATAAGATTCTTCTGGCGCACGGCAGCGGCGGCAAGCTGGCCCACGACCTGGTCGAAAAGAGCTTCGTCAGGGTGCTGGCTAACCCGCTTTTGGACAAGATGGACGATTCCGCCGTCTTCGATATAAGTGGCAGGCTGGCTTTCACCACCGACAGCTACGTGGTCAGCCCTATCTTTTTTCCCGGCGGGGATATCGGCAAGCTGGCCGTCTGCGGGACGGTGAACGACCTGGCCACGAGCGGCGCCAGGCCAATGTATCTAAGCCTTTCCTTCATTATCGAAGAAGGTCTTTCTCTAAAAGAGCTTGAGAAGGTTGTCAACTCGGTGCAGGCGGCGGCGGGGGAGGCGGGAGTAGAAATCGTCACCGGGGACACCAAGGTGGTGACCCGGGGCAGCGCCGATAAGCTCTTCATCAACACCGCCGGCATTGGTATAATACCCGAAGGCGTTAGTATCTCCGGAAGCAACGCTAAGCCGGGGGATAAGGTTATACTGAACGGGGCTATCGGCGACCACGGTATCGCCGTGGTCAGTAAACGTGAGGGCTTGAGCTTTGCCACCAAGTTAAAGAGCGATTGCGCCCCGCTGGGCGGTCTGGTGGCCGATATGCTCAAAGCCAGCCCCAATATACATGCCCTGCGCGACCCGACCCGCGGCGGGCTGGCGACCAGTCTTAATGAATTAGCGCAGCAGTCGAAGGTGAGCATTAGAATCGAGGAGAAAGAGATACCGGTGCGCGAGGAAGTATTAGCCGCCTGCGAGATGCTCGGCTTCGACCCGCTCTATGTCGCCAACGAGGGCAAGATGATTGCCATCGTTGCACCTGAAGACGCCAATAAAGTCCTCAAGGCCATGCGTAAGAATAAATACGGTAAAGAGGCGACCATAATCGGGGAGGTGGGGGCGGAAAACCCGGGGCGGGTGGCGATGAAGACCATCCTGGGGTCTTCCCGCATCGTGGATATGCTGGTCGGCGATTTGCTGCCCAGGATTTGCTAGCAATGCACGAACTAAGTATCACCCAGAGTATGCTCGACCTCGTTTTGGAGCAGGCGAAAAATGCCGGGGCTAAGGAAGTGGGCAAAATCAACCTGGTCTTGGGGGAGATGACGGGGGTGGTGGACAGAGCGGTCCAGTTTTACTTCGATTTCCTGAGCAAGGGGACGGCGGCGGAGGGGGCGACGCTTTCTTTCAAGGTAATACCGACCACAGCCCGCTGCCGAAGCTGCGCTAAAGACTTTAAGCTGGGGGAGTTCGACTGGACTTGTCCCCACTGTCAGGGTAATAATATAGAGATTGTCGGCGGCAAAGAACTATTCGTAGAAAGTATCGAGGTGGAATAGATGGAAATAAAGGTAGTTAAGGATATAATGGACGCTAACGACCAGATAGCGCAGAAAAACCGCCAGCTGTTCGACAGCAACCAGGTCTTCGTGGTCAACGTGATGGCTTCGCCGGGGGCGGGCAAGACCAGCCTTATCCTGGAGACCATCAAGAGGCTGAAAGGCAAGGTCAAGGTCGGCGTGGTCGAAGGTGACATCAGCTCCAGCCTGGACGCCGAAGCCATCGGCAAGGAGGGCGTTCCCGTCGTCCAGATAAACACGGGCGGGGAGTGCCACCTCGACGCCAATATGACCTCTACTGCTTTGGGCAGCCTGCCGCTGGGGGATATCGAGCTGCTGCTTATTGAGAACGTGGGCAACCTGGTCTGCCCCGCCGAGTTTAAGCTGGGCGAGGACATGAGAATCCTCATCGCCAGCACACCCGAGGGCGACGACAAGCCGTTCAAGTACCCGCTGATGTTCCACGAAGCCGACGCTGTGCTTATCAATAAAATCGACCTGCTGCCCTACCTCAAGTTCGACGTCGACGCCTTTTCCAAAGCCATCAAGGGGATAAACCAGAAGGTGAAGGTCTTCCCCATATCCTGCACCACCGGCGAAGGGGTCGACCGGTGGGTTGACTGGCTGTGGGGGCAGGTCAGGGGCTAGGGTCTAGAGGGGGTGGAGTGGTTGACGCTATTCAATGCCAGGTAGTATACTCACCCATAGATTTTGACCCATATATTGCGGGAGGTAATAGTAAATGGAAAAACAATGGCAGGAGTTGACCCCGGCGGAGAAGCAGGAAGCGCTGTTTGAGCGGTGGCTTTCGCCGAAAGACCCCGAGGGGAACGACCTTAAATTCCAGAGCCCCGCCGCCGAGAGGGCCTACAAAGAAAGGGCAACCAGGTTCAAAGACGCTCTCCAGTTAAAGAAAACGCCCGACCGGGTGCCCATCCTGCCTATGCTTAGTTTTTTCCCGGCCTACTATGCCGGCATAACCCCCCGGGAAGCCATGTACGACTACGATAAGCTGGCTAAGGCCACCAAAAAATACATGCTGGACTTTGAGCCGGATGTGAACTCTGGTATCGGTATCGCCACTCCAGGGAGGGTCTTCGATATCCTTGACTACAAGCTATACGCCTGGCCGGGCCACGGGGTTTCCCCCAATCACACCTACCAGTGCCTCGAAGCGGAATACATGATGGCTGATGAATACGATGCCTTGATTCATGACCCGTCCTATTTCTTCACCGCCACCTACTTCCCGCGCATATTCGGTACGCTGGAAGCCTTCAAGATGTTGCCCAATCTGTCCACCATGCAGGAAATGCCGTTCGTCGGGCCCAATCTCATACCCTACGGGCTGCCTCCTGTCCAGGAGGCTTACAAAGCCATGCTCGAAGCGGGTAGTGAAGCCCTGAAGTGGGCGGGGGCGGTGGGTGCTTTCGGTAACGAGATGGCGACGCTGGGCTTTCCCGGCGGCTCCGGTGGTTTCACCAAGGTTCCCTTCGATGTCATCGGCGACACCCTGCGCGGCACCCGGGGGATAATGATAGATATCTACCGCCAGCCCGACAAGGTCATCGAAGCCATGGAGGCACTGACGCCTCTAATGATTAATATGGGGGTATCGGCGACGCAGATGGCGGGCAATCCGCTGGTGATGATACCGCTGCACAAGGGCGCCGACGGCTTCCTCTCCGATGAGCAGTTCAAGAAGTTCTACTGGCCTCACTTTAAAGCTCTCCTCATGGGCTTGATTAACGAAGGCTGCATCCCGTTTTCTTTCGTTGAGGGGGGCTACAATACGCGCCTGGAAATCATCCGGGATGTACCCAAGGGCACTACCTTCTGGACCTTCGACACCACCGACATGGCTAAGGCCAAGAAGGCACTGGGCGACGTTGCCTGTATCGGCGGCAATGTGCCCACCGACCTGTTGGCCGTAGGCACGCCCCAGCAGGTGAAAGACTATGTCAAGAATCTTATCGACACCTGCGCCGGGGGCGGCGGCTATATGGTGGCCAACGGGGTTGCCGCCGACGACGTCAAGCCGGAAAACTTCAAGATGATGATTGACTTCACCAAGGAGTACGGAGTCTACAAATAGTCGCTGGTTGTCCCAAGACTATATTATAGATATTAACATGTGGCCCGGAGGAACCTTGCTTTCTCCGGGTTACTTTTTTGGCGACGCCTTCTCGGGCTCCTTTTGATATATGGAGGTATGCGCCCCGGAGCTGTCGGCGCCCACATAGCTAAATCCGGTATTCTCGCCGACACCGTTGGGGTCAAACGCTTGCTTGAGCTTACCAAACCATACATGGTAGTTAGATACGCGTTTTCCGACTACATCAACCGGCAGGACGCCCATTGATGGCACCGCGAAGCAGCCGTCTAAAGCCCTCTTCCCCACCTTCGCCATCCATTTCTGTACAGCTTCCGACGATTTTTCGTCGTAGGGATTATACCGGCAGAATATTTCGGTGTGCCCCAGGTGCCCCTGCTCCTCTCCCCATCCGAATTGCTGCCCGTCATCGGCTATTACCAGCCCCTTCTTTATCAGGTCCCTCTTCCATACGGCCGCTTCTTCCAGCCACTTCACGTGGTTATCGTATCTCTGGCCCTGCACCATCATAGAAGAGAACATGCCGCCGGCGCGGAAGGTCTCTCTGATGGAGGCGCAGACCCGCGTGCACTGGAACAGCAGGGTTGCTTCGACATCGGGGTCTTCTACCGCTTTCAGGGACTTCCCGCCGGTTTCCTTTATTATCTGCGCCAGCACCTTCTTCTTGTACTCGAAGTCCTCGTCGAAGTTGCCGGTGATTATGACCATGAAGCCGGGCCCCTGCACCTCTTTGGTGAATTTATCCAGGGTGGCAAAATCCTCTTCATTACTGGTCGTTATGTTGGAAGATACCATCGATGGACAAAAACCCATGAGCTCGAAGGCTATTTCACTTTCACCGATCTTGAGTTCCGCTTCAACCAGCTTCTCGATTGAGGGGAAGGAGAAATAGCGCACCATCATGTTCATCTCTGACGGTTTCTGGCTGAGGGTGTAACGGGGTGATAGCCCTTCCAGCGGATACATTGATGGCCCCGGCCAGTGATACACCTTGGTCGCCTGTTTGGTAATTACACCACCGCCCCTGAGTATGCCCCTTAGAGACGGCCCCGGCCCGTCTCCGCAGAACCACTCATCCGAAGCCCCCAGCGTCCCTATCCTGATTATCTCCCCTTCATCGGTTACCCATTCCGTCGCCAGTTCGTTTCGGTCTCCGGTGCTCGTGGTCAACCCCATATGGCCATGGCCGGACA
>JABUBQ010000141.1_pt1 | contig 11407 bp, 19 predicted proteins | sample 7240351 | NCBI WGS metagenome assembly JABUBQ01 (sample SAMN07256348, study PRJNA390944) | subsurface metagenome | isolation source: Methane hydrate marine sediment | place: Pacific Ocean: Eastern North Pacific, ODP site 1244 | collected 2002 | reverse complement strand
ACGGCTACATAGCCACACTGAGGAAAGCCCGGACTGGCAAGAAATGTAGTAAATGTGGCATGCCCATCGAGCCGGGCCAGGAATACTACGAGGTCGTAATTGGTGGCTCGGGTTTAGGCGGGCTGAAGTTCCCTGGCCACCTACATATAGATTGCATAGACAAATACTTAGGAGGTGACTGAAATGGCACAGACAAAAGTAGCCACAACACAGGAAAAAGCGCTATTAGAGAGGTGAAAGGCAAGTCAAAACGGTGGGAGACAGTGGTCCAGATTGGGATTGCAATCTTCTGCGCAGCAGCGCTGCTATATCAGTGGATAGTTGGAGGGTGAAGTGGGAAACAAAAATGATAGGAGGTAGCAGTGGACAATATCAACAGTGTCATGCTACAGCAAATCCGGGAAATTGACCAACGAGACGAAGTCCAAATAATGTCAGAGCTCGCCGGTGAAACCCTCCAGGAATACTACTACGAGGTAGTGAGGTTTGACCGGCGCCAGAAACGGCAGATCCGCAAGGTGAAGCTATCCTGGGCGGGCGTCCGAGAGGTGGCCAGAAACCGCGGTAACATTATCCTGGATTACCCAGTCATCACCGAAACTGAAAAGGATTGGCGAGTGGTGGTAAAGGCAACTGACCTGGTGCGCAATTTCACAGTCTTTGGCGGCTGCCATCAGACCAAAAAGATGAAGGTTTCCACCACAGATGAAGCAACCGGGGAAATTAAGAACGGAAAGTTTATCGATGATGACTACGCCTTTGAAAAGGCCATCTCCAAAGCGCAGCGTAATGCTCTGGACAAGTGTATCCCGGCCGATTATATGGCGAAGGCTATCGACCGGCTTCTCAGGGCATCGGGCCGACCACCAGTCAACCAACTCGCAAAGCCCAGGAAAGGCAAAAAGGAAGGGAAGCTGGCAGCGCCCCCACAAATTAAAGCGGGTGACGAGTGGGATAAGATAGTCAAAGAGGCGGTACCTGATTACCCCCACCTGGAACCTATTATCTGGAATCTGTGCAAGCTGCAGCCCAAGCAGATGTATCAGCAGCTAGGTGTGTCATCGAGGAGTGATATGACGATACCGGCATGGGAAGCCTTTCTGCAACTTAAGGAGGTGCTTCGCAAACAACCCGAGCCGGAGACTCCCAGTGAATAGTAGCAGGTGTCACCCGAAGATACCTGTTGCAGGCGGCACTAGAGGAGAAATGACCAAGAAACAGTTTAACATTCGCTTTCTACTGGCTACCCGGCCCTATATGCCGAAGGTAGCCCGGGCACTGGTAAGGGACTGCCGGGATGATATTAAAATATTCGGCCTGAACTTCGCTCAGCAAAAGTGGGCGAAGTTTATAAGGAGCTAATGTGAGACGAGCCGTTGCCCGAGGCAGAATAGTTCCCCAGAGCCTGTCCACAGACCCTAGACTGGGGCAACTCAGCTTAAAGGCTGCCCTGCTGTTTCCTTTAATATGGATAAACTGTGATGACCAGGGTAGAGTTTCTGGCAACCCCAATGAGATTAAGTATGCCTGCTGCCCCAACATTGACCACATAACAAAAACAGATATCCCCGAACTGTTAGAGGAGTTGCAGGAACAGGAACTGGTAAAAGTATACGCCACCTCAAAGACCAAAGCCATTCAGATGCTTGACTGGTGGGAGGTGCAGAGGTTGCAGTGGGCATACCCCTCAGAATATCCCTCGCCGGAGGGTTGGACTGACCACCTGCGCTTCCACGCCACGCCCAAAGAGATTAAAACAGAGAATTGGCCCCCGGGCCAACCAGCCGATGAATTACTACCTAGTAAATTACCTAGTGCACTACCTAATGCACTACCTAGTAAACTACAAGAAGCCCCCTTAACAACCCCTTCTGAAAAAGAAAACGAAGAGGAAGAAAGAAGAGGAAAAGGAAATAGAAGAGGAAGAGGAAGATTACCTAGTGCACTAGGTAGTAGACCCCCACCCTCACTTACTGGCTTATTTCTTTTTGAGTCTTTAGTTAATACCTTTCCCGAAGCATTCGGCAAGAAGCCTAATAGCCGTGAGACTGCGCAATTGAGAGACCTGGGGGAAGAAATATCCTCGGCGGGCGGCGCCACTGCCGAGCAGATACGTGACGCTTTCAAGGAAGCTGCCACGCAAAATAAATTTAGCGTCAGATATGTCCGGGCAATCCTGCTTGACTGGCTAGGTGCGGAGAGGGCACCCCCGGTGTGAGCAAGGGGTTTGTGGCTAGAGGTTAAAGGAGATGGAGATGGACAAAGTAGGTTGGAAATGTATTACCTGCGACGAAATTACATATATGCCCGGCTGCGATGCTAAGACAGAGGGGCTCGAGATTCGGGCGACAACGCAATGCCTTGAGTGCATGCGCGCCCATGAGCCAGTTAGCCGTAGCCTTTTCCAGGGAATACTGGCTAAATATTTTGGGGGGAGATAAAAGCTGGAGGAGGCAAATGGAATTACAAAGAGCGAAGAAAATAGCCAGCGAGGTTATCGAACGGCTTTGTCCTTACTGCACGAAGATTGAAGTTGCCGGCTCAATCCGCAGGCGCAAGCCTACTGTCCACGATATAGACATAGTTTTGATACCTTCGGATGCGTGGGGTCTGCACCACGAAATAATGGGGCTGGGGCAGGTTAAGATGAGCGGGCTGAAAATCCAGCGTGTCAGGGTGGGGGATATCCAGGTTGATATCTATTTTGCCGACGAGAAAACCTGGGCGACCCTGCTCCTTATTCGCACCGGCTCCAAGGAGAATAATATCCGCCTGTGCACCCTGGCCAGGAAAGAGGGCTGGCACCTATCGGCATCCGGTGACGGCTTGTTTAATGAGAATGGGGAGAGGATTGCCGGAGACAGCGAGGTTTCAATCTACAAGGCGTTGGGGTTACGCTACCAGGAGCCCTGGGAGAGGGGGTAGAAGATGGCGCTGTTAAACTATACGACAAGCATTGAGGCAACAAAGACGGTAGGCGAGATCCAGGGTATGTTAGCTGGCCATGGTGCGAAATCTATTCTGATTGACTACGCTGCCGATGGCCAGGTCGAAGCCCTCGCCTTCAAGATTTTAACTCCCCAGGGAGAGATTGGCATCCGGTTACCTATTGACCCTGAGGCGGTGCTCAAGGTCTTGACTAACCAAAACAGGCTGGGGAAGGTGCCCAGGAGATATGCGAACCGCCCTCAAGCAATCCGTGTCGCCTGGCGGATTGTCAAGGATTGGGTTCAGGCACAAATGGCAATTCTGGAGACTGAGATGGTCAAGATGGAGCAGATTTTCTTACCCTATGCCATAACCAAGGATGGGCAAACCGTTTATGACCTATTCGAGCAGAGGCAAATCAAGATGCTAGGAGAAGGCGAATGAACATTGTTACCACCTGCAGGGCAAACTAATAACTGACTATAAAGAGAGGGAGGTAAAGTATGCCTAGCCTGCATTTGAGCCCTAGCTGCTCAGTCTGCCATAATTTCTTCCCTGAGCCAGGTAGTCCTTTGCCTGAGAGGGCAATGTCGGTGTGGCTGGCACCGGTAGCGGTATCAGAGAAGGGCGACCGACATCAAATCGTGTGGCGGTGCTCTCTTGGTGACCGCTGTTATTGTGCTTGTGTTTATGCCCGAGGAGAGAGGAAGGTAACTAATGAATAATTTTAAGCTGGAACCGGCGGATGTGCTAGTGCAGGTAATTACCGGGAATAGTCCTTACAATGTGATTAAGAGGTCCGCACTTGGTAACCCTTATGAGCACGTTTTTATGTATATGGGCAGATTAGGACTGTCGCGGGAGGGCTACAGTAGCTCCTATTTGCTTAATGTGCCCATGCTCTTTGAGAGTGCTGGACGTGGTGTAGTGCTCCAGTCTCTGTCCAACCGCTATGGCGAGGAAGTGGTGGTTATGCGCCTCATGTCGGAGCACGACCGGATAGGCCGGGTCTTGGAAGAAGCGGTCAAGCTCGCTTCGGACCCCCGGGCACACTACGACTACCTTTGTATCGTAAAATATATTTTACCCCGTCTTATCTGTGAGAAACTGGGGCTGCCCATGCCCCTGCGTTGGCACCGCGACCCGTGGCATGTGTGCAGTGAAGCAATTTTTGAGGTATTCTATCGGGCCGGGTTAGAGGACATACTTTTTGGTGGCTATGCTCCACCTCTCCCAGGTGATTTTGTCAGTGATAGCCTTTTACTAAAAGAGGTTTGGCGGGGCAAACTGTCAGAGGATGTTGTAAAATAGAAGTATGAAGCTTGGGATACCCAGACTTGGACTTTACTCCAGTACTATCAAGGCTTTCTTAGAGAGCCTCGGCATTGATGTAATTATGCCTGCCAAGATTACTCGAGGTATGATAAAAGCCGGGGTTGCTAGCAGCTCGGACATGTTTTGTTTTCCGTATAAGTACACCCTCGGCCAGGAAATCTGGGCTTTGGAACAGGGAGCAACTGACCTACTCATGTTCAATAGCTGCGGGCTATGCCGGATGAAGCACTACCATCAGATACAGGAGCTAACCTTAAAAGATTTGGGCTACCACTTCAATATGCGCGTTATCACCAAGAAGAATATCCTGAAGATGATGGGGCAGCTCGGTCATATCTCCCGTTTCCAAGCCTATAAAAGGTTAAAGAAGAGATATTCCGAAATCAAGGCAAAAGAGGAGGCAGCCTACCGGTTCTTGCCTACGCGCCCCCTCAAGATTGGCATTGTGGGAGAAATTGGGACCATGTTGGAACCGGACATTAACTTTGACATAGTAAAGAAACTTCAACGGCTGGGGGCTAATGTCCACATGTCGATGACTATTACTGATTATTTGAATGAGGACACTGAAAGGGGTGGCAAAGAGGACATAAAGGAAGCCAGGGAGTTGTTGAGCCAGGAGCTGGGCGGGCATGGTTTTCAAAGTATCTGCAACACTATCTATTATGGGAAGCAGGGCTACGATGGCGTGATCCATATCCTTCCGTTGTCATGCATGCCCGAGGGGACAGTGGAAGTCATTGTAGATTATGTCGCTGATAAATACGGGATACCCCTTTACCGGTTCCCGATTGACGAGAGCAATTTTGAGGCTGGCTTTTCAACCCGCCTTGAAACCTTCGTCTCAATGCTGAAGCGGAGGGAAAGATGAGATTACTTCTATTTCTATTGGTTATAGTTTTTGTTTGCAGTTGCTTTATTACTGGCTTTGCTTATTTGGGCGCTTATTTACTGGGAGTTACTTAAATTATGTATCTCGGTATAGATGTTGGCTCCGTGTCTGTGAAGCTCGCCCTTATTCAGGATGGCAGGACCCAGAGCAAGGTCTATCTGAGGAATACTGGGCTCATACCCACTATTAAACAGGGATTACGGCAGCTACCCAAAGTTAATATTACTGGAGTAGGTATCACCGGTAGTGGCAAGGAATTTGTAAAAAGCCTCATCGGTGCCGATTATACCGATAGCGAGATTATAGCCCATGTGGCCGCTACACAGAAGCAGTACCCTGAGGTAAGGACCGTACTGGACATCGGCGGTGAGGATTCGAAGCTCATGCTTATCAAGGGCGGTATTCTATCTGGCTTTCAGATGAATAAGGATTGCGGTGGTGGCACAGGCTCTATGATAGAGACGATAGCTGCGAGGCTTGGGGTAAAGATTGAGGATGTGGGCAAGGTTGCCCTGGAGAGTAAAAATCCGGCTAACCTGCCCGGCAAATGTGGTATCTTCGCCCAGAGCGCTGCTGTCTCTGAACTAAGCAAGGGTAGACCGGTCAGGGATATTCTGATGGGCGTTTGTCGAGCTCTCGTGGGTAATTATTTAGGGGTGTTGGCTAAAGGGAAGAAGCTCCTTAAACCAATAGTCTTCCAGGGTGCCACCGCTTTGAACCCGGCTCTGGTTAAGTGCTTTGAGGACGAGCTGGGCAGCCCTATTCTGGTTCCTGAGGACTGCAGCTACATGGGGGCCATTGGCATAGCCGAATTGACCAGGGAGAATATGAATGGGCAGCCAACCAGGTTCCGGGGAGTGGAGAATATCATCAACGCTGATTATAAGACCGAGATAAGCTACTGCGAGGGCTGCGAAAACCACTGTGAATTACTTTCTCTCTATATGGATGGTGAGCTGGTGGGCAGGAGCGGCAGCCGCTGTGAGAAGAATAATCTTTAGCTACGCATCGACATCCCGAAGAGATTCCCCATAGGTATGTAAACGAGTGCCCTTCCTAGCTCATCAATCCCGCCTACACTACAGGCAGCCGACCATCCCCAGATAGCTGCCCCCACGGTTATAAGAATCACAGAGCCGTACCAGGGAATTTGTGATTCCTGCTTGGGGTCCGGACTACTCCCCACCTTATCGCCACATTTGGGGCAGGCTTTTTCATTTATACTAAACCGCAGGTTGCACCGGGAGCAGGAGTAATAGGTTATCGATGTCCGCGGATGGCTTACCGCCCGGAGGACAGCATAAATTAAAAACTTGGGGGGCGGCAGTGTCTTCATGGGGTTTCCTTTCTATCTAAAACTTCCAGATACAAGCCTCGGTGACCTCGAGGCCAATGACCATGCCATTTTTGAGTATCGTATCATAGGTAGCCTCTACCCAGATACCCTCAATGGGGTCGAGGTAGGATATAGCCACAACCTGGCTGATTATTGATTGCAGAGCGTTAGCTACTGTCTGGGTTCTGCCGGTATAGGTTACCTCGTTCCACCCGGCTTCAAGGCTTATCTCGTTAGCAGCGAGAACCGGCCTGGTTGCCAGGTATAAAAGTCCCCCCACGCCTGCTACGGCTGTAATTAGCATCACGCCTAGTTTCATTGGTTAGGGTCTCCTTTCATCAAACTACCCTAAAAGCCTATATTTCGTATACCCTACCTGATGCTAGCTCAAACTGGTAGGTTGCCCCATCTATTGGGTAGAAGATATCACTGTAATACTCTTTTGAAACCGTGCCGTCGTAATCCAAGTAGAAAGCAGATAGATATCCCCCAGGCTGTACATCTTCAAAGTCGCGGGTATCGCCCGCGATTTTGTGCCATTTTCCATCTCCAACGTAGTCACCGATGCCCGGGTCCCAGTAATAGCATGCCCACTTTTCAGGGTGAGAACAATCAGGGGTTATACCCCAGGGGCGAACGCCAAAGCTAACTATAGGTACCACGGTGCAAAGGTCTCCGATGTACGGGTCAACAATAACCGGGTCAGGTTCGTTCATCCGCAGCTCTATAGCTACCCTATAAGTTCCAGCCTTACTTACGAGAAACTCTTCCCCAACGGGGGTTACAAACTCATGTTCATCGCCTGCCCCAGTATATGGCCAGGCTTCCCAGGTACCGTATTCCGCTACTATTAGCCCATCAGGGTCAGTAACTGTCCAGCCAATGCCCATTCGCTGAGCGGTATCCGTGTCATTCCGCCCAGTGATATGTATTCGTATCTTTGTGCCCTGAGGAATCCCGCTAGCGGGAATGGTAAGTAGGTCTGTCCAGTTAAACAATGAAAGCTGATACTTGAGCTCTTTCTTGGTTATCGTCCCAGCGTAAACAACCTCTGCCTCAAAGTGAGCGGTAATGGTTCGCTTCTCGGTCATGGAATACACTGGGGCGGTTATTGCTGTGGTATCCTTCATTTCCCCAGACCAGCTCTTAAAGGTGTAACCCGAATAGGGATGAGCGGTAACATGAACCGTGATGCCGTGCTCAAACTTGCCTGTGTCGTCGTCATACCACCTTTCCCCAGGGTGCCCCTCTAAAGCCTCGGGGTTAGTGGTTACATAGCCTGCCCCAGCAGGGTCTATTCGCACCTCCAGGGTCTCTAATTCGACTGCTATCGGCGCCATAGCCACATTGAGCTCGTTGGCTCCTGCTTCTAGGGTTATATCATCTCTCATTTTAACCCCCTTACCTGGTCTCCGTTTCGTAGCCGCTCTTCTCAAAAGTGACCACATAAGCTCCCGGAGTAAGCCCGGCGAAGGCATAGACCCCGCTAGAATCAGTGTAGTCAACCTCGCCGTCAATGCTAACCTTTACCCCTGCCAAAGCGTAGCCAGTATCTGCGTCAGTTACTATACCGGAGAGGCTAGCGGCAAGTGCAACGAAGTGGGCAACTACCACCTTATCCCTGTCCATGGTGATGGTGGTAATTGGTGAGGTACCGCTGGCATCTCCACTCCAGTGGTCAAATTCATAGCTGCCCACCGCCCAGCTGTCAAGGGTAGCGGTCAGGGTTACTATTTCGACAACACTATAGGTTGGTTTATCGGGGTTTTTGGTAACGTATCCTACCGCCGGGGCTGCTACTGATACCGCCAGGGTGTATTGAACAACTGAGATTGGCGCCATCGCTACATTCAGCGGATTATCCCCCGCTTTTAGGGTTATGTCTTCTGAAACCATCTCATATCCCTCCTTTTCACAAGTCAAGGTGTAGGGGCCGGTATCCAAATTGATAAAGGCGTAATAGCCATCACTATCAGTGTAGGTCTCCAGGCTAACCAGCGTAACCCTTACACCAGGTAAAGGGTTGCCTGTCGTGGCATCACTTATCAAGCCGTACAAGGTAGCCTTACCAGGTACTGCCTCGGCCCTGGTGGCAAGGTAGATAGCCGTGCCTATACCAATGCCTACCCCCAATACTGCTGCTGCTTTCTTCCCATCTTCCATTGGTGGGGTCTCCTTTCTATTCTATCCGTACATCATCAAAGAAAGCCTCAAAGCCTGTTCCGGGGAAGCTTGGGATTGGCAGGCAGCGAAGAACTATGTCTAACTTAGTGGCATTAGCAGCAATGATCTTGTTCGCTGTTACTTTCTGCCAAGCTCCTATCCCGGTATTTATCGATGGGCTGCTGCTAACGCTTACGCCGTCATCAATTTCCACGCGCATTATGGTCCCCGGAATATAGGTAGGAGGTTTATTACGGGTATGTTTTTGTGCTACAGCTCGGGTGCTAACACTAAACGGCAGACCTCTATAGCTGTTACTCCAGGGGATAGCCTGGGTTGCTGTCATGATGATATGCCGGCCGGCAACGCTGGCATGCATTTCCAGTGCATGGCTGCCTTCATAGGCGGTAACGTCAAACTTGGCAAGTCGTGAAGCATCCGCAATTTGGGCACCACTTCGGCCGCCTTCATTAGTAACAAATACCCAAGGTGGGAATGAACCACTCTCAAACCCGCCATTGAGTATAACTGGGCCAACGGCAGCAATATCAATATCCAGGCTACCATCGGCAAGTTTATTTCCGCTCGGGTCGAGAACCTCTGCCACTACCGCTCCTGCCTTACCCCCAGCCCCCATTGGTACCGCCATCGTGAACTCGAAGGTCTGGGTCTCCCCAGCGGCAAACCCATAGACTGCCGAGTTATCCAGGATAGTCTGCGAGTCTACTACCGCAGTGATATTCACAGCTAGGGTGGCTGCTACCGGAACTCCAGCCTTGGTAGACATATTGGTAGTCGTCGCCTTAACCGTATAGATTTCACCTTCGATTAGCTCAACAGCCATTTTATACTCCTACTGTAGCCCTATTACGGGGTCTCCTTTCATCAAACTATCCTTGTTGTTACTGTCATTGAGTCTACGTCTGTTTCATCTCCAAATAGATGCCAAGTAGTGGTATAAGTCCCTGGGAAACCTGCCCAAAGGGTCCACTCTATGTAGGCTTCCTCGCCAGGGCTAACGGCAACAGAACTAGAGTACCGCCAGCCAGCGCCATAATTTGAATGATAGTAGCCTACCTTGAACAAGGCGGCAACATTCCCGGTATTCTTAACCTTAAAGCGGTGGACTATGCTAGTTTCTCTAGGCATAGATTCAGAGATAGAATGCCACACGTCAGCCACTCCATACTCTTTCCACTTAAGTTCCAGTATCTCGCCACTGGGAGGCCCGACGGCAGCAACGCTTATATCCAGGCTACCATAGGCAAGTCTATTCCCATCAGGGTCAAGAACCTCGGCTACTACCATACCTGCCTTGCCCCCAGCTCCCACCGGCACAGCCATTGGGAACTCAAAGGTATGGGTTTGCCCGGCAGCAAATTCATAGGCATCCGAGTTATCCAGGATAGTCTGCGAGTCTACTACCGCAGTGATATTCACAGCTAGGGTGGCTGCTACCGGAACTCCAGCCTTGGTAGACATATTGGTAGTTGTCGCCTTAACTAAGTAAGTCTCACCTTCGGTTAATTGAGCAGCCATCTTACACTCCTATTACGATACCAGCACCGTAGTCAATGGGAATTTCCTCTATAGTTAGTGGCTCGGTGGCTGAATCAAGGGTCACACCGGTGGGGTCTTTGACCAACGCCACCGCGCTGCCGCTGAACCCTCCGTAGCCCATAGGCACAACCAGCGCAAAGTTGAAATTCCTTGTTTGGCCTGCGGTAAAGAACTCATCTTTTGTAGATGGAGCCATAATGTCGTTACCGCCAACGACAGCACTAACAGCTATGGTAAGCGTTGCCTCCCAGGGGGTCCCAGCCTTGGTGGACATGTTGGTTACGGTAACCACCATCGTGTAGCTCGCGCCCTCCTCCAGAATAGAGGGAGAGCCACTTGGCACGGGGTTGCCCCATTCATCATAAATCACTATGGTGACACCTCCTTCCTCCGGTGCTGCCTTAGCCCTGGTAGCGAAGTAGATACCTGCGCCCAGAGCTGCGGCCACTCCTAATCCTACTGCTGCTTTCTTTCCATCCTTTGGCATCTTACTACACCTCCTTGTTATTTCCTAGTTTACTCCTTAGTACTTACAATGCTTAACTTCATCCATTGCCTACACTGTTCTCTTTACCTATCTCCAGCTTTACCGGGTGGCCATTCGGACAATTCAAACTAAACGAGACCGATGATGCCTTATCAATACTTAATTGTATCTGGCCGCCCTGAACAATTCTTATCTTATCCCCTTCTTCAACCACTCTGTATGCTTCCATGTGGCACTTTGGGCAATACTTAACTTCAGTCATTCTTTAATCCCAAGGACCTTTTATATAGGCAGCGATGGTGACGTCGGCAGCAGCACAGACTGCCAATGCCCTGGCAAAAATTGGGTCTGTAGCAGCGGCAGCCTTTCTTGCCCTAACTCCAGCTTCAGTTATCAGATTATCACCAATGGCAATATTACCACCATCAGCATTGGTAGCTTTGAGAACGGTAGTACCGCCTTTAACCTGAACGAGCCCAGACTCAGTATCGGCTATAATTTCGGCAACCATCCCATAGACCTGACGCTCACCAATTGCTGCTGGAGGTATAATTTCGTTTCCTGCTGCGACTGCTTTCAGTGAGGTCACATCACCAACCGCCATTGCTCCGCCAGAGGTATTTGTTACTTTCCTGTAGTGTCTAATCTGGGTAATTTCAATACCTCTGTTATTATCCTCGACATGGGTTAGTGTACCAACATCATT
>JABUBQ010000140.1_pt1 | contig 11470 bp, 18 predicted proteins | sample 7240351 | NCBI WGS metagenome assembly JABUBQ01 (sample SAMN07256348, study PRJNA390944) | subsurface metagenome | isolation source: Methane hydrate marine sediment | place: Pacific Ocean: Eastern North Pacific, ODP site 1244 | collected 2002 | reverse complement strand
CGGGGAGTATTTCAGGGCTGCCATCAACATCAAGAGCCAGGAAAAAACCGGCAAATACGGCACCGCCTACGCCCTGCACCCCAAGATTGTTGAGTTGATCACCGATGAGACAAAGATCGAGGGGTTAAAGGCTGAGTCCAACCGGCTGCTCGGGGCGCCGATTTCGCTGCCTGCAGGGAGGCCGGAGGAGGAACCTGAGCCGCTGGGCTTCACTCCGGAAGGCATCCCGTTCTACAGCGAGGCGGAAAAGGACCGGTTGATGGCACCGGCGGCCACCGAGCCGCCAGCCGCGGCTAAGCCCGCAGCGGCTCCGCCGGCGGCGCCAGCAAAAGCCCCAGCAGCTAAAAAGCCTGAACCGAAAAAGGAGGAGAAGAAAGAATCGACCAAAAAAGCGCTTGATTTAGATTTTTAGGAGAGCTTAGATGTCAGAAGTCGACAGAGACGCTATTGAGGGCTTCGCATCCTTCTTCAGGGGTCGAACCGACTCCCATGGCGTTGTTAACAAATGTGTTTATGAGCCGGTTACCCCGGAACACTATGAGAAACACCTCAAAGGTGAAGTCAACCTAGGAATTTACTTCCTGCTTGACGACAGCACCTGCCGCTTCGCTGCTATCGATCTGGATGAAAAGAACTTCAATAAGGCAAAAGCTATCCGGGACGAGCTAACCAGGAACTTTATCCCCGCCTATATCGCCGAGTCGAAATCGAAGGGGTTCCACATCTACTGCTTCGCCCTTACGAGATTCAGGGCGGCGGAGGTTCGTCGGGTGCTAAAACACCTCCTCGACAAGCTGGGTATTAAGGTTGAGGTTTTCCCCAAGCAAGACTATCACCAGCCAGACGACCCCGACGGCACGAAGCACCCAGGCTCGTATATCAACCTCCCCTGTTTCGGCCACGCGCGCCCCTTTTTGTCCGGCAACAAAAAGGAGGTAAAGCTCGAGGTAGCCCTTGACCGGATAAAGTTTGTCCCCCAGGAATCGATTGACCGCGTGCTGCAGACACTGCCGAAGGAACCCCCACTGGAAGAGCCGCCAACCGCCAAGCGACAGAAGAAACAGACAGGCAAGCTCCCCTGCTTCGAGAAAATGATGGCGGGGGTATCCAAGGGATGCCGGGACGAGGTAGCCTTCAGACTGGCAGCTCACCTGCACCGACAAGGGATGCCTCCCCAGCTGGCTGAGGCCACCCTTCTGGAGTGGGATGCCAAGTACAATAAGCCGGCAATGGGTTCAGTCATGGTACGACAGAAAATAAAGCAGGCTTACACAGGAAAATATGGCCTCGGCTGTCTTAACGAACTCATCCAGCCGTTCTGCGAGCAGGACTGCCCTATTTACCGCAAGCGGCACACCGAGATCGACCGCAGGAAAATGGCCGGTGGCAAGGAGATAGAAGTCATGGGCTTGAGCCGGCTCGGGACACACCCAGCAAGTTTCGGTCTCACCATCGATGGCTCAAGGCTAACCCTGGGACCAAGCGAGCTTTTGTCGTTAAAACAGGTGAAGGCCAAGGCAATCGAGACCCTTTCCTATGTCCCCTTCCCTGGGATGAAGGCGTCGGAGTGGGAAGTGCTGATCAATAGCCTGCTCGCCGAGGTTAAGCAGGAAGCGGCTCCGCCGGATGCGTCAGCGCAGGCCCGCTACGTGGAATGTGTCTACGATTGGCTCGAAACCGCACCTAGCGCGGAACGGCAAGAAGACGTGGAGGCGGGTCGGCCGGTTAAAAGGGAAGACGGCTACTTCTTCAGGATGAAGGATGCCGTCAGCTACTTGGCCAAACATCACCGGCTCAGTGTCGAGCCTGGCGAATTGTACCGGGTCGTGAAAGAGGCCGGCGGGGGCACCCAGCCTGTCCGGCTCGGCAAAGTGTTTAAGCTCTGGTTCCTGCCCATTAGAAAGGAAGAAGCGGAACCCCCGATAGACATGGAGGTGTAATGTGGCAGCTGGCAAAAAGAGGGATCGGAATTTTCCCTTATATATTAGGGAAGAATTACGTTTCCTTTTTGCAAACGTAATTTTAGGAGGTTACAGAGTTACAACGTGCCTATTCACTCGTAGGTTACAAGAGGTTACAAAATATGAGTTTTAAAGCTAAATAGTTGTAACCTGTAACCTCTCAACTTGTGCAGAAGGCTTTTTGCTGTGCCTAACGGAAAACATAAACCGCCCTATGCTATAAGAGAAAATTGAGAATTTGAGCGTGGGGGAAAATTAAAAAGTGGTAAAAACGGGCTATTTTGACCCATTTTTACAAGAAATTTCGGGGGAGAAAACGCTAAAAATGTACATCGAAAAGGTAATCGGTCCGCCCGGGACGGGAAAAACAGCAGCTCTTATCTCGCGGGTAGAGGTGGAGCTGGGCAACGGTGTTGACCCGGAAAGGCTGGGGTATTATTCATTCACCCGCGCCGCGGCCCGGGTGGCCCAGCAGCGGGCCATTGCTGCCTTCCCGGACTATTCCAGGGAGAGCTTCCCCCATTTCAGGACGCTGCATTCGGAGGCATTTCTCCAACTGGGCTTGACTAAGGATATGGTGATGGTAGGCAAGAACCTGCAGGAGTTTTCTAAGACCTTCGGCTACGAGATTTCCCAGACGCACATCGAGGCTGAGGATATAGAAGAGTACGAAGTTAGAGAGGCGGTGCTGAAAACCCTGGGCGATTACCTCCTCTTCTTCACCAACTGGCGCGCCAATCTCCTGCTCGAATTTGAGCCGGCGTACCGGGCTTTCTGGGAACTGTACAGGGAATCCTTGCCCGATGGCTGGTCAATGGGGGTGGTCCGCCTGTTTGAAGAGCGCTACCTGAGGGACAAGGAGGAGAAGGTGTTGCTGGATTTTAATGATATGCTCACCTGGGTTTTGGAAGAGGGTCTCCAGCCCGCCCTCGATGTTCTCATCCTCGACGAAGCCCAGGATAGCAGCCCGCTTCAGTACAAGGTTCTTGATTTCTGGCTCCAGGGGGTAAAGAGACATTACATCGCAGGCGACCCCGACCAATGCCTGTATCAGTGGATGGGGTCAGACCCCGATATTCTTATGGGGCGCCCCTGTGATAAACTGACCTCCCTAGTTCAGAGTTTCCGGGTGCCCATGGCCGTTCACCGCTTGGCCACTGGAATAATACAGACCACTACTGAATACTGGCCCAGACCGGCCCCCGGCGAGGTGAGCGATTTGTCCCTTGAGGGGGCCCTTGGCCGTTTTGTTTCCTTAAACGGCAACACCGCTTTTATCCTGGTGCGCAACTTGTACCTGCTAGGATACCTTGTCGATGAACTCTACCATTGGGGAATACCTTTTGAGAACCTTCGCGGGGCGGCTCCCTTCAGGGGGAAAACGGCGACCAAGATACTCATAACCAGGAAGCTGTTCCGGGGGGAGTCTATACCGGCCGAGGATCTATGGCTTCTTGTCAAGAATATACCACAGAAGCCATATTTTCTCAGGGGCTTTAAGGCTGAGGCCCAGTCCCTGGCCAAGGAGCAGCCCCAACTGCCCGTAGGGCTCAGGGGGATTAGAGAATATTGCTTAGAGAGCTTCCTCGGTGATCCCATTGGCGCCCTGGGGCTCTCGCCGCGGAACAAGGCTTACTTCAAGAGGGTGATTCAGCGGTATGGAGAATCTATCCTGCTGGAGAAGCCGCGGGTCATTATTGGCACGATCCACTCGGTTAAAGGGATGGAGGCGGACTACGTGGCCGTTTGCCCCGATATGAGCAAGAAGACATGGCTCAGCTGGCAGCGGCTGCCGGAGGATGAGAAGAGGGTTTGGTATGTGGCCGCCACAAGGGCCAAGGAAGGGCTGCTTCTTCTCCATCCTGAAAGTGAGTATTGTTGGACCTGGCCAAAGGTGAAGCCACGGCTGAATATAGACATGGAGGTTTAGAAATACTGGATTATTCCGGTGAGGTAGGATGTTGTTTCACCTGTCCTGAGCAGGAGGAGGGCTGCTTGTGTCCTGAATGTAAGTGTACGCGCTGCTCGCTCTACATAAAGGAATATTTTGATGAGAAGGGGCACTGCAGGCTTTCGTTAGAGCGTGAAGATAAGTGGGAGAAAGTATCCACAGAAATAGATGCTTGGTTAAAGGAAACGGAGAAAGCGTACCTAGTAGTTATAGACGGGGAAGAGTTTTGGTTTCCAAAATCCTTAACTAAAATTGCTGGTTCAAAGAAGGAATCATTTATAGAAATGCCCAAGTGGCTCGCAGTCGAGAAAGGGCTATATGAATTAGATGAGTCTGATACTTGGAAGGGAGATTGATGCCCCATAAGTGTGAATACTGCGGGATCTCCGAAGGGCAAATAGACCGGCATCACCCGATAGACTTAGTGCCGGAAGTGGGGATATACCTGTGCCAGAGGCATCACTCGTTGCTTTATGGAAGAAAGGAACTATACCCAGGTGAAACCAGAGAACTCATGGAAGCAGATAGGCAAAAGATTCGTCTGCTGGTTAAACGTCGAGTAGCCAGGGCAATTCAACAACTCGCCTATTACCTGGCTGAGGAGAAGTTTAAAGGATGACCAAGATGCGAAAACCCACGAAGCCCTGCTATGTCTGCGGTGCCAACGACTGGTGGCAGCGCCCCGACGGCGGCTGGCTATGCGGCCGGTGTCACCCCAACCCCAATCCAGGTCCTGGCCCTATCCCCGGAGCTGAGGTGCAGGAGGCGCCTCAGCCTAACGAAGGCAAATACAGCTCGGAGACCCTCGCCCTTCGGGACCGGGTGATACTGGGCAACAAGAAGCTCAATGATGCCTGGGAGCAAATCAAGGGGATGGCTCATGACAGCGAAGAGTGGAAATATCAGATGGAACGCTGGCGCCAGGGCAATGAGAAGCTGTCGCTGCTGTGTACTGAGTTAAAGCTGCGGGGATATGAGGATTGCCTTTACCTGGACGACCAGGGCAAGAAGACGAAGAAGTGCTTATCTCCCGGTGATGCCATAGGATGTCGTGTTTGCCCCTCTTCTCGGAAATACTGGGAAGAGGAGTTCGATAAATTGTAGGAGCAAGTGATGGTCAGGAAACCCTCAGACCTAGATAAACGAGCTGCCCGGGGATTTCAAGAGCTTGCGAATATAAGCACCTTCTTTCCCGTCTCTTGCAGGTTTCGCAGGATAGTGAAGCCCAACGCCCGTGGCTTCTGGTTACAAGGTGCCGAGGAGTTTAAGAAACACTTTGGGTACGCCTCCAATTACTTTGCCGGCGCTCTCGAGTATGTTCGACTAGCAACGGGGTGGAGCTATCCATATCATAGTTTGGATGTCACCATACTGAAAGGGAAAAGGCAAACTTCGAGTGGTGCAGCAACGGTGGGCTTGCATGGTTTCAAAAGTGGTGATATCCATCTCGTATGGGCTAACGGTGAGTTCACTTGGACAGTTCTTCATGAGCTTGTACACCTATACAAAAAAGGATGGGAGGAGGACCGGGTTGAACAGCAGGCTCTTAGGCTTACGCTGGGTGTATAAAGGACAGGAGGAGAAATAATTATGTCCACCTCTGGAGGGGGAACGTAGATAGGGGAACGTAGATAAAAAAGCCTGCTTGTGGGGGACGATATAGGGTGCAGAGTCTGCCCATCGAAGATACGCTACTGGGAGAAGGAGTTCAATGAGTTCTGACGAAGCCCGCATCAGCGAGCTGGAGAGTAAAATTGCCGCCGTCTGTATATCCTGCCCCCAGTCGAAGTGGCTTATCGGAGGGTTTCAATGCACAGTGGGCAGGAGGCATTGTCCTTCTCGCAGGGTGAGGCAGTGGCTTGGTGAGATTAAGTGGTCGGGGGAAGTTGGGGTGCTAAAAAGGGTTAAAGAGATAGAGGTCTGTCCCCGCTGCAGCCAGCCCCTGGTAGAGCTGCCGTGGAGCAAATCAGTCGGCCAGCGCGTCTATATTTTGACCTGCGACAATGGTGGCTGTGCCGATTACCGGACCCCGGTAAAGACCATTACCAAGGAGGAATGGAAGAATGATGGAACTGGAGAAGGCTAAAGTTATTGCTGATACCGTGGTCAAGGCACTGGAACCATACTGCAAGCGTATCGTGGTGGCGGGGAGCATAAGGCGTCAGAAGCCAACGGTCCGGGACATTGACCTGGTGCTGATTGCCCGCAACCGGCAGAACCTGGACTCGGCGCTGATGAGGATGGGCAGCTACAAGATGTCGGGAATAAAAATAGCCAGGGTGGAGATGGACAGCATCCCCCTGGACATCTACTTCGCCACCCCGGAAACCTTTGCCACCCTTCTGCTCATCAGGACTGGCTCTGTTGAGAGCAACATCCGCCTAGCTACCCGGGCCAAGAAAAGAGGATGGCGCCTGGCAGCATCAGGCGATGGGCTCTTTAACGAGCATGGGGAGAGGATCGCCGGCGATAGCGAGGAATCTATCTATGAGGCTCTGGGGGTGCCTTATCAGGAGCCCTGGGAAAGGGGATGAGCTACTATGAAGCTGTATACTGGTGGTTCTGGGAGAATAGAAAAACCCTGTCTCCGCTTAGGCGTAGAGTATTCCTTATCTGGCTCAGGATTATGAGGCGGGAGGAGGTAGCCGTGGTTACTAAAATGTCATTTGATGAATGGATTTTGGAATTGAAGGAGATATATGCCCAGAAAGGGTGCATAGTAGAGGAAATGGATTTCAGCTATGAGACCTGGAAGGATTATTACGAGGAAGATTATTCGCCCTGGGACGCTTTTGACGAAGAATGTAGCAGAGGCGACTAACAGCGTTCCGAGGCAGAACGCTAGGAGGGAGAGCAAGGTGAGTAAGAAGGATACCACGATAACGGTTCTGTCCAGGACAATCAAAACCAACAAGCTACCTGATATTGGTGGCTTTATCCAAGCTATGAAGGATATGGGGGCCAAGGTATCAACTAGAGAAGACGGGACAATTGTAATCGACCTGCATCAAGGAGGCAAAAGTGAGTAAACCCGGGGGAAAGTGTCCAAAGTGCGGTGCCGAAGGGAAGTATCATGGTGAGCATGAGACGGCGGTTAGAAACTACAAGTTACGCGGGCAAAGCATGGCTGATGTCGGCTGGCGATGCTGGAATTGTGGGCATGAGTGGGGCTTTGAAGTGCCGCAGATGCTGGGTGAAAGGAGGAGGACATAAATGGCAAAAGATAAATCAATGGAAAAGCTGGCCGCTGCCATGAGCAAGCTGGCAGACAGCCTGGAGAAGTTCCAGGACCCGATTCTATGGCAAAAGGTTATAAATGATGCCATACAGGCAGTGCCGCAGCTCGCCCGATTCTTGCCCCCTACCGCTGAATTGCCTGCCGGCGAGCTACCATCGGGAAGAGTAGAGGAGGTGTTGGTAAGCCTCTCAGATGAGGAGCGCGCTAGGCTGGTGACTCAGGTGCATGAAGCTATAAAGCCACAACTCCAAGAGTTCAGTGAATTTGTTCAACAGAGTCTCAAGGAGATGCCTGTCCATAGACTAAAGGAGTTAGCAGAGAAAATAGAGCGCGGGGAGAAGGCAGAGATAAAAAGAAGACATGGTTGTATCTTTATCGCTGTTGGAGACACTGAGATTTACCTCGGACTTTAAGGCAACGTTCCTTTGAAGAACGAGGGAGGAGGTGTATAGTAATACATAGCGAAGCAGAGGTCACTAATGCCCTTAAGGCGGGAACGTGCAAAAGTCCTTAATATCGGCGGCATCGGCGCCGCCACAGGCACAAAACAAGAACCCTCGTGCCTAAAACAAGGCGCCGCTTTATGCCGCTAGGCGAGTTCTGCATGCCCCTACTTAGAGGGTGTGGGACAAGGACAAAATCTATGAAAGGAGAAGAACGATGCCAGAGATAATCCAAAGATCACTGGTGGACCTGGCCCTGAACAATCTGACTAGTGGGCTCGATAAAAACCTGGCTGGCCTCAAGTCCAGCACCAACGGCGCTTGGAATCGGCTTACTGAGGCGAGGAAAGCCGCGAAGAAGAACCGCGACAACCTGTATGATGCGGCTGATAGCGACCGGAAGAAGAAGCATGACGCGGAGATAGCGGCCTACAAGGGAGAGTCAGGCAAACCGGACGCGCCTAGCTACGATTCCCACCAGCAGAAGCTCGACTCTATCAATGACGCTTATAAGGTGAAAAAGAAGGACGCCGACGAGTTGTTCGATAAGGACTGTACCGAGGCCGAAAACGAGTTCCGGGAGAAGTCTAAGGAGTATATCGCGACGTACGTCAAGAACGTGAACACCACCCTTGAGACCTTCCAGGCGGCTCATCCATAAGGAGAAGGTAAAATAGATGCCGTTACGATACCCTGGTTGACCCGAGGCAGAGTAGGTTTAAGCTATGACAGAAGACCGAATGGCTAGGATGCAGCAGGAGATGATGAAGCTCATTAGTGAGGAGCTCCAGGGCTGGATGGGCGCCCTGCTTAAGGATGCCCTGGACCCAAAGAAGATGATGCACTTCCTGCGGTCCATGGGCTTGGATCTGTCTCAGCTCCCTGGGGTGATGAGTCAGCAGCCAGGCTTCGATCCATACCAAGTCCTCGGGCTGGATAAGAGCGCCTCGGATGATGAGGTAAAGAAGCGATACCGGGCGCTGCTGCACCATCTTCACCCTGATACCGCCGGCAGAGAGGGCACCAGTTTTCTGCTTCAGATGGTGCTGGCGGCGTATAATTTAATTGAGAAGGAAAGGGGGTGGCACTGATGAAAGAAACAGACATCGAGCTATTAAAGCAGATAGCTGAGGTCGAGGATAACCTTGACCCGAACAGCCTGACGGCGAAGCTCGGCTGGAGGAGTAGAGACGTAGGCATTTGGCCGGGAACATTGACCAAATTGAGAATGCGGGGGTTCATTACGGATTTTTATGAGAGCAACAGTTATCACGGCTACAAGCTCACCGAGACAGCCAGGGCTCTACTTGCTGGCAGCAGCCTCCCCAGCCCTACTGAGACGCCCCAGGGTCAAAAATTAGAGGTGCCTTCTGATATATTCGAGGATATCATCGGCCACCAAGAGATTAAAGAGCTTCTCAGGGCTTCCCTGCTTGCAGAGAAGCCGGTGAATATCCTTTTATCAGGTCCGCCGGCGCTGGCCAAGACTCTATTCCTCTGGGATATCGAGCGAATCGCTGGGGAGCTGGGGGTCTGGCTGGTTGGCTCAGCCACGTCAAAGGCTGGGCTATGGGACCTGGTAGCCGAGAAGCAACCCAAGGTCCTGCTCATCGATGAGCTGAGTACCATGAATGCTGCCGATACCGCAGCGCTATTGAGCATAATGGAAGGCGGTCGTCTGGTGAGGGCGAAGAAGGGCAGGGAGCTGGATACCAGGGTAGATGTTAGAGTAGTGGCTGCCACCAACAGGCTCTATGGCCTGTCGCCAGAGCTGCTCTCCCGGTTTGCTGTGCGGAAAATAGAAGCTTATGGCCGAGCTGACTACCAGACAGTGGTTAGAGGAGTTCTGGTCCACCGGGAGAATGTTCAGCCTGAGCTAGCTCAGGAGATAGCGCTGCGGCTTGATGGCCGGAGCCAGGATGTCAGGGCTTCAGTGCGTGTAGCCCGGCTGGCACCCCAGCTCGGCGTGGAGAGAGCTATTTCCCTTTTGCTTGGTTAGCCCCCTCACCCTCCTGAGAGAATTATATATAGAGGTTTGAGGCCAAGGAGAATATTCTACCATTTTCTGTTAGAATGGTCTTGGGATATTCTAATTTCTAGCAGAAGGAAGGTGCCATGAGGGAAGAAAACGAATCTGAAAGCGCCTATATGAAGCGGAGCTTCAAAGAGGCTGTGGATGAGGAGGGGCTGGACAGGGCCGAGGATGGGCTTAAAGAAGAGGGCTTTAAGATAGAAAACATCAGGCCCCGCAAGTCGGAGCGTAGGCAGGAGCTTAAGAAGCAGAAGACAGCCCTGGTAGTAAAGGGGACCGGGACTGGTGGTGCCCTTACTCCCGAGGCGATAGTTGAGCTTTTGCCGGCACCGACCGACGTGGACGGGCGCGTTGATGGTATTTTTGTGGCCGGGATGAGGTATGAAGCTTTGAACATAATCAGAGGCATCAGGATGGCCCAGGAACTGTCGAAGATGGGTATTGACCAAGCAACACCGGTAATAAGGATGGCCCAGGAGATGAGGGCGACTGAGGGCAAGACGGCGGATGAGGCAGCCATGAAAGCGGCCGCCGGGGTAGGGGCGCAGATACTGCCGGCGGTTGAGGCACTAAGAACTCAAATAGCAACATCAGGTGAAAACCCAATGGCGAGTATGATGATGACCTTGATGATGCCGTCCATGCAGCAGGCGGCGCAGCAGCTAGCAGGGCTTTTTGGGAAAACCCAGCCAGGTACTCCCGGGCAGCCAGGGGGTGGGGAGCAGCCGCCAGCCTTTAATGTACCTAATATCGAGGAGCATAACATAGGTGAGTGGGAGGGACAGAATGTTTAATATGCAACAGCTTCAGCAGCTGGCCTGGTCGATGTTTAGTAAGCAGGCAGAAGGATGGCCACCCGAGCTAAAACAAGCCCTGGCCAATATCGAGGTGGATGTGGTGAGGCAGCCGGGGCAGATCCTGATTGTAGCCAAAAATAATCCCGGGGTAGAGGACGACCCCAATATAGAAAAAGCCAAAGGGCTTATACTCGATGCCTTGATGAATCCCCTACCCCAGGTGGTTGGTGCGTTCCAATGCAAGGTGAAGGTGTTCAAATAAACCAGATAGTATCACTCACTGCCCTGGTACTGATGCTGGGCATGGCTTCTTACCTGGGGGCGGCTTCCTCCCCGAAGTCTAAAAGTAATCCTGGGAACCCCGGGGGGCAAACTGAGCTGCTGAGGGAATTTAGCCAATTGAATCCTGAAGCTCAGCGCGGGGCAATTCGTTATATTAAGAAGATGCGAAAAGGCTTCCAGAGGACTTGACAAAAAAACAAGTCTGTGCTAGTAATTAATTAGAGCCGTGGAAGTTTGCCGGTGAAAGCTGGCTTCCACGGCATTTTGCTTTCATCGGCGGCTTCAAGGCTAGTTAAAGGGGCTGGCAACCTGGACCCAGAAAGTTCAGGCCAGTCCCTTTTCTTTTTGGGTCAGGTTGCCGTCTCCAACCAGGGGCTATTCACCCTGGGGGAAAATAAAATAAGGAGGTGGCAAGTGGCCACAAAAGCATCAGCAAAGGCAAAGTATGTGAGCTCGGTAACCAGTCCCCTGGCCGTCGGTAAGATGACGGACAAGCTCGGCACCTACCTGGGGATATCGGTTAGTGAGGCGTCCGGCCCGATAGCGAACTATAAAAAGTTTTCTGGCAAGGCCGACGACTTCTTCGAGAAGCTCTACAAGAACATGCAGGCTGCCTATAAGTAGGCAGCCTGGCTTATGCCTGTCCTTCAGCAGTATGAGTCCGTACTGGGCATTGCCACTACCATAGTCGCCATAGCTGGGGTAGCAGTTATGGGGAGATGGGCGACCGGAGCAATGGCAGAGCAGCTCACCAGCGGCCACCACT
>JABUBQ010000139.1_pt1 | contig 11491 bp, 7 predicted proteins | sample 7240351 | NCBI WGS metagenome assembly JABUBQ01 (sample SAMN07256348, study PRJNA390944) | subsurface metagenome | isolation source: Methane hydrate marine sediment | place: Pacific Ocean: Eastern North Pacific, ODP site 1244 | collected 2002 | reverse complement strand
CGCAGGCCTTCGGAGAGTCCTCCTTCGTCATAGGCCGTGCCATGTCTGGTTCCGCCGGTCGTCTGACCATCCTTTTGCTGGCGATGGGGTTGATATGGGTGCCATTTCCCGTGTCGGCCCAGAGCCTGGTTGAGATAAGGGTACTCCCGCTCACCGATCCCCCTGAGGGAATGGCTGACTTTGCCATGCCGCCCTGGGGTGAGCCTTGCTTTGTCCTCGACCAGCTGCGTATGGAGGTCATCGCCTTCAGGGCCGGTGGCGAGGTGGCAGGACGCTACGGAGGCTGGGGAACCGGCTCCATGGCGCTCGATTTTCCCATCGCAATCGAGGCCGCTGAAAACTCCCTGTTTGTCCTGGACCAGGGACGCCGACAGATTCTCCGCCTCGATCCCCAACTGAACCCGGTGGCCGTAACGCCTCTGCCGGCCGAACACCTGCCCGTGGCCTTTGTCCGTGATACCCAGCAGCGGTTTTGGGTTAGCTTTGAGAACAGGGCCGGTGTGCTGCTGATCGATGACCGGGGCGCTATCCTGGATGTCATAGGCGATGAACGCAGTGGCGGTACGGCGATCCACCATCCCGCGTTGTTGGCGCCCACCGCAGCGGGGACGGCTGTATGGGATGAAGTCAATGGTTCCCTGTTCCTTTACCAACTGAGTGGGCGGTTGTTGCGGCAAATTTCCCTGCCTGATGTGAATGGTGTGCTGGACATGGCGGTTTTGGACACGTGGCTGTTTCTGCTGACCAGCGACGGATGCTTGGCCATCGATACGGAGTCTGGACGAACGCGGCTTCCGGCAGGGTGTGACGGTGTGATCAGCATCGTCAGTCGCTCACCATATCTGTACGGCTTGCATCAGGAGGGCAAACTGCTTCAGTTCCGACTTCAGGAGTGAGTGCCATGGGAGGCGCCGCCGGGAAGACCTGGATCTGTCTTGCCCTGCTGGGGTACCTTCAGGCCCAGGTTATTACACGGCAGGACTCCCTGCCATTCTCGGCCTCGCACCTCACCGATACCCTTTCATACGGACCTGTCATACAGGCCAGCTGGCATATCTATGACAGGCAGGGCGAGCCGCTCGACACCGCGTTGATAAACCTGAATCCATTGTCACAGGAGGTCCGCTGGCAGGGTCCGCCCGCCGACGCGCACTGGGTTCGGGTGACCTACGACGTGGTCTTCGGGCTGGAAACCACCGTTTTTGGCCCGGCCTGGCGCTACTTGCCCACGCTGCAGGAAGTCCGCAGTGATTCAGCGCTCATACCGGTCGTGCAACTACCCGTTTCAGGCGCAGCTGGCGGTAAAGAGCGCATCGTCACTGCCGGCACGCTTTACCGGGGCGTATCGGTTACCACCGGCAGGGGCATGAACCTTTCGGGTGGCCTCAACCTCCAGCTGCAGGGCGAGCTGGGACCGGGCATTTTCCTCAACGGGCACCTGACGGACCAGAATCTCCCCATTCTACCGGAAGGAGACACCCGGTCGCTCAGTGAGCTGGACCAGGTACGCCTGGCCATCAACAGTCGTTGGGGCAGCGTGGAAGTGGGGGATTTTGTGCTGCGGGGTGGCGCTGGGAGGTTGGGTGGATTTGAACGGAAGCTGGAGGGAATGAAACTTGGGCTGCACCGGGGCCCCTGGAGTATGGAGGGAGCCCTGGCCGGCACCAAGGGCCGCTACCGCAGCCAGTCGATTCAGGGTGAGGACGGCCGCCAGGGACCATATGCCCTCACTTCCCACGAGGGTTCCCATAGTCTGATCATCCTCCCGGGGACAGAACTTGTCTGGCTCAACGGACAACGGCTCGAGCGCGGCGAGGGGCGCGGCTATACCATCGATTACAACCTGGGCGAGATCACCTTCACACCGCAGCACACCATCCGCAGTGACAGCCGCATCGTGATCGATTTCGAATATTCCGACCTGGTATACAATCGCACGACCAGCTATCTTTCATCCGCCTGGCAGGGGCGGCAATCCGAACTGATGGTAGCGGCCCTCACCGAGCGGGATAACCTCCACAGCAACCTGGAGTTCAGTCTCAATGCCGCTGATCGTGAATATCTGAGGGGCATTGGCGACCGGTTCGAAGAGGCCCGGGTGTCAACGGCAACCGCCGATACGGCCGGCAGCTACGATCTGGTGGACGGGTATTATGTATGGCAGGGTGACGGCGCCGGTGATTATGACGTGCGGTTTTTCAATGCCGGCAGCGAGGGCGCATATCGGCGGGTGGTGGCCGATGGGCGGTTCATCTATCAATGGGTGCCGCCGGAAGAACGCAGCCGCTACCAGGCGACCTACGCCCCCTATCGTCTGCTCAAACTCCCTCAGAGCCGTGCTGTTGTGAATGCAGCCTGGCAATGGAAAGGACGAAATGAAGGGCGGCAGGCGCAGGTGGAGGTTGGCGTGAGCCAATCAGACCAGAACAGATTTTCTCCCCTGGATGACGGCGACAACCTGGGCGCCGGATATGCTTTTGGACTCCAATGGCGCACCCGTCCTTTCCGCCTGGGGCAGAGGGTCTTCTCCGCCGGCATCAAGACTGACGGGCTGCTGCGGGGGCGTCGTTTCGCCCCGCCGGGCCGGTTCGATGCGATTGAGTTCCTCCGCGACTGGGACCTGGATACCGACCCGGCAGGTTATCGCTGGGAGACAGTTGCACTTAATTTGAATGAGGGCCAGGAGCACAATGCTTTTGCTGAAATGGGTCAATTGACGGCCGACCCGACCAAAACCCGTCGCTTACGTTGGGGTTTCAGCCGGCGCAGTCCCACGGCGCTGGCCGTGAATCTCCAGCAGACGATTTTAGACCGGGGCAACGGTCGCCATTGGCGTATCACGGATGGCGAGGTCAGCTATGCCCTGCGCCGGATCACCCCCTTCGCCCGCTATTATACCGAGGATCGCCGGAAAGCGCCCGGCAACGGCTTTCAGGTGCGGCAGGCGGCCCTGGGCGCCCGGGCGGAAGTGGGTGAGCGTACCTCCATCGGCCTGAGCCGGGAACACCGCCGTGACGCTTTCACGGCCGGCGATTCGGAGAGCGCCAAACTCTGGCGCCTGACTCTGGCGCGCACCACCGCCCGCAGGTCACGATTGGAACTGGGGCTGTCCCTCAATGAGAAAACGACCACCGGCGATCGTGAGGACCTGAGCTATATGATGGGTGACCTGTCCTGGGTGCGCCGGTCCACCGGCAGTCCCTGGTGGCTGGACTTGCGCTACCGGCTTGAGCGGCGGGTCGCGGAGGCCAAGGCGGTGATCTACACACCGGCGCCACCCGGTCTCGGCCAATACCGTTATGACGAGGTCTACGATACTTATGTGCCGGATGAGACCGGTACCTTTCTGCGGCTGGTGGTGCCGGCGGGTAACCTGCGCCCCGTCAGCAGCGTCAATGGCCGGTTGCGAACCCAGGTCGATCTGAACCGGTTCAGGAAACCGATCGGCAAGTTGGGCAACTATGCCGAGGCCCGGATGAGTCTGCAGGCCCGGTTTTCCGCCGAAACCGTCCGGCACAGCCTGGATACCTATCGCGTGCCTACCCTGGAGGACTCTGCCATCACCGACTATATGGCCCGGGTGCAGCTTGACCTGGCATTGCAGGCTGACCGGAACAGGCCTTTGCACAAAGTGCGGCTCAGCCGGTCTGTCAGGCTCAACCGGGCCGACGTGGTGAGCGCCAACCAAGGCGCATTGGTGGGAGAAAGCCTTTCCCATACCACCCTCGACCTGGGCCGGGCGCAACGATTTTCGCTGGCTGGTGAGCAGGCGAATTATGAAATCCATATGGTCTACGAAACTAGGGAAAATCGATCTCTGTCCAACAGCCTGCGGGATCATTCGATCCGAAAAACCATTGGCCATGGCACCCTTTCCCGACCGCTCTGGGAGCAGGTGACGGCGAATCTGACGGCCCGGTGGCAGCAAGAGGTGGACGCCGACCTGGCTGGCCTGGTTGTGGAAACCCGTTCTTTCGGGGCCGGGGTGCAGAGAGCCATAGGAACCCGCGGGCGCTTGCGCCTGGATACGGAATGGTTAAACATCGCCGCCAGCCGGGATGTGCCCATCCCGATTGTCATGGCGGAGGGTTTCCCGGCCGGTTTCTCCCGCCGCATACGGATGTCGGGGCAGGCACATCTTTCAAAAAACCTGCTGCTGTCCCTCTCCCTCTACTCCCGCATGGAGGCCGGGCGGACCCCCTTCACAACGTCCACCATGGAAATAAGGAGCCAGTTTTGAAAAAAGGGTGGGACATCCTGGTGCTGATCCTGTTGGCCGCCGTGGTCCATGGGCAGGAGCTGGAGGTGGTGCTGCCCGATACAATTATCACGCTGCCTTCCATTGCGATACTGGAAAAGCAACTCGAAGGCCGGCTCGAAAGGGCGGGCAGGGCAGGGGCGCTCGGGAGCCAGTATCGTCTCCGGAGGATCACCCTGAATTCCCAGGCCGGCACGCCCCTCTCAATAAGAATCGGTATCGAGAGCGGAAACGTTCCGCCGGCGGATACCACTATCGTGCTGCTGAACGGCCAGTCGGTTTCCTCGCAGGTTGCCCACCTGCTGGCGTCGCCGGAACCGCTGGCCGGACGTGTGCTCCATGCCGCAGGAAGGCCGGCTTTTCGCGTGCGTCAAATATATTTCCGGAATGAAAAAGGCTATGGGGTGCTGTATGATCTGGCGGATGTGTCCCGCAAGACGCTGCAAGCCCTGGCGGCCTGGGAGCAGGAAAAGGGCCAGCCGGGAAGGCTGGTGGGCGAGGTGAACCTGGACCTGCCCAACTTCCTGGGGCCTTTCAGATACCTGCACATCGATTTCAGGCGTCTGGCAGCCGCGACAGAGACTTTTGGCCTGACCTATGCCGAACCCAAACTCCCCTGGGTGCCACTGGGCGCCAGGTTCGACTTTTACCAGGATCTCCGCGATACCCTGTTCGTGCAGCGCGACCTGAAAGTTCAGCTGACGTCCCTGCCCGGACCGGAATGGTCAGTGGCCCTTGGTGTCGGCCAGCGGGTCTTGACCGTCAATGAGCGCGGACAGGCGCAGGGGCTGGTTCCCTACCGGAATCAGAATGTGAATCTGTCCCTGGTGAGGAATCGTCTCGATCATCCTGTCAACCCAACCACCGGGACACAACTGGCATTGGACCTTGAGGGCGGTACCGTTGCAGGGGCAAGCATCCAAAACCATGCGGGGCTTGTGAAGGGATCCGGTCACATCCTATGGGTCGGTTCCCTGAAGCGGTTCGTATTTGCCCAGCAGTTCCGGTTAACGGGCGTCGCCGGCATAAATTACGAACCCCAACTGGCGGACTTCGGTCGCTTTGGCGGCAGCCGGTCCGTCCGTGGGTATCGGGAAGACCAGTTCCTGTCCCCCTGGGGGGTCGTCTCCCGGTCGGAACTGCGCTACCGGATAGGGCTTTCCCGGCTGCACCTGTTTACTGACGTGGGTTTCATTGATGATCACACCCTCGCGTCGGCTGGGGTTGGCTTTCTGATTCAAGGGGGTCCAAATCTGATACAGGTAGACTTTGGCTGGAGTAGCGCGGATGACTTTAGGACAGGGAAAGTTCATCTGCGCGTTGTAAATTTCCTCACCGAAGGGAGACGATGAAGATTCCATCCAGCTCGTTCACGATCGACGACGATCATCTACAGGGAGACACCAGGTGGGGCGACAATTAAAAGGCGGTCGACGAGGGCAGCGTAGTTCGAAGGGCAAAGAGGCCAAACGCACCCCCAAGCGAAGCAAGACCCAGGCGAACAAGGAGGTCGAGGGGACCATGGAAGTCACCCGCGGGGGCTTCGGCTTTGTAGCTGTCCAGGGGATGGACGATGTTTTCGTGGCGGGCCGGGACCTGGGGAGCGCAGTGTACGGCGACCGGGTCCTTGTCAAACTGTTGGGGCGGAGATCTCGCGGGAACCCTGAAGGGCAGGTGATCAAGGTCCTGGAACGGGGCCGCAGCCATCTGGTCGGGACGCTGGCAGGGGAACGGGGCCGCTATATCCTGGAAGTCACCGAGCCGTTGTCCACCCGTACGATTGAAGTCAATCCGACCGGTATCAAACAAGCCGCTCTTGGATCGCTGGCCTACGTGAAAGTGCGTGACTGGGGCACTGGCCTGGAGCCGATCCGCACCGACCTCGAGGAGATCATCGGTCCAGCCGACGAGCCGCGCACCGATTATACGTTTATTCTCCGCCAGTTTGACCTGGACGACCAATTTCCCCCGGCCATTGAAGCGGAAGTGGAGGATGTCGCCAAAAAGGCATCCATTGCCCCCGTTGGCCTGCGGCGGGACCTGCGCCATCTGACCGTCTTCACCATCGATCCGAAGACCGCCAAAGATTTTGACGACGCCCTTTCGTTGGAGCGTTTGGAAGATGGCGCCTGGCGTTTGGGCGTTCATATCGCCGATGTCTCCCTTTATGTGAAGCGGGGCAGCCGCATCGATGCCGAGGCCTTCCGGCGGGGCAACAGCAGCTACTTTTCCGAAGGGGTCGTGCCCATGCTACCCCATCTGCTGTCGAGCGATCTATGCTCGCTTAAGCCTGACGAAGACCGTCCCGCCCTGACGGTTATGATCACCCTCAATGCCAAGGGGGTGGTGCAGGAGGTGGAGTTTATGCGCAGCCTGATTCGCAGCTGCCGCCGGTTTACCTACGGGGAGGTCCATGCTATCCTCGCAGCAGGCCAGGGTGACCTGATCAAAACACTGCAACCCCTCAAGCGCCTCACCCAGTCCCTTTTCAAACGGCGCCTGGCTGCCGGCAGTGTCGATTTTGACATCCCTGAACCTTTAATCAAGCTGGACGAATACGGGGTCCCGCATATCATCCATCCCTCTGAGCGGCTGGACAGCCATCGGATCGTCGAGGAATGCATGCTGTTGGCGAATAGCATGGTCGCCGAGCGCATTCCGGAAGGCAAGCCCAGACCGCCTTTCTTTTACCGGGTGCATGACGAACCGGGGAAGGAAAAGATCAAGGAACTGTCGGCCCTGCTGAAGCGGCTGCGATTGCCGGGGCTTCCGCGGAAGGGTGTCACGAGCAAGTCGGTCCGCGATCTTCTTATGGCCATGGAGGATTCCCCTTATCGGGACCTTATCGAGACCGTCACCCTCCGCAGCATGGCCAAAGCCGCCTATGCGGTGGACAATATCGGCCATTTCGGCCTGGCGTTTAGCCGGTATACCCACTTCACGTCGCCGATCCGGCGTTATGCGGACCTGGTGGTACACAGGATGGTAGTGGAGCACCTGGCCGGAGCGCGTGGGAAATGGAGCATCTCTCGAGATGCTCTGGATAAGGTGGCGCTACAGTGCTCCACCCAGGAACGATTGTCCCTGAAAGCCGAGCGGGCCTATCAGCGGTTGAAAGAGCTGCGGTTCCTGGCGACCCAGATCGATAAAACATTCGATGGCATCATCTCGGGGGTCATCCCGCGAGGACTTTTTATCCAGATTAAGGAGTTCCTGGTGGATGGGTTTGTCAGTATCGATCGTTTGACGGGTGATACCTTTTATTACGATGAGAGTCTGTATGCCCTGCAGGGGAGGTCCACGGGACAAATTCTCCAACTCGGCCAGGAGGTGACCATCAAGGTCCATGATGTCTCTATCGAAAACCGCTTGGCCGACTTTTTGTTGGTGGATACCTGATCGCAGGGATAAACCCATGCGCTTCAAGGGTCAGGCATTAAATTCACCAGCGCCGGACGCTGTTGATATGATAATGATTGCCGGTAGTAATATGTTAGCAGGTAAAACGAATCAAACACGCTTTGAAGAGCCATTTAGACTGGGCGGGTAGCAAGAGGGAAACAACAAGGTGAACACTACAGTTCAATATTCAAGGGTCATGCCGGGGACTATTTTGGGTCTTATTCTAATCGGTTTCCTGCAGACGGCCTGCAATTACATCCCCCCCGTGATCGGGCAGGAAGATATTCTGATGATTCTGGCCTCCGAGGAGGATCGGCCCCTTGTTGAACCTTTCCTGCTGAATGTTTTCGGGAAGGAGATGATGACGGGCGGGTGGCCCGAACCCTATTTCAAAATAAAGTGGGGCACACCGGCTGAATTCGAGAATTATAAGCGCTACAAAAGCCTGATCGTCGTGTCTCTGGCCAACCCGGCCGATTCAACGGGGGACCTCCTGATTCGCAAAATCCTCGGTGAAGATCGGGTTGCACAGGCCTTGGAGGGGGGCAACCCTGTTTTTGTGGCCTCGGACTACCTCGCGCGCGGTCAGATGTTCATGGGCCTCGTGGCGCTGGATGCCATCCAGGCCCAGGAAGAATTGATCCGTCTCAAAGACTGGATTTTCGACCAGTTCGATCAGCAGCTGCGCATTCGGCAGCACCAGGCCATTTACAGCCGCCGTGAAAACAAGAAACTGGCCCGGGAAATGGATGAAAAATATGGCTGGTCGCTGCGCTTCGAGGGTGATTATGTCACGATTAAGGAGCGGTCGGAAGAAAATTTCGTATGGACGGGCCGGGGGTATCCGTACAGGTGGTTGTCTGTACACTGGGTGGAAGGCGCCGATACGGCCCGTATTACGCCGGACTGGTGCTGGCGGAAGATGGATGACATCGCCGGGAACCTCTTTCAGTCCATTTACATCGATACCCTGCTTCGATCGACCGAGCTGGGCGCTGAGAACGGGCATTCCATATTAATCCTGCGGGGCGCCTGGGGCCACAAGGAGGAGGCGGGCGGTGGACCGTTTTTCACCTATGTCTTTCGGGATCGTGAGCAGAATCGCATCTATTTTGTTACCGGCGTGGTCTTCCACCCCGGCGCCCCCAAAACATTGCTGATCCGTCGGCAGGAGATCATTACCCGGACCTTTCATACTTTTCTGAAGCCGGCGGATGCGGGGCGAAAAATCAATAGCAACAACCTGACGTGAGAGAGGTTTTCGCATGAAGAAAGTGGCCATATTGATGGGCAGCCAGACAGACCGCACTACCATGGAGGCGGCCCTGCCCTATCTCGATTATTTTCAGGTACCCTATGATATCCATGTGCTTTCCGCCCACAGAAATCCTGAAGAGGTCGCCCGATTTGCCGCCACCGCCAGGGACGAAGGATATGGCATCCTCATAGCCGGAGCCGGCCTGGCCGCTCATCTGGCCGGCGCCCTGAAAGCCCATACAACCCTTCCCGTCATCGGTGTGCCTTTGCCTGGGGGACTTATGGATGGTCTGGATGCTCTGCTTGCCACGGTCCAAATGCCGAAGGGCGTGCCCGTGGCCACCGTGAGCGTTGGTCGGGCCGGGGCCATTAATGCGGCCGTATTGGCTGCGGAGATTCTGGCCCTGGAAGATGAGGCCCTGTATGAGCGTCTGAAGGAGTATAAAGCCAGAGGAGCGCAGATCTAGGTGACCGGACGGATTCTGCTCACGGGCGCCTTGGGGCAACTGGGGCAGGCCTTGATGGCCGTTTTTGAAAACCGGGCGGAACTCCTGCCTCTGGATCTGAAGTCAACCCGGCCCGGCGTTTCATCCTGTGACATCACCCAATGGCCACAGGTGCAACAGGCCGCTAAGGCATTCCGGCCGGATGTGATCATAAATGCCGCCGCCTATACCGATGTGGATGGCAATGAACGTAATCCCGATCTGGCTGAGGCGGTGAATGCCGGGGGAGTTAGACATCTTCTCGACGCGGCGTCAGCGGTGGGCGCCAAACTGGTGCAGATCAGCACCGATTATGTCTTTGACGGTATGGCCGGCCCCTACCTGGAAAATGATCCCACCCATCCCATGAGTGTCTATGGACGGACCAAGCTGACGGCGGAAAAACTGGTGGTGGAGCGGGACGGGCACCTGATTATCCGGGCCAATGTGCTGTTCGGACCCGACCTTGACGCGCAGGCCAGCTTTGTCAGGTGGGTAGTCCAATCCCTCAGGGAAGGGCAGCCCATTCGAGTGGTGAATGATCAAATCAACAACCCCACCCTCACGACACACCTGGCGGAAGCCATCGGGACGGCTGTCGAGCAAGATGCCACCGGGCTATATCATTATGGTGGGCTGGAGTTTGCCAACCGCTATGAATTTGCCGAAAAGATTGCGGACCACTTTGGCCTATCGACCGCTACGATGGACCCGGCCTCTACCGCTGAGCTGGGGCAACTGGCTCACCGGCCCCTGAAGAGTGGCTTGATCTGCAGCAAGATGAAAATAGACCTGGAGACTGCAAACTACACTATTTCGGATGCTTTAGCACAGGCATTCCCCTTATCTTAGGCCATGACTGCTTCCACGCCTCAGAAGAAAAGCCTTGTTATAACGCCGACCTACAATGAGCGGAAAAATGTGGAGACCCTCCTGTCCCGCATTCACGCCCTTGCTCCTGAGACCCATGTTCTGGTGGTAGATGATAACTCCCCCGATGGCACCGGCCACTATGTCAGGGATCGGGCTGCCGGGGAAGACTGGGTTCATCTCATGGCACGCCCAGGCAAACAGGGGCTCGGGACGGCCTATTGTGATGGATTCTTGTGGGCCCTGCAACACGGCTATGACGTTATCATCCAGATGGACGCAGACCTATCGCACGATCCGGGCCAGATACCCATTTTTCTGGAACTTATCGAAGAATACGAACTCATCATCGGCAGCCGGTATATCCAAGGTGTCAATGTGGTGAATTGGCCACTCAGCCGTCTGATCCTGAGTTGGTCAGCCAATCTTTACGCCAAAGTAGTGACCGGGGTGCCGGTACGAGACCTCACTGGGGGGTACAAATGCTGGCGCAGGGAAGTCCTGGCAGACCTGGACATACCTTCCCTTAGATCCGAAGGGTATGCCTTTCAGATCGAGACCACTTTTCGGGCCTATCACCGGGGCTATCGCATCCTCGAGACCCCCATCGTGTTTGTTGATCGCACTGAAGGGGACTCCAAGATGTCCCAAGGGATCATCCTGGAAGCCATATGGATTGTCATTCGATTGAAACTGTCTCGCATTAAAAGGCTCATCCGCCGGAAGTTGTTTGCTCTCCGTGAGGCCAAGAGTTCTATGGAGACATGACCCTTTCGGTTATCATTGTCGCGTATAACGTCCGCGACTTTCTTAAGCAATGCCTCCATACGCTACAGCGGTCGGATTTCAGCGGCCGGGTGGAAGTCATCGTGGTTGACAACGATTCCTTCGACGGCACAGCCGACATGGTTGCCGGACAGTTTCCTGAAATCAAACTCATCGCCAATGATCAAAATCGGGGTTTTGCCGTGGCCGTGAACCAGGGCGCGGCGGCCTCATCGGGTGACTATATTCTCTTGCTCAACCCTGATACGATCATTGAGGAAAAAACCTTCCAGGTCCTGGTGGATTATCTGAAAGACCATCCTGATGCCGGCTGTGTTGGGCCGAAAATTCTTAATAGTGATGGCAGTCTTCAGGTTGCCTGTAAGCGCAGTTTTCCGACCCCCTGGGTGGCCTTGACACACCTGGTAGGGTTGGCCCGCCTGTTTCCGCTCGC
>JABUBQ010000138.1_pt1 | contig 11515 bp, 10 predicted proteins | sample 7240351 | NCBI WGS metagenome assembly JABUBQ01 (sample SAMN07256348, study PRJNA390944) | subsurface metagenome | isolation source: Methane hydrate marine sediment | place: Pacific Ocean: Eastern North Pacific, ODP site 1244 | collected 2002 | reverse complement strand
CATTAAAAAGGGGCCTACTATAATGTTAACTGGCTTGGTCTTACTGTAAACCCTTTTTTCATAATCTAGAAATTTTATTCTATATAGACCTGACATATGTATACCAAAAATTATAATTATAATTCCCCCTATTTTCTTTAAAATAAAGGCTTTTTCTAATAAAAAACTACCTAAAAAAGTAGCAGTAGCTCCTAAAAGAATAAATATTAAAGAAAATCCGAGAATAAAAAATAAAGAACTTATAATTATGGTATTCTTATTTTGTTTTTCCCTTTTTTCTATATCCTCTAAAGATATCCCTGAAACAAAGGAGATATACCCCGGCACTAATGGTAAAACACAGGGAGAAACAAATGAAAAAAGGCCAGCTACGAAAGCCGCCATTAAAGAAACTTCACTCACACTTAATGTTGTCATCGTTCTAAGACCTCTTAAGTTAGTCGTTAGTAAATTAGTTAACCAGTTACTCAGTTTGCCAGTTGACCAGTTAATACTGGTCGTTAATTTCAAATACAGGTTCTCAGTTGCAAGATGAGAGTTAGTTGACACAGTTAACCAATCTGGCTTTAATTCTTCAACCGGGTAACCGGTAAACTGGCTAACCGGGTAACCATCTTTACTCGATACACAATACTATCTTGCATCTTTCTTTTCTTTCTTTTTCTTTTTTGACTCGATACTCAATACTATATACCCGATACTGTTTTCCTATACAATTAAATTAGTTTTTGGTTATTATTTCTTGACCTTAGATTTTTTCTTATAATCTTCGATAGCTTTGGATAAACCATCAGCTGCTAAATTAGAACAATGCATTTTAATGGGTGGAAGTCCGCCTAAAGCTTCAGCAACAGCTTTGTTAGAAATTTTTAAAGCCTCATCAACGTCTTTTCCCTTGACCATCTCGGTAATCATACTGCTGGTAGCAATAGCTGCTCCACAACCAAAAGTTTTAAATTTACAATCAATTATCTTATCATCTTTTACCTTGATATAGATCTTCATTATGTCTCCGCAGACAGGATTACCAACTTCTCCTATGCCATCGGCATCTTTAATCTCACCTACATTATGAGGATTTCTAAAATGTTCCATCACTTTATCACTGTACATACCCATGCAGCCATTCTCCTTCTGAATTCCGATTTTTTTATTATTTTTTCAAGCCTTCCCAATTCCCCTTAAAGGGAGAGAGGGCTTTTAATTTCTCAATAATTCCCGGCAATAGACCTATCATATAATCTACTTCTTCTTCTGTATTGTCTTTCCCCAGAGTTAATCTTAAAGACCCATGGGCTATCTCTGGAGGGAGCCCGATAGACAATAATACATGTGATGCCTTTAAAGAACCAGAGGTGCAGGCCGAACCACTGGAAGCTGCAACACCTTCCATATCCAAACTTAACAACATCGATTCTCCTTCAATAAATTCAAAGCAAAAATTAGCATTTCCTGGCAGTCTTTTTGTAAGATGACCGTTTAGACGGGTATGATCTATCTTTTCTGTAATACCTTTAATCAATTTATCTCTCAATTTTACTACTTCATCCTCTTTGCCCTGCAGCAACCTCTTCTCTGCCAGCTCGGCAGCTTTCCCTAACCCAACTATCCCGGCTACATTCTCTGTACCGGCTCTTCTATTTTTTTCCTGAGCACCGCCATCTATCAAAGTGACTATCTTTGTTCCCTTTCTTAAGTACAGCACCCCTACGCCATTAGGACCGTAAAATTTATGTCCGGACATCGATAACATATCTACTCCTAAATTATTGACATTTATAGGAATATGCCCGGTAGTTTGGACCGAATCAGTGTGAAAATATACTCCTGCTTTTTTTACTACTTTACTGATTTCTTTAATCGGTTCGATAGTGCCTATCTCGTTGTTAGCATGCATAATTGTAACCAGTATCGTCTTATCGGTAATCGCTTTTTTCACATCTTCGGGGTCTATCAGGCCATATTTATCAACCGGTAAATAAGTAACCTTAAACCCTTGTTTCTCTAAAAACTGACAGGAATGCAGTACAGCATGGTGCTCTATCTTCGAAGTAATAACATGATTCCCCTTTTTTTGATTAGCCCAGGCTATTCCTTTTATAGCATAATTGTCTGCCTCTGTCCCTCCGGCAGTAAAAACAATTTCTGAAGGATTTGCTCCAACTAAATGAGCTATCTTTTCTCTGGCTTCTTCTACTACTTCTCTTGCTTCCTGTCCAAAGGAATGAATACTATTGGGATTCCCATATTTTAAAGAGAAATAGGGTTTCATTGCCTTAACTACTTCTACATCCGTAGGGGTAGTTGCTGCATGATCCATATAAATCCTTTTCATAAAACCATTTTCCTCCTTTTCCCTCTTCCTAAATAACCGGGTGAAAAAATTATATTATATATGAGTAATTTTGTCAACTTTTATTTATCCGACTTTGTTCATTGTTTTAAAACTATCTCTTGGGTATCTTTTTTGGCAATCCGTTCTACAAATTCTTTGAAAGAAGGATAATCATCTTTAGATATTTCACGGGAATAAATTTCTTTTTTACTTTGATCATCTCTTTCTCCACGATTAATTTAGATAACAGGTAATTTTCTCATCACATATTACCTTTCACCGTATTCTACCCGCCGCTAAACGCTATACACTCCACGCTAATATGTGCATCTTACATCTCTTTCCTTATCACTCATTACTCATCACACATTACTGTATTTAATACTAACAACTATTCACTATTCACTAACGACTAATTTAACTAACTAACCAGCTAACCAACTATATAAACTTAACAACCCGGCCTAAAATAAATCCTAATAATATTCCGATAAGAAAAACAGCAGTTAAGAGCTTGGCGTTAGCTACTTCTTTAACCCCTTTAACTCTGATAAAGGTTAAAGTAACCAGATAAGCCACTGCATTTATAGTAATAAAGAAGGGCCAAACTATTACTTTAGCTATAATCGGCCCTATATAAGGAATTGATTGAATGATAAATATAACTTGAGAAAAAACCTGTCTGGCTACCTCCATTAAAATTCCCAATAAGGCTACAATTGCTGTACTCAATATTTTATCAACCCCAAAATACGTTAGCCCATAAAAAATCGAAATCATTATTAATATAGTTACAGCAATTTCTAAATCTTCTTTAAACCTCGGCTTTTTCAGTTTAGGTTTAAAATCTTTGCTCACTTTTTAAAATCCTTCTAAATTTTATATATTAATTTATACACCGTTTATCTTGTTACAGGTTAGGATTTATCGCTTTCTGTAGATTGCTCGGCATCTTCTTCTCTTTTCTCTTCTGCTCTTTCTTTTACAGAACTTATGCCTATTATTACCGCAAATATTCCACTAATCAATAAAATAAAAGGCACCAAGGCTGCTAAAGCTTTCAAGAACAAGAACCACCATTCGATTAATCCTAATACCCCTAAAATTATAGCTGCTATCCCTCCCAAAATAATCCACATTTTAACTTCCTCCTCCTTAATAAATAAATTCTAAAATTTTAAATGCCAACTTAAAATATGAAAATTTATTCTTAATTCAGTATCTATTATTTTTGTTGCTGAATGTAAAATTAATCATTTCTTTAAAGTACTTTCTTTTTAACCATAGCCTTTCACTTTTAATTTTATAATTTAATCTCATAATTTTACTCTTTCTTTATAATCTTCTTTTTACTGTTATAATTCGACATTAAGATAAGAAAATCCTCTATTTTTTTATTATTTTAATGATAAATTTTTATCATCCTCTGATACCAAAAGAATTGAATTCTCCTCTATATTCCTCCCATTTTATATCTACCTTTTCTACAACCGCACTCTCTGGTCCATGGTAACACCAATCTACCAATTCTTTTACTTCCTCTCCCTCTCCCTCTAAAACTATCTCTACCTTACCGTCCCAACAATTCCTAATCCACCCTTTTACTCCCAAGTTTTGGGCAATATCCTGGGCATAATAACGAAAAGCCACTCCCTGCACTCTCCCTGAAATTATAAGATGAGCTCTTACTTCTTTTGTATTTTTTTCCTTATTATCTATCTCTTTTTCTTTCATATATTTCCTCATGGGTTCAATAGATTTAATTACTACAACGTTAAAATTAAGAACTTAAAGTGAAAAGCGAAAAAATCATAATTAAAAACTTTTTTATATAGAGGGCGGATTCATCCGCCCCGTCTTTATTGCTTATGCTTACCTACGGTTTTTATGGTTTTGTAGGGGCACAATGAATTGTGCCCTCTCTGTCTTTGTATTGTTTCCGTTTACTGTGGGCACGATGCATCGTGCCCCTACATATTATACATTGCCATTTTCTTAACGAGATGCAAATTACGTTACACGCTCTACGCTTTTTTCCTCACGCGATACGCGATACTATTTTATTACTATACTTATTTTACTCCAAAACAAAAAAATTAAAAAGACCAAAATTCTATTTTATTTCTTTCTGAGTCTTTTCTTATTCTTTAGGCAATGCACGATACGTGATATGAATTATAGCTTTATAAATAAAGAAGAATAATATATAATAAATTTATTACGATGAAAAATAATATAACCTAACGAGGTAAAGATTAATTTTACACTTAACCTTATTTCTTCTAACTATAGTTTCTTGTTTTTTTGTAGGTGGTATCTGGTATGCTTTATTTTTAATCACTATTCTACTTGCTCACGAATTAGGCCATTTTTTTGTTAGCAGAAGACACGGCGTAGAAGTCACTCTTCCCTTTTTTATCCCCTTCCCTCTATCTCCTTTTGGTACTTTAGGGGCGGTTATCAAAATGAAAGGAATTATGCCCAATCGTCAAGCTTTATTTGACATCGGGATAGCTGGCCCTTTTGTAGGTTTAGTCCTCACTATTCCTACTATAATAATCGGGCTTAAATTATCAGAAGTAGCAGTAATTTCAGAAATCGAAGGACCGGTTATTCCTCTGGGAAGCTCCATACTATTCTCACTTATAGAAAAAATAATGTTCGGTCATCTTTCCGAAGGCCAGGACATAATCCTGCATCCTATAGCTTATGCGGGTTGGGTGGGATTGTTTGTAACTGCTTTAAATCTTCTTCCTGTTGGACAATTAGATGGCGGGCACATAATTTATTCCTTGTTCGGTAAAAATAGTAAAATTGCTTACTATGCTACCTTGGGTATTTTAGGCCTTATCTGTATATTTGTTAATCCAGCGTGGACCTTATTATTTGTCTTACTACTTGTATTTGGATTTCGTCACCCTCCACCATTAGATGATTTCACCCCTTTAGACAAAAGAAGAAAAATATTGGGAATCTTCGCCTTAATTTTCTGTGTTTTATCTTTTACTCCCGTACCTTTTCAAATATAATAAAAAATCAATTTATAAAATTTATGAATTAATAATATAAATAAATTTCACTCGACTATCTCTTATAAATTAATAAAAAACATTATTCCCCCATACGAAAACTTGACAATTATAATCGGGCATGGTAAGATTTTTTCAAAATCAAACATATTATAATGGGAGTGTACCTAGGGTTCCGTTCTTCTTAAAGAAGCCTGGACCGAGCGGTATAAAGCATTTATTTATAAATGTCACACTTTTAGGACAAAAGCCTGAAGGATAGGTTCCATAAATTAGAACTAATTCCTCAGGTTTTTTTATAAATTAGTTAAAAGGTAAATATATCCTAATAATTTCAACCTTGTTTCCAAGTCTATTTACTAAAAAAAAGGGGGGCGATTGCCAATTAACAATTAAACATACAAACATAGCTTCAGAGATTTTACTTAAATTAATAAAAAATAAAATTATTAAAGGGAGGTTAAAAAAATGAATAAGAAATTATTAGTGTTTTTGATATTAGTAATCTTTATGTTTTCTCTTTCAGTTGCTTCAGCAAAAATGATTAAAGTTGGTGGTGTAGCTTGCTTAACAGGAGCAGCAGCTACTTATGGAGCATCCACTCGTAATGGTTGCAGATTAGCTTTTGATGAAGTAAATGACTTAGGCGGAATTGATATCGGAGGAGAGAAATATTTAATCCATTATATCTTTGAAGATGATCAGGGTTCTCCCGAAGTAGCAGCTAATGCCTTTCGTAAACTTATTGATCAAGATGAAGTATATGCTATTCTTGGCTCGGTAATGAGCAGTTGTACTTTAGCCGGTGCTCCTATTGCCCAAGATTCTGGCGTTCCAGTTATTAGCCCTACTTCAACTGCTGTTCAAGTTACAAGAACCGGCGATTATATTTTCCGGTCTTGTTTCCTTGATCCGTTCCAAGGTGCCGTAGTTGCTACCTTCAGCTATGAAGACCTAAAAGCAAAAACTGCAGCGGTTATTTTCGATAACGCTAACGACTACACTAAAGGACTGGCTGAGGCTTTTAGAGAAAGTTTTGAAAAATTAGGGGGCAAGGTAGTGGCTTATGAATCTTTTACTGAAGAAAGTAAAACCGTTGATTTTTCTGCTCAATTAACCAATATTAGGTCTGCTAATCCGGACGTAATCTTTTTAGATGCATATTATTCTGCTGCCGCTTTAATGGCTAAACAGGCCCGAGGTTTAGGAATAACCGTTCCTTTTGTAGGAGCAGATGGATGGGAATCTGCAGAATTCACTAAACTTGGTGGAGAAGCAGTAGAAGGAGGACATTTCTGTAGCCATTACTCCCCGAAAGATCCCAGACCACTAGTACAAAATTTTGTTAGTAAATACAGAGAAGTTTACGGAGAAATCCCCGATTCTTTAGCCACTTTAGCCTATGATGCTGCTTTGATTCTAATCGATTCCCTGGAAAGAGCTGGTTCTTTAGATAGAGCAGCTATTAGAGATGCCATAGCAGCAACTAATTTAGAGTGTGTTTCAGGTGTAATCACTTTTGATGAATATGGTGATCCTATTAAAAAAGCGGCGATGATTAAAGTGGAAAACGGTGAATTCGTCTTCCAAAAATTCGTCCAACCATAAAAACATAAATAAATCCAAAAAATATTTTTTGGATATTAAATCAACTCTACATCATCAGGACATTGCAAAAAGCAATGTCCTGATGTATTATATACAGAAATAGGAAAAACACCTTCCAAAAGAAACGGAGCGGATATGACTAAAAAACAAATTTCTTCTTCTATCAACAAAAAAATATTAGCTTATGAAAAATTTCCTAATTGGAAAAAATATGCTTTTATTTCCGCAATTACCCTATTCTTTTTAACTTTATATATATTATTTTTTGGAATTCAAGCCTTTCTGCAACAGTTAGTAAATGGAATCCAGCTGGGAAGTATTTATGCCTTGATTGCTTTAGGCTACACTATGATCTATGGAATTATCAGGCTCATTAATTTTGCTCATGGTGACCTTTTTATGTTTGGGGCTTACATCTCTTGCTTTTTAGGCAATTATCTAATGGCCCATAATTTCAGGTATCCTTTTATAATAGTTTTGATTTTTTCTATGGCCGTAACCGCTCTATTTGGGATGGCCATTGAGAAAATCGCTTATAAACCTTTAAGGTTTAAGCCCAGATTAGCGGCTTTAATCACTGCTCTAGGTGTTTCTCTTTTTTTAGAGAACTTTTTTGCTCTATCGCCGCAAAATGTCCCCTTCCCTCTAAATAAGATTGTCTTTGGTCCAAAATATATCCCCTTCCCCGCATTAATTGCCGAAAAAACATACAATATTGGTGGAATATTTATTAGTAATATAAAGATTTTAGACGTTGTAATAACCATTATTCTTATGATAGCTTTACAATATATTGTAAAGAAAACTATGATAGGAAAGGCAATGCGGGCAGTAGCTTTTAATAAAGATGCTTGTTTAATGATGGGCATAAATATAGATAAAATCATTTCCATAACTTTTGGTATAGGCATTTCTCTTGCTGCTGCTTCGGGGACATTATTTGCCCTAACCTATGGGCAATTGCAATCACCCTACCTGGGAATCTGGCCTGGCCTTAAGGCTTTTATAGCAGCAGTTTTAGGCGGTATCGGGAATATCCCGGGAGCTATGTTGGGGAGCTACTTGATGGGTGTCTCAGAAACCTTTGCCACTTCCATTAATTCAAATTTTGGTTACGGAATTGCTTTCGTAATACTTATAGTAGTTTTAATCTTTAAACCAGCAGGGCTCTTAGGAAAATTTACCAAGGAAAAGGTATAGACTTATGAAAATTATAAAGAAAATTTTTAATTTAATTAAAGAATATTATAAGTTTATATTAATTACAGCTCTAATTTATTTATTATTTGAGATATTTAATGGAAGTATCCCCATTGCCCCTCGCCTGCTTACTCGTTATTATATGCAGATTATTATGTTTTGCTTGATAAATATTATGATGACTGTAAGTTTGAATTTAATTAATGGATTTACCGGTCAATTTTCTATTGGTCATGCAGGTTTTATGTGTATTGGCGCTTATACTTCGGCTTATTTCACTACTGTTCTTTTTAAGGCATCAACAATGGCTTATTTTCCTCAATTAGCACTTTTTATTTTTTCCCTAATTATGGGAGGATTAATGGCTGCTTTTTCCGGATATCTCCTCGGCTTACCCACCTTAAAATTAAAAGGGGATTATTTAGCTATAGTTACCTTAGCTTTTGGTGAAGTAATTCGCTCGATTGTTCGCAGCTCTGATGAGATTGCTGCCTTTTTAAACCAAATAGGGTTAGTTAGATTTTCAGAAACTATTGCTAAAATAAATGGACCCCGGGGACTATCCACTATACCAAATCTTTCTAAATTCTGGTTAGTATACATTATCGCCATATTATCAGTTATCATAATGCGTAATTTTATTTACTCTACCCACGGCAGAGCCTGTCTTTCTATAAGAGAAAATGATGTTGCAGCCGAAACTATGGGTATTGATACTACTCGTTATAAAATCATTGCTTTTAGTCTTAGTGCTTTTTTTGCCGGGGTAGGCGGTGGACTTTTTGCTCATGTCTTAAGATTTATCCATCCTGATAATTTCAGTTTTATTAAATCAATTGATTACCTTATCTTTCTTTACGCTGGAGGAATGGGAAGTATTACCGGTTCAATTTTAGCTGCTACCGGACTTACAATTCTTCCAGAATTTTTAAGGGTAATTAACTTCCAACAATGGAGAATGGTTATTTATCCATTGCTTTTAATTATATTAATGTTAAGGAAACCGAGTGGTATCTTTGGTAATCGTGAATTTTCGTTTTTAATTCCCAAAAGAAAAGAGGTAAGCTAAATGACGGTCTTGGAATTAAAAGATATGTGTTGTTATTTTGGTGGATTGAAAGCTGTTGAAAAATTTAATACTAAAATTAAAAGGGGAGAATTAGTTGGTCTTATCGGGCCTAATGGTGCAGGTAAGACTACTGTATTTAATGTTATCACCGGGATATATCCTCCCACCTCTGGAGAGATTTTCTTTCAGGGAGAAAATATCGGAGGATTGCCTTCGCATAAAATTACTCAAAAAGGAATTGTTCGAACCTTTCAAAATATTCGCATTTACCCAACTTTAACTGTTTTAGAAAATATTATAATTTCCTATCACTTTCGCACTCACTATAGTATCCTCTCGGGTATACTAAGAGATGACAATTACCATCAAGAAGAAGAAGAAATGAGCAAAAAAGCTATGAAATTATTGCACCTTTTTGATCTACATACTTATTATATGAACCCTGCCGGAAGCCTGCCCTATGGCGAACAGAGAAAATTAGAGATTGCTCGTGCCTTAGCCACTGAACCAAATATTGTTTTGCTGGACGAACCTGCTGCAGGAATGAACCCTTATGAAACTATCAAACTGATGGAATTAATTAAACACATTAAGGAAAAATTTGATTTAACAATTTTCCTGATAGAACATCATATGCAATTTGTAATGGGAATTTGCGAAAGAATTATGGTAATGGATTTTGGAATACAGATCGCAGAAGGAACTCCTCAGGAAATACAAAAAAATCCAAAAGTAATTAGAGCTTATTTAGGAGAATAAAAGAGATGTTAGAAATACATAATTTAGATGTATCTTATGGCCCAATTCGGGCTCTCAAAGGAATCTCTTTCGAGGTCAAAGAAGGTGAAATAGTAACCCTAATTGGAGCAAATGGAGCAGGCAAATCAACAACTTTACGCACCATTTCCAATCTTATCAAACCCCAGAGCGGAAGTATTACTTTTTTAAATAAAGACTTATTATCTGTACCAGCATATGATTTAGTAAAATTAGGTATAGCTCATGTCCCAGAAGGAAGAATAATATTTGGACCACTGACAGTTCATGAAAATTTAGAACTTGCTACCTGGGGAAGAAGAGATAAAATAGCAATTCGAGAAGATTTAAATAAAGTCTATGACTTATTTCCCTTACTAAAAGAACGAAAATTTCAACTTGGAGAAACCTTATCCGGAGGAGAACAACAGATGTTAGCTTTAGGTCGTGGTTTAGTGGTTCGAGCTAAACTTATGTTATTAGATGAACCATCTATGGGTTTGGCCCCCCTTTTAGTTCAAGACATATACCGAGTAATAAGACAAGTAAATGCTGAAGGCACTACTATTTTATTGGTAGAACAAAACGCCCATATGGCTTTAGAAGTAGCCCATCGAGCTTATGTTTTGGAGACAGGAAATATTATCTTAGAGGGTCCTGCTGATAAAGTCGCTAAAAATCCTAAAGTAATTAAAGCCTATTTAGGATAATTCTTAAATACTTCCATTTTAATATTTCAGATATGAAACTTTGAGAATTTATTAATATACTCCCTTTTTTAAAAAATTCCTTACCTTCCTTTTATCACTATTTCTTCGTATTTTTTATATCTACGGATTTATCTTTAGCTCTATCTTAAAAATATAAATTAATTAAAAGGGTAAATCGAGTTTAAATTCCCATAAAGCTTGTTTGATTTTATCTTGAGTTCCCCTTAATACTTCTCTGGAAGATTTATTTATAAAAGCAGTTTCTGAATCATCTAAAGAAATTATTTTATTATTACGAATCAGGAGCGTAGAGGTAGTTCCTTCTACTAAAACATTTATTTCATAGGGGGCCAAATCAATGCTAAGGAATTTATCCAGATTTTTAGCAGTTTCTATCGTTTTCAGGTAAAGTTCATGACCTATCGGAAATGTTAAATTCAATATAGCAGTACTATCAATATAAATAGTGGTATTACAAAAAGACTCTTCGTATGTATATTTGATATCTACTTTAAGATAATCAGTAGTTACTCGTCTATCAATATCTATTCCTTTTTCTATTAATTTATTTCTTATATAATTAATCCTGTTTTCGGTTTCAGGATGAGTCTGAAATATCCCTAAATTTACTTCAGGTTTAAACATTTCCCGGGTATACAATCTTTCTAAAAAAGTTAAAAAACCTACCGGATTATATCCTGTCTTGATTAAGAGATCCGTAGCAGTTAAATCTGCTTCTTCCTCATATTCTCGGCTATATTGGTTAAGAAGAGTTATAGTGGTAAGTTTCCCTAATATTCCTACATCC
>JABUBQ010000137.1_pt1 | contig 11525 bp, 8 predicted proteins | sample 7240351 | NCBI WGS metagenome assembly JABUBQ01 (sample SAMN07256348, study PRJNA390944) | subsurface metagenome | isolation source: Methane hydrate marine sediment | place: Pacific Ocean: Eastern North Pacific, ODP site 1244 | collected 2002 | reverse complement strand
TGCCCCGCTTGCACGGTTTCGAGCTAATGATGGCACCATATACTATCGCGCATCTCAAGTTGAGCTTGGCTTTCAAACAAACCGGATTTTGGAAATTTCATAGACGATTAGGTATTTACCTCACAAACTCTCTTGAACAGAGTGAAGCGCAACAAAATCTTTTGTCATTTGGCTTTGCCGAAAGTATTGCAGAGGAAGCCAGGGAAGCTGACAAAATCAAAAGCGAAACACCCATTATGGTTGTTATAGGAAATCCACCATATAGTATCAGCTCACAAAATAAAGGTAAGTGGATTCTACAACTAATAAAGGACTACAAAACAGGATTGAATGAGCGAAAAATTAATCTTGATGACGACTACGTAAAATTTATTCGCTTTGCCGAACATTTTATGGAGAAAAACAAAAACGGTATTGTGGCGATGATTACTAATAATTCATTCATTGACGGCATTACTCATCGGCAAATGCGCAAACATTTGTTAGAAACTTTTAACGAGATTTATATTCTTGATCTTCATGGCAATTCTAAGAAAAAAGAAAAAGCACCGGACGGTGGCAAAGATGAAAATATTTTTAACATTCAGCTAGGCGTATCAATAAATATTTTTGTGCGTAAGGCGGGCGAGAAGAAAGGTCTTGGTATGGTTCGGCACGCCGAAATATATGGCAAGAGAGATAGCAAATTTAAGACACTCGAGGAAGACGATTTACAAAAAATTGAATGGAAAAAGCTCGATTATTCCGAGCCTTATTATTTCTTTGTACCAAAAGATTTTGGAGCAAAACAGGAGTACGAAAAAGGATTTAAGCTTAGTGAGCTGTTCATAGTAAATAGTAACGGTATAGAGACACAAAATGATCGGGTAAATATTTTTTTTGATGAGAAAGAGGCAAATTTACTTTTAAGAAATTTTACAAATTTTCGTGAGACAGAATTAGTAACAATGTATTTCCTGAAAGATGGACGAGACTGGAAGGTAAAAACGGCAAAAACCGATTTAATAAATAATCCAGTTATAATTAATCAATTACAATATCGTCCATTTGACTTAAGATTTGTAAACTATACTGGAGTGACAAAAGGAATTATGTCTTATCCGCGTTTTGAGGTAATGAAAAACTTTGTTGATAAAAATATAGGTCTTATTTTTAAGCGTGGATTTCCGGAAGAAAATTCTGTACCCGTTTTCGTCAGTGCGAATATAATTGATAGACGCAGTTGGACACGGTCAGGTATGCAGGGCGCTGAAACTATAGCACCCCTTTATCTTTACGCCGAGGATGGATCAAAAACGCTAAATCTAAAAAAGGCAATTGTTGATGAGATAGAAAAAATTGTTGGCAGTATTTTTCCCGAAAATATTTTTGATTATATCTACGCTGTTCTACACTCACCAAGCTATCGCGAAAAATACAAAGAATTTTTGAAAATTGATTTTCCGCGCGTGCCGTATCCGAAAGATACGAAAACTTTCAAAAAACTGGTCGCGTTTGGAGCAGAATTGCGCTCTTTACATCTCCTCGAATCGCCAAGGGTAAATCAATTCATAACAACTTATCCTATCGCTGGTTCTGATACCGTTGAAAAATTAGCTTATAAAAACGGAAAAGTATTTATCAACACCGAGCAATACTTCGGCAATGTTTCCGAAGTAGCATGGAATTTTTATATCGGTGGTTATCAACCAGCACAGAAGTGGCTGAAAGACCGCAAGAAGCGTGTTTTGAAAAATACGGATATCGAGCACTATCAGAAAATAATTGTGGCACTAGCTGAAACAGATAGAATTATGAGAGAAATTGATAAAGCTGTGGAGTTTTAATGAAAACGGGGTCTCTACATTTAACATAACTCCATCTAAAAAATGTGACATTGGACGATTCTTGATAAATAAGTGTCTGATAGTTATATAGTTGGTAAAAGCTAATAAAACAATGGAGGTTTATGTGGTTGAAAAATCACGATTGTAAATCAAGTAATTCAGACAAGAATGATCTAGGTTTGAAAAAACAATGTAAGAAAAAATTAAAACTTGAATTCCCCTCCCAGGGTTGGAAGCAACTTCTCACAGCAAGAAAGGAAATGCTTGACGCATTTGATAGTGCTAGAGAAAAAGCAAGGTCCCATAAGGTTGAAGTCTATCATGGGAAAGTGGCTGAGGCAGAGTTTCGTAAATGGCTATCTGATTTTTTACCTAAACGATATGGTGTAACGTCTGGTTATATTGTTTCGCAAGGCTTAAAGAGTACAGACAAATCTCCTCATTTTGATGTAATCATTTATGACCAACTTGAATCACCGATTTTGTGGATTGAGGATAATCCCGATAGTTCATCGCAGGGTCGTTCTCTCGCTATCCCAGCTGAATATGTGCGAGGAGTACTTGAAATAAAGTCAAAATTTTCTCCGTCCAACGTAGACGATGCAATTACTCACCTCAACGAGCTTTTACCCCTAATGGGTGGATCTGATTCCTCAAATGAACGCTATAAGCTTTACTTACCCACAACTTTTCATTGCGGCCTAGTATTTTTTGACCTAAAACGCGATTCTCAGTTTAGTGAAAAAGCTCTTAGTAATATTATTTCGCGAACTAAATTAAGGGGATTCTTCGGAGGTATAATACTAAGAGGTGAAGGCCATTCTAAGCCTCTCACAGGTAGAATCTCTTTGTTACAATCAGAAACACCGATCGAAAGTACGATAGGACCTAGCAAGCAATCACTATTGAAGATGGGTATTATCATGAACCAGTCGGTCCAAATAACAGATAGCCTTCATATTGGTTCTATGTTGATGTGGACGGAGTTCGGATTTTCAGAGTTCGGATTTGATTTTATTGCTATGATGCAGGGAAAGTATGAGTCGGGTAGGGCATCAAGCTTTTATGGTATGGGGAGCTCCGATCAGGAGTAAAACCAAACCCAACTATTGTTTTTAGCTAATTCTCAACAGTATCGATAAGATAAAATGATAGCAGATAAATCAACATAGAGATATAGGATCAAATCTTTATTGCTTGACAAATAATTTAATTAACTGTCAAGAATAAAGATTTGATCCCGGCAGATTATACAAATCGCAAAATATACCAGAGTGTATGGGGTCAGGTCTTGAAATATAACAAAAACTAAATTATCTTTGCATCACGACTAGGCCATTACAGATATAATTTTTAGGAACAATTTATTACATCACTTCCAGAAGAAATACTATACAAACAATCTTTCTTGATATTAAAAAAATTGGGGGAGAGATAGGAAAAGTAATATTGCAAGACTTGACCCCATAATCCCTTCTCAGTAGTAATTTGAATAAAGTTAGATATTAAAAAGAAGAGGAAAATAGTTTGAAAAGACCGGGTATACTTTTTTTATTACTAATATGTATTTGCCTATTAATGTTTTTATTGGGTTGTTCCGGAAGTGGATATATTCCAGCACCTCCCCAGGAACAAATAACTCCAGGACATATGGCAGTAATTTGGTATGATTGGCCCCAGCCCCCAGGCAGTGGTTTCTATAATTTTGATGTTCTTTTGACTATCGATATAGACCCAGGTATCCAAAGCGCCTATTACTGGGCGCATTCATTCTATTTCAAGAATGAAGAAATAGGTTATATGGGGCTACAGACAAATGGTTGTATGCAAGGTGAGTGGGTAGGAAAAATGGCCATATTTTCCATGTGGAATGCCTTAGAAGCAGAACCAGGCCCTGGGGCATCATGTGAATGGTTTATTGGAGAGGGTGAAGGTTGGAGCTGTAGGAAGAAGTATAATTGGGTGGAAGGAGGTACGTATTGTCTGCGGGTAGAGGCATACGGTGTTGATGAGCAAGAAAATGAGTGGTGGGGAGCTTGGATCATAGATACATCTATTAATCAAGAGATATTTATCGGAAAAATAAAGGTTCCAAGTTCCTGGCAACGGATGGATGATTATTCCGCAGTATGGGTAGAGTATTACGGACAAGTGAATGATTGTGATTCTATTACTTACGCAAAAGCACGTTTTAAACAACCTACTGCTGATAATGGCAGTTTTATTCCCCAAGATCTTACTTCTGTAATTGGAACAACTTGCCCAAATGCCCAGATAACTTTTTTAGAAAATCAAGGGGTAGCTTTCGAGACCGGTAATTGAGTATCCAATGCAAAATAAAAAGACCAGAATAGATGATGATCTTACTGTGCCTCAGAGAAAAATTGAATTAGAAAAAGGGGCTCGTATAAAGAATATGAAATATCTGATGTCAAGATTGACCCCAAAGATAAAAGTAAAAAACAAAATCTATCTAGATACTTAATACTTAAAAAGAAATTTCTTGACAAATGTTTCCAATGAAAATAAATATTGATAATGAGGTTTAATTGTTATGAAAAGAAAAGGTATATTAGTATTGACATTTTTAATGCTAGCAATTTTTCTAACCGGATGTACAGGTGGAGTAGTAACCCCCTTAACTGATGAGGCAAAAATAAAGAATGTTATACAAGAATTTTTTCTGGCTTTAAGTGATCAAAATTGGAGTAAAGTAAAAAGTTATTGTGTTTATGGATCGGAAATATATAATAGGCTTGTTGAATTGGAAGAGGCATGGAATGACGGTGTTTTTGTTATAGAAACGTGTGGTGGTGGAAGTTTTTATGTAGATGATATCAATTATATTGTAGATATCGGAGCAATTAATACTAACGGTGAATATGCAGAGGCATATACTTATTTAACATCAACTCTTATTTTAGATAATAATATCATTGAAGAAAATTATGGAGAAGGACGGCTTTTTTTACAAAGAATAAATAATATTTGGAAATTATATGATGATAAGGAAACAATGTAAAGGAAAGAAACAGGGAACGGTCGTTAATGCTCAATAATTCGGTAATTTTTACGGAAAACCTATAAAACCTGAGAAGTTTCTTATCTAGATGGTTAAGGCGTTTAGATATTATTATAGACCAACGTCCTAAAGGAAGACCTCGTAAAAGGGAAAACTAAACCATAGAAAAATAGGATGTGCCTATTTAATTTAAATTAAGGGAGTTTATGAAATGCATGAATACGATTTTGCAATTTCTTATGCCGGAGAAGATAGATTAATTGCTGAAGATATTTATAATAAAATCAAAGAAGAATATGGTGACTATTCAGTTTTTCTTGCAGAAAATGAGAAACACCAATTTATAGGAAAAGATGGTGAAAGTTTTTTTGAAGATTTATTCTCAAAAAGTAAGCAGGTCATCGTTATCATTTCGAAATATTATAAACAAAAAAAATGGCCGAGATTCGAATGGGATGTAATTTTAGAGCGGAGTGCCGAAAATAGGTTTATTCCAATTAAATTGGATGACACAAAAATTATTGGTTTACCCTCGAACATTATTTATGTACCTTATGAAAATAATAGTGTAGAAATTGCTAAAATTGCCATTTATAAACTATTACAATATGAGAAAAAGCAAGGGACTTCGCGCAAAACTGATTTTGAAAAAACCTACAATAGTATCAAAAACTCAAAAGGTGCTTTAGATAAGGCTTACCAGTTAGTTAAAGATAAAAGAAAAAGAACGCCTTTAGCGAATATTGACTTTCCCAAGAGTCATTATAAACCAAAATATAAAATCGTTGGAAATAAATGGTTAAATTTTTCTGTAATCCGAAGGTTACAGTTAAAAATACAATTTCCAAATGGTTTATCTAAGGATGAGGTTAGATTTAATATCAAGTATTGCGGGGCTAGTGAATTTAACAAAGAAAAACCAGATGCTTTAGCAATTTTTGCTTATTGCAAAGATGAAAATTTTAATGGATTTGATTGTATGTATAATGTAGTAAAAGCCGATTTTGCACCATATGGAAAATGGGAAAAAGCAGAAGAAGGGTTTGCCTATAATCTCCCGGTTGAAAAGTTTAGTTGGAAAATTAAATTTTTTGAAAGTTATTTTAATTAACAACAGATAAAAGAAAAATCAAAGATTATTTTAAATTTCATTTTGCAACTTCTTTTATCTGCAAAATATTATCTGCAATTGCCATTAGAGAGGTGAAAATGAAATGAATGCAAATCAAATTCAAGGTGAGTTTATTTCACTACTACGCCAAAATGGAGAAAAACGAGATTTTTGTAGTCAGCTTTGGGCTCGAGGCACAAGGCGAATGAGCATGAATATCATTGAATTATCAGGATCAATGAATTGTTTGATATATTTTAAGGTGCGATCTGAGAAACCTTATAGGTGGGGTGTAACTAAAAACAGAATTGACGAGTTAAACCAATCAGATATGAAATGGGTTCTTGTTTTACTTTATGAATCACCAAACACGGGTTATCTCATTACCGCAAGAGATTTAAATCATCGTTATTTATCTATTTGGCCACGTGGGAGTGATGGCGATTATAAGGTGGCCCCTGGTAGCTCTCTCCAATTCAATATACCATTTCACTCATTTTCCGAATTCCTCAATTCTTTAATAACAATTACAAGTAAAAATTATAATAAATGATGATAAATATTAATAAATAAGGACAGGGGTGCCAAGTCAATAATTCGGTAATTTTTAGCGGAAAACCTTCAGAATCTAAGGAGTTTTTTATCCAGATGGTTGAGGCTTTAGATATTACTACAGATAGACGTCCTAAAGGAAGACCTCGTAAAAGGGAAAGCTAAGCCATAGATAAAACAGGATGTGTCCATATTTTTAGGAGAATGTTTATGAATTATCAAGGGAATGGAGAAGTCACTTTAATTAATGATGAGATATATAAATGTAGTTTTGAATTATATCAAAAACAAGATAGTGGAATAGTCTTGTGGTGTAAATTTATTGATTATGACTTAGTCTTAACTTTAATTATTTCAGAAAAATTTAATGTAAAAAAATTTAAAGGAAAAACCAAAGATAAATTTGAATGCTTCGCAAAAAATAATTTAGATAGCTTTTACATCACCTACTTTGATAAAAAAAACACAGTATTCTATTTAAAAGAAATAGAAATTATTACAAACAATAAAAAAAATGAGAATGTTTTGTGTTTTAAAATAACAAATTTTTGTTTGAATAAACTTGAAAATTTTGAATTATCACTATCTGATCCCCATAAAGATAAAAATCAAAAGTTAAGTTTTTTAGTTAGACCTTTAGATAATTTTGAAGAAATAAATAGAAATTTAAGAATAAACAGAGATGTAGAAACTACTAGTGAAATAATTTACTTAAACAATGACAATTCACCATCATTTGACCAAATTATAGAAATTCTCGATGATATTTGTCATCTTTTATCAATGGCTCAGGGGACTAAAATTCAATGGATTAGCTATAAATTCTATAAAGATTCATACGTACATGAAAAGTATTTAAATAGAGTTACAAGTTCATATGCGCCTTTTTTTATTATTGCACAAGATATTAATTCGATTAAAAATTTTATAGAAACCGTTTATTCTACCTTTATTGAAAGAAAAGACACTTATCATTTAAAATGGATTATTAATGCATTTCTTGATTCAAAATCAGAAGGACGCTATTTAGGGACGAGAGGGCTAAGAGCTGTAGTAGTTATGGAAATGCTAAGGGGGTATTTTTTAAAGACTAGAAACATTGATGATGACATTTTTCAACCCATGGTTTTTAGAAAGATTAGAAAAAACATTAAAAAAGAGATTGAGAGAATCTTAGAATATGATATAAAAAATAATGTTGATTTATCAGTTGAAAAAAAAATGCTTTTTTCCAAGATTCCAGAATTGAATAGGAAACCTTTTAAAGAAATATTAATAAGATTTTTAGAAAGTATTAATTTTGATGTAGAAAAAGAAAATGATAATATTAAATGTTTTATTAAAAGCCGCAATGCATTAGTTCATAGAGGTCAATTTTTTTATGATATATACAATGAAAGTGATTGTAAATATAAATCAAGTTTTGAAGAATTTACTTTTATAATTAACTTTATAGATAAAGTTATTCTCAAGCTAATAGGTTATAGTGGTTTGTATCAGAATATCTATCAAACAATACAAAATGGTGGATGGCGAGAGTATGAAAATATTTAAATAAATAGTAAATAAGTAGACAACATCCCATTTTCTTAGACAATTAATATTTTACTTTTAAATTAGATAAATAGGTAAGGTATACCAGCGCAATAATTCGGTAACTTTTAGTGGACAACCTATAGGATCTGAATTGTTTCTTAACCAGATGGTTGAGGTTTAATTGTTGAAAGTGACTTTTTTCGAGTCTTATCTAAAATAGTCTTGACTTTTTTCGAATTGAGTAGTATTATAGTTATCATGAAGGAAAGAATAATTTATCAGAAAATATGGCAAAAGCTATCATCTTATAAAAATATGGTATTTTTATCCGGTCCCAGGCAAAGCGGAAAAACGACCCTGGCAAAGATAATTGCCAGGGATTTTAGCAGTCAAGTTTACTTTAATTGGGATGATATTCCCAGCAAGAGAGAATTGATCCAGGATCCTTACTTTTTTGAGAAAGTCGACCGGATGGATGAATCGATCCCGTTGATTATTTTTGACGAAATTCATAAATACAGCAATTGGAAGAATTATCTCAAAGGAGTTTATGACAGATTTGCTAAGGAATACAAGATTCTTGTTACCGGTAGCGGTAGATTAGATTTGTATCAAAAAGGCGGAGATTCCCTGGCCGGCAGATATATGAAATTCCACCTACTACCTTTTACCTATTCAGAGTTGACGAACCACCAATATTCGGTACCTTATTTCATTAATCATCCCTTTCGTTTTCAAGAGGATAATCAAACGGACTATGGTTTATGGGATGATCTTTTTGAACTTAGTGGGTTTCCTGAACCCTTTTTGAAAGGGAAAAAGGATTTTTACCGGTTGTGGTCAAATAATTATCAGCACCAGTTAATTCGGGAGGATATTCGAGATTTAACACAAATTAAAAAGTTTGATTCCCTGGAGATCTTGTATTCCCTCTTACCGCTAAAAGTAGGTAATCCTCTTTCTTTAAGTTCATTAAACATAGATGTCCAAGTATCCGTGGATAGTGTCAAAACCTGGCTTGAAGTATTTGAAATCCATTATTTGATATTTCGAATATCACCATGGACACATAAAATTCCCCGGGCAATTAAAAAGGAAAAGAAGGTTTATCTTTTTGACTATGCACAAATAAATGATAGAGGTATTCGTTTTGAGAATATGATTGGCTTAGAGTTATACAGGGCAATTTTAAATTGGAACGATTTGGGATTGGGAGATTTTTCCATGCATTATATCCGCAATAAAGAAAGAGAAGAAATTGATTTTCTTATTTGTAAAGATAATCATCCTACACTTCTGATTGAATGTAAACTATCAGATGAAAATGTTTCGAGCAGCTTGATTAAATTTCAGAATAAGCTTGATGTACCTGCTATTCAGTTGGTAAATAAACAACATGTCGGAAGAATAGTTACCAATCAAAAAAATAAGATTTTAATCATATCTGCTCCCAGGTGGTTATCCTTTTTACCGTAATGTTATATGTGTCAGGGGCGGTTCTCTATCTTATTTGCCCCCCTTTTAAAACCCTTTATTTGCAAGGCTTTCAGACCCCCCTCAGGAATACCCTTTAAACGCACATATAGTACCTTTTTTTGCGTCTCAATTTTCGAAAAATCGGCAATTACAACCCCCATTTTTAGCCTATTTTCACCTCCTCCAAATCGCGAAACCCTTATAAATAGCCACTTTCAGTTTTTAAAAGAGTGAAATATTAGTCAAAAAAAAGCCATTTTTGAGGGGTAAAAGTACCTATTTTTAAAAATTATGCAAATAAAGGTACTTAAATTAGTTATTCGCTAAAACCCTTATTACATAAGGCTTTCAAGGTGTTGTTTTTCCACATGTTTTACACACTTTCCCCATTAATAAGTAAGATAATAAGAAATTGCAGTTTAAATAGTACAAGGTAGATATATAGAATTAGGTAATTACCAGTATTTAAAGAAAAAAATGATAAGTCTATAAAACGCAGTAAATATAAGGGTTTCTGTGTTTTTTTGTTATATGGGATATTGATAATACTTCCAAAATATGGAGAAAATAAGGCAAAAAGGACTAAAAGTTGCATTTTTAGGAGGCTGAAAGCCTTGCAGGATAAGGGTTTTAGCGAAATATGGTCGTATGCGTGTTTCTTGAGGTGGTCTGAGGTGATTTGTCATATTTTTAAAATAGGCGTATAAAAGGGCATAAAATAGCTTATTTTAGATGTGGGCGGAAAGCCTTATTTTATAAAGGTTTTAGAGAGGGTAAAGATATTTTAAAAGTTTGTGCAAATTGTATAAAAAATATTAAGAAAAAAATGTATTTTTCATGCTATTGTACAAAGGAAATATTATATACGATGGCGTATATTCTATAACGGTAAATAAATTAAAGAGATATACAGTTCCTAATTGAGGTAAAAAAACGATGAAAATAGTTGTAGCTCCAGATTCGTTCAAAGGCAGTTTAACTGCTGTAGAAGTATCAGATGCAATAGGGCAAGGAGTAAGGGAAATATTTCCGGAAGCTGAAATTGTAAAAATCCCTATGGCTGATGGTGGAGACGGTACAGTTCAGTGCCTGGTTAATGCCACCGGAGGAGAAATTTTAAGAGAGAAAGTTACAGGTCCCTTGGGAGATGAAGTTTTGGCTTCTTACGGAATTTTAGGAGATAAGAGGACAGCAGTTATTGAGATGGCTGAAGCTTCTGGATTAACTTTAGTTCCGGAGAATAAAAGGAATCCATTGATAGCTACTACCTACGGAACCGGTCAGTTAATTAAGGCAGCATTAGACCAGGGATGTAGAAAGATGATTATCGGGATCGGAGGAAGTGCCACCAATGATGGAGGGGCAGGAATGGTTCAGGCTTTAGGGGTAAAATTATTAGACAAAGACGGAGAGGAGGTAGGTTTTGGAGGAGGAGAATTAAAAAAAGTTAATCGGATTGATATAAGTAATTTGGATAACCGCCTTTCTGATACTAAAGTATTAGTAGCCTCAGATGTAAACAATCCTCTTTGCGGACCGAAGGGGGCTTCCAGGATATATGGGCCTCAGAAAGGAGCTACTCCAGAATTAATTGAAGAATTAGACAAATCTCTGTCTCATTTTGCTGAAATAATAAAAAGAGATTTACATAAAGATGTAAAGGATATACCGGGAGCAGGAGCAGCCGGGGGTTTGGGGGCCAGTTTAATAGCATTTTTGGATGCGGAACTTAGACCAGGTATTGAGATTATGATTGAGATAGTAAAACTTGAACAAGCTATCAAAGATGCTGATCTGGTAATCACCGGTGAGGGAAAGATTGATAGTCAGACTATTTACGGAAAGACCCCAATAGGAGTAGCCAAGATTGCTAAAAAATATAATATTCCGGTAATAGCGGTGGCGGCAATTATCAGCGATGATGCCGATATCGTGCATCAACATGGAATTGATAATTTAATTAAGGTTAGTGAACCTCCGATGAGCTTAACCGAACCTAAGT
>JABUBQ010000136.1_pt1 | contig 11549 bp, 7 predicted proteins | sample 7240351 | NCBI WGS metagenome assembly JABUBQ01 (sample SAMN07256348, study PRJNA390944) | subsurface metagenome | isolation source: Methane hydrate marine sediment | place: Pacific Ocean: Eastern North Pacific, ODP site 1244 | collected 2002 | reverse complement strand
CTGGCTATTGCTAATGAAGCAGATGAGTATGACCGGGAACAAATTGGGAAAATGAATTAACAATAGCAATTATTGGCTTTCCGAATTGTTCTTCTTTCATCCCGTTAGCGCGCCAGAGACTTCTCGCTCCGGCCATATTTCTTCCTGCTGTTGTACGAAAACTTCTTAATTCCACCACTTCATTTATTGACAAAAAAAACCGCTCTCTTTCTGTGAGAGCGGCTTTTTTTTTATTTTTTTAAAACATACCCTTCCCACCTTCAATATCCGTAAAGGATATTTATAATAAAAAGGTTGAGAATAAAGGTGTTTATATACATTTTCTACTTGAATTTGATCGTCAAATGTAGAGATAAATATTAATTATCAAAATTTTTTGTAAAAAAAGTACTACAAAATTATAAAATTGAAAATGCTACGGTAACACCTGCCATAACAATTGTGACCATAGTCATTAGTTTAATCAGTATATTAAGGCTTGGTCCTGAGGTGTCTTTAAACGGATCACCGATAGTATCACCGATAACAGCAGCTTTATGTGCGTCGGATCCTTTTCCTCCAAGATGACCCGATTCGATATATTTTTTAGCATTGTCCCAGGCACCACCTGTGTTTGCCATAAATATCGCCATCACAAATCCGGTTCCCAGTCCGCCAACAAGTAATCCGATAGCTCCGGGAACACCGAATATCAATCCAACCAGTATAGGAACAGTGATTGCAAGGAACGAGGGAAGAATCATTTCAATCTGTGCACCTTTTGTTGAAATAGCTACACACCTGGCATAATCAGGTTCAGTTGTACCTTCCATAATACCTGCGATCTCCCTAAACTGGCGTCGGACTTCATCAACCATCTTTGCGGCAGCTCTTCCAACAGCATTCATTGTCAATCCGCAGAAGAGGAAAACCATCATTGACCCAATAAAAATACCAACCAGGACTATAGGATTCATCAGGTGAACCTGAAAGAATGTCATAAATTCACCCATTGTGATATTATCCAGGTGAAATGGATCGGTTATTTCAAATCCATTAGGGAAGACATATGATGTTGTGCTTTCGAAAAGTCTGTGGATGCCAACTTTAAGTTCTTCAATGTATGAAGCCAGCAGTGCCAAAGCAGTGAGAGCAGCTGATCCGATCGCAAATCCTTTCCCGGTAGCAGCAGTTGTATTTCCTAACGAATCAAGAGCATCCGTCCTTTTTCTAACTTCAGGATCCAGTTTGCTCATTTCAGCATTTCCTCCGGCGTTATCAGCAACCGGACCATAAGCATCGGAAGCCAGGGTAATACCAAGTGTTGACAGCATACCAACTGCGGCAATTCCAATTCCAAACAAACCCATCTTTGAATTTTCGAAATCGCCGCCCGCAGCAAATAGAAAAGCAAAGATAATTCCCAGAACTACTGAAATAACAGGAATGAAAGTTGATATCATTCCAATCCCAAGTCCGGAGATGATCAATGTGGCTGGACCGGTATCAGAACTTTTTGCAATCTTTTGTGTAGGTTTGTATTCTTCTGAAGTGAAATACTCGGTTGATTTGCCAATAACTATCCCGACTAAAAGGCCTACGACCATTGCTAACCAAACGCCTACCCAGTTTTGGATATCAAGTAACCACAAAACACCAAGAGCTCCGAGAACAATGAGTATTGAACTGGTATTAATACCCCGGGAAAGTGAATTAAGCAAATTCTTTTGAGTGGCTCCTTCTTTGGTTTTCACCATATATATTCCGAGAATGGATAATACAATTCCCACAGCAGCTATAAGCATTGGTGCTATCACTGCTTTGAACTGTGCTTCTGTATCACCGATAAATGCGGCTGCTCCCAATGCGGCAGTGGCAAGGATAGAACCACAGTAGGATTCATACAGGTCTGCTCCCATACCAGCTACGTCACCAACATTATCACCAACATTATCAGCAATTGTGGCGGGATTCCTTGGATCATCTTCCGGAATTCCTGCTTCTATTTTTCCAACAAGGTCAGCTCCAACGTCAGCTGCCTTAGTAAATATTCCGCCACCAACTCTGGCAAACAATGCTTGTGCAGAAGCTCCCATGCCGAATGTCAGCATAGTAGTGGTTATTATCTGGAGATGATGTGAATTTTCGGCTGCAGGGTAAACAGCATTAAGTACTATAAACCAAACGGAAATATCCAGAAGTCCGAGACCTACAACAACAAGACCCATAACGGCTCCGCTGCGAAAAGCGACTTTTAAACCCTGGTTCAGAGACCTGCTTGCAGCATTGGCTGTTCTTGCAGAGGCATATGTGGCAGTACGCATTCCGATTAAACCAGCCAGCGCGGAAAAGAACCCACCTGTAAGAAATGCGAATGGAACCCAGCCGTTCTGCAGATGAAAGACATAAGCTAAAACAGCAAAGAGAATTGTGAGAACAATGAAAAACAGAGCAACAATTTTATATTGTTGTTTAATATATGCCATAGCTCCTTTTCTTACATGTTTGGCAATCTTTTTCATTGTATCAGTCCCTTCGCTTTCCTTCATAAGCTGATAGAAAAAGAACCATGCAAAAAATAATGCAATTACAGATGCAACAGGCACAACCCAGAATAATTTACTTATCATAATAAATAGTTTTTTAATTAAACATTATAGTTATATACTGTATTCATTTTTTAGGCTCTAAGGGAAAATGCTTTCTGATAATTTCATTTAAAAAGAAAATTAATAATACCCATTAGAAGCTGTGAGAAGTGTAATATAATTTCACAGTTGACAAATATAGAGAATAATTTATGGTTTCAAAAATGAATATATTAATTCATAATTGGGTAGTATTCAATATTTAACAGGGAATATTGAGTCTGCTCCCGAAAAATCAAAGAAAAAAAATGTCACTATGTCACCCCGGTACAGTCATTCCCTGTTAAATATTGCTTTGCAATTTCAAAGGGTAAACTTCCTTACGGGGCAGGCTAAGTTACTAAGATTCACAAAGGGTTTATTTCCATTACTTTATCTTTTGTGTATCTTTGTGTCTTTCTGGTAAAGAAATACTTTTCGAAGTGAACTCAATATTGAATAGATGAATATTAAAACTTGTGATATATGCCTGAAAAATTAGTTGCATTTATTAATAAAGCATGGGATTCAAGAGATCTTCTTAAAGACGATCAATATTGCCAGGCAATCAGGGATGTGGTTGACTTACTTGATAAAGGCAGGGTGCGGGTTGCCGAACCTGCAGGAGATAGCTGGAAAGTTAATGAATGGGTGAAAAAAGCGGTTATTCTTTATTTTTCTATACAGGAAATGAAAGTTACCATTAATTCCCCGTTTGAATTCTATGATAAGATTGATTTAAAAAGGGGCTTTAAAGAGCTGGGAGTCAGGGTTGTTCCGCATGCAATAGCCCGTTATGGGTCATATCTGGCAAAAGGAGTAGTGTTGATGCCGTCATATGTGAATATTGGTGCATGGGTAGGCGAAGGGACTATGGTTGATACCTGGGCTACGGTGGGGTCTTGTGCACAGATTGGAAAAAATGTTCATCTTAGTGGTGGTGTGGGTATTGGAGGTGTGCTCGAGCCTGTTCAGGCTGAACCGGTAATTGTTGAAGATAATTGCTTTATCGGATCAAGATGTATTGTTGTTGAGGGAGTTAGAATTGAAAAAGGGGCTGTGCTCGGAGCAAATGTAGTACTGACAAAAAGCACCAGGATAATTGATGTTTCCGGAAGGGAACCTGTTATTTCAAAAGGAATAATTCCATCCGCATCAGTGGTAATACCGGGTAGCTATACAAAAGAATTTCCCGCCGGGAAGTTTCAGGTTCCCTGCGCTTTAATAATTGGTAAAAGGAAAAAGTCAACTGATCTGAAAACTTCCTTAAATGATGCTTTAAGAGATTTTAATGTAGTTGTCTAATAGTTCTGGTAATGAGAATAGGATTTGATGCAAAACGTGCATTTTTTAATAAGAGCGGATTGGGAAACTACAGTCGTGATACCATATCAATCCTGACAGGTAATTATGGTGAACATAGCTATTCTTTATACACTCCACCAGGAACACCAACGGTTAATTTTACAACCGACTCATCTGTTTCTGTCTGTAAACCAATAAATTTTATTGGCAGAAAACTTCCCTTTTTATGGAGAAGCTTTATGTTACCCAATCAGCTAAAGAGCGACAGGATTGATCTGTTTCATGGGCTTAGTAATGAAATCCCGTTTAGCATAAAAAACTCAGGAATTAAATCGGTTGTGACTATTCATGATCTGATTTTTCTGAGATTTCCGGAATGGTATCCTTTTATAGACAGGAAGATTTATGAAGTGAAATTCAGAAGGAGTTGCAGGGATGCAGACAGAATTATTGCCATTAGTAAGCAAACAAAAAATGATATTATTGAATATTTTGGAACAGACCCGGGTAAAATTGATGTGGTTTACCAGGGATGTAACGCCGTTTTTCAGAAAAATTCCGGTACGGAACAGATTTCCATGATCAGGAAAAAGTATTCAATACCTGATGAATACCTCTTATATGTCGGGACAGTGGAAAAGCGCAAAAATCTTTTAACAATAGTCAAGGCACTTGAACTCAGCAATCTGAATATCCCTCTTGTTGTTGTGGGAAGGCATACTTCTTATACCGGACAGGTAAAAAATTATATCCGGAATAAAAACATGAAAAATATTCGGTTTATTAAACATGTTGAAACTAATGAACTTCCCGTTTTTTACCAGAACGCAAAAATATTTATTTACCCGAGTATTTTTGAAGGGTTTGGGATTCCGATCCAGGAAGCTCTTTTCTCAAAAACTCCTGTTATTACATCAAAAACAGGATGTTTTCCTGAAGCAGGTGGTCAGGGATCAGTTTATATTGATCCGGCAAATGCTGAAGAGCTTGCTGAAACAATTTTAAAGCTATTAAAAGATACCCCTTTCAGGGAAAAAGTGGTTAGTGAAGGTTATGCCTATGCTCAAAACTTCACAAACGAGAAAATCGCTAAAAACCTGATTGAGGTTTATAAAAAAATTGTGTAGGCATGGAAAACGACATTATAAATTCGTTGAAAGTACTTTTAAACGGAGGAGTTATATTATATCCGACAGATACAATATGGGGATTGGGTTGTGATGCCACAAATAAAGCAGCTATTGAACGTGTATATGATATTAAAAGACGGCAGGATAAACATAGTATGCTTATTATATTGAGTGATATTGAAGAAATGAGTAAGTATGTGACCCAAATTCCCCGCGAGGCAGTTAAATTGATTGAATCTTCTGTTAATCCTGTTACAATAATTTATCCTTCTGCACAAAACCTGCCACAAAACATTCTTGCTGAGGACCAATCAATAGGAATAAGAATTACAGAAGATCCTTTCTGTTCGGAACTAATTCGCCGGTTTGGTAAGCCTTTGGTTTCAACATCCGCCAATATCAGTGGGAGTCCGAATCCTGCAAATTTTTCTGATATTGAAGATGAAGTTATCCTGGAAGCAGATTGGGTTGTGCGATGGAGACAGAATGATAATACCCGTAGTGTTCCTTCAACAATTTACAAAGTGAATGACAAGGGCGGGATAATTATTGTCAGAAAATAAAAGATTGATAAACCGGTTTTGTTTTTTCCTGATGTTTTCATGTTAAAAAGTTTTATGTTCTTTATAAAGACGAATATTTTTTTCTCCTGCTGCAATTTTTTTATGTAAATTTGAATTATTATTCAATATCTAAGTCCGGTCCTGATAATAATACTAATTTTTTCTTTAATAAATTCATTTTAATGATAACCAAATTATTAAGTAAATCCAATCAATTTTTTAACCGGCCACATACTCCAAGGTGGATTGTATTCCTGATTGACTTAATTATTGTCTTTTTTTCCATTTCTCTGGCTACCCTTCTGCGCTTTAATTTTGAGATCCCCCAGGAATATCTTGATACAATAACATTTGTAATTCCATATGTATTAATTATTCGTGCGGTCAGTTTTGTGTTATTCCGGTCTTACGCCGGTCTTATCCGTTATACCAGTGCTAAAGATACCGAGAGAACAATTATGGTAGTCTTATTTGGTACGTTTATACTTGTTATTGGAAATATTGCATGGAATAAACTGTTTCTGGGGGTAAACCTGATACCTTATGGCATTCTTATAATTGATTTTCTGGTTACAGTTTTTGTAATGTCCACTTCACGGCTTTTTATTAAATCGTTATATCTCGAAATCAATAACCCTTCATCTCAACGAACAAATATTATTATTTATGGGGCAGGACCTTTGGGAGCAATTACAAAACAAACTCTTGACAGGGACGAGAGAGCTAAATTTAAAGTGCTTTATTTTATTGATAATTCGAATTGGGGAAACAAACTTGAAGGGATCAGAATATGTCACGAGAAAGAATTACCCGAGATTCTTAAAAAGAATGAGATATCAAGGATAATAATTACTGAAAAAAATATTGATCCTGAAAAAAGGGAAGCCCTTATTGACACGTGTTTACAATATGATATTAAAGTTCTTACAATACCCGAAGCAAGCACATGGATAAATGGCGAGTTAAGTCTTAAACAGATAAAGGAATTTAAGATAGAGGATTTGCTGGAACGACCCCCAATTATATTGGATGAAAAAACAATCAGACAACAAACCTCGGGCAGGTGTGTTCTGGTTACCGGAGCTGCAGGTTCAATTGGAGGCGAGATAGTAAGACAATTAACAAAGTATCATCCAAAAAGAATTATATTGTTCGATCAGGCTGAATCGCCACTTTATATACATGAACTTTTACTTCAGGAGCGATTCAAGTTTTATAATTTTGAGATTGTGCTGGGTGATATAGCAAACAGGGAACGATTAGTAAGAGTTTTTGAAAAATTCAAACCCGAGATTGTTTATCATGCTGCTGCTTATAAGCATGTTCCTATGATGGAGAGTAATCCTGAAGAGGCAATTCGTACCAATGTTTTGGGCACAAAAATTCTTGCTGACTTATCGGTAAGTTATGATGTCAGTAAGTTTGTTATGATATCAACAGATAAAGCTGTTAATCCAACAAATGTAATGGGGGCTTCGAAAAGGATAGCAGAAATATATATTCAGAGCCTTAGCAAACATGTGAAAACCAATTTTATCACAACCAGGTTTGGGAATGTATTAGGATCAAATGGCTCAGTTATTCCCAGGTTTAAAAAACAGATCGAAAGTGGTGGGCCGGTTACAGTGACACATCAGGATGTGACCAGGTATTTTATGACTATCCCTGAGGCGTGTCAACTTGTTCTTGAAGCCAGTGTAATGGGTAAAGGAGGGGAGATATTTATATTTGATATGGGAAAATCAGTGAAGATAATTGATCTTGCAAAGAAGATGATCCGTTTATCAGGACTGGAACTAGGAAAAGATATTCGCCTGAATATCATTGGTTTGCGACCAGGAGAAAAATTGTATGAAGAATTACTAAACACCAAAGAAAACACTATCCCTACACACAATTCACAGATAATGATAGCCAATGTACAGCAGAATAACTTTAAGTTGGTAAAGAAACAAATAGATAAGCTGATAAAAATTGAAGGGAAGGACATATTTGATATTGTCAGGGAAATGAAGATAATTGTTCCGGAATTCTTTAGTGAGAATTCTGAGTTTGAAAAACTTGACAAAGGGAAAAATAGTGTTTCGTAATTATTCAGTATTTTAAGTTTTGAATGCCTGAAATAATCAATCTCAATTTTTAAGTCTGCCGACTGTGGACTGCCGACTGATTAATTGCAGAATTACATCTTTAGAGAAATAGTAATTATCTCAAAACAGTAAATAATTATTTTTACAAATCAAGTAACCCCTCAGGCAGATTAACCTTTATTAGCTTTTTGTGCGGATCGATTTCGATAATCAGATCTTCATGTAGTGGAACAAGGAACTCCTTTTTATCCTGTTTAACCTGGAAAACGGGATTGTCCGGATAGAACAAAATTTCAGTTATTTTCCCAACATTCCCATATTTGTGATCCCATAGAAAAAAACCTTTAAGGTTATCATACTGAGATGTTTTTTTGTCAGGGATAATTACATCAGAAAAATCAGTATAAACTTTACATCCAATTAGTTCTTTACATTGATTATCAGTGCTTACAGAATCGAAATTCAGTAAAACATTCTTTTGGTTAAGAGGTTCTGCAACATTAATAAAAAAAGGAACCAGAAGTCCTTCTATTTCAAGGAAAACTGATTCCATTTCAAAAAATCTTTCAGAAATCTTATTGTCCAGTTTGAGTACTATTGACCCCGCAGCTCCGCGGGTTTTGCTAATAGTTCCAAGCCAATAAACATTTTCAGGATCCATTTTCAGTGGGGAAACATGATCTTAGCCAAATTATTCTTTTTTCCCTTCTTCCTTTTTCTCTTCTTTTGGCTTTTCAGGAGTTTCATTCTCGCTTACTTCCTGATCTTTTTTCTCTTCAGGTACCTCTTCAGGAGTTTCTTCTGCAGCTTCAGTTTTTTCCTCTTTTGCTAATTCAGCATTTCTTTCTGCTAACTCAACTGACCTGGCTTCTTTGATCTTTTTTTCAGCTTCAAAACGTTTTTTCTCTTCCTCTTCAAGTACTTTTACAACTTTGCTTCTCTTGGTTTGAATCACATTTTCTTTATCCTTAAGCCAGGTATTAAATCTGACTTCTGCTTCCTCTTCAGAAAAAGCTCCCTTTTTAACTCCGTTAAGAAGATGATTTTTTATTAATACACCTTTATATGATAAGATAGCCCCACAGGTATCAGTAGGTTGAGCGCCTTTTTGCAGCCATTCCAATGCTCTATCAAAATCCAATTCAATAGTAGCAGGATTTGTTCCCGGATTATACATGCCAATCCGTTCAATATATCTGCCATCCCGTGGCGCCCTGCTATCAGATATCACAATGTGGTAATAAGGACTTTTCTTTCGTCCATGTCTTGTTAATCTGATTTTTGCCGGCATTCTCTACGCTTTTTATTAATATATATTTTACTTAAAAAAATAGTGGGTGCAAAGATACATTTTTATTTAGTTATACAATTACTTATAAATGTAATTATTGTAAAAGCAAACAGGGTAATTATAGTTATTCAATACTTTTCAACAACTATTTTTTAACATAGTGTTTTGTGTAATTTTGTAAATTATCCCGCGATCATAAATCTTTTTAAATTATGACTGACTTTGCACATCTTCATGTACATACACAATACTCTATTCTTGATGGGGCATCAAGTATTCCGGAGTTGATAAAGAAGGTTAAAGCAACCGGGATGAAAGCCATAGCCATCACCGACCATGGGAATATGTTCGGTGTCAAGGAATTTCATAATGAAGCCAAAAAACAAGGAATTAAACCAATATTAGGTTGTGAAGTATATGTCGCCCGCAATAACCGCTTTAAAAGGGATGAAAAAGAAGATCGGGCCGGTTTCCATCTCATACTTCTGGCAAAGAATATGAAAGGATATAAAAACCTGATTAAAATGGTTTCCCTTGCATGGATTGAAGGGTTCCATTATAAACCAAGGATAGACAAAGAACTGTTACGTAAATATAGTGAAGGTATTATTGCATCCTCTGCCTGTCTTGGGGGAGAATTGCCTTCTGCAATTTTAAACCTGAAAAGTGAAAAAGCAGAAGAAGTAGTAAAAGAATTCGTGGATATTTTTGGGGATGATTATTACCTTGAACTTGTAAGGCACGAAACCGGTGATCCTGAGATTGACAGTGATACTTTTTCCCGGCAGGTTATCGTTAATAAAAGGCTAATTGAATTATCAGAAAAATTTAAAATTAAGTTGATTGCTACCAACGATGTTCATTTTATCAATGCTGAAGATGCAGAAGCCCACGATAGACTTATTTGTCTGAATACAGGTAAAGACCTGGATGACCCTGACAGGTTAAGATATACAAAACAGGAATTCCTAAAAACGCTACAGGAGATGAGTGAGATATTCTCTGATATTCCTGAAGCACTTGAGAATACAGTTGAAGTTGTTGAAAAAATTGAGGATTATGAGCTTAATCATAAACCTGTCATGCCTGATTATAGTATTCCTGAAGGCTTTAAGGATGAGGATGATTACCTTCGTTATCTTTCCTTCGAAGGTGCAAAAACGAGATATGGTAGTATTACAAATGATATTAAGGAAAGGATAGATTTTGAGTTGTCTGTAATAGAGAAAATGGGTTATCCGGGATATTTTCTTATTGTTCAGGATTTTCTTAATGCAGCAAGGAAAATGGACGTTTCCATTGGTCCTGGAAGAGGATCAGCAGCCGGTTCGGTTGTTTCATACTGTACCGGGATTACTGATATTGATCCATTGAAATACAACCTTCTTTTTGAGAGGTTTCTGAATCCTGATAGAGTTTCGATGCCTGATATTGATATTGATTTTGACGAGGATGGCCGTGATAAGGTTCTTAAATGGGTGGTGGAAAAATATGGGAAAGATCATGTTGCTCATATTATTACTTTTGGTACTATGGCTGCTAAAATGGCAATACGGGATGTTGGCAGAATTCAAAAACTTCCTTTAGCTGAAGCTGACAGGCTGGCTAAATTGGTGCCTGAACGACCGGGAACTACATTAAAATCAGCTTATAATGATGTTCCCGAACTTAGAGCTGAACGAACATCAGAAAATAAACTCGTTTCACAAACTCTTAAATTTGCCGAAATTCTTGAAGGATCTGTTCGCCATACCGGTCTGCATGCCTGCGGTATAATAATCGGAAAAAACAAGCTTATCGAACATATTCCTTTATCAACAAGTAAAGAATCAGATTTACTTGTAACGCAATTTGATGGCAGTCATGTTGAAGATGCTGGAATGTTGAAAATGGACTTCCTGGGGTTGAAAACTTTATCTATTATAAGGGATGCGGTTGAAAATATAAAAGAATCAAAAGGGATTGATATTGATATAAGTAATATTCCTCTTGATGATGAAAAAACTTATGAATTATATAGTCGCGGTGATACTACCGGGATATTCCAGTTCGAATCAGACGGAATGAGGAAATACCTGAAGGAACTTAAACCTAACAGGTTTGAAGATCTTATTGCTATGAATGCATTGTACAGGCCGGGACCAATGGAACATATTCCCAGATTCATCTTCAGAAAAAACGGACAGGAAAAAATTCGTTATGAACTTCCGGTAATGGAAAAGTATCTGAAGGATACATATGGTATTACTGTATACCAGGAGCAGGTGATGCAACTTTCTCAGGCTATGGCCGGATTCTCACGTGGTCAGGCAGATGCTTTGAGACAAGCTATGGGAAAGAAGAAAAAGAAGGTAATGGATGAACTCAGAGAGAAATTTTTCGAAGGCTGCAAGACCAATGGATATGACGTAAGTATTGTTGGAAAAATTTGGCAGGACTGGGAAGCATTTGCACAGTATGCGTTTAATAAATCACATTCTACTTGTTATGCTTTTGTTTCATACCAAACGGCTTACCTGAAAACTCATTTTCCTGCTGAATATATGGCTGCAGTTCTTAGCAGG
>JABUBQ010000135.1_pt1 | contig 11571 bp, 8 predicted proteins | sample 7240351 | NCBI WGS metagenome assembly JABUBQ01 (sample SAMN07256348, study PRJNA390944) | subsurface metagenome | isolation source: Methane hydrate marine sediment | place: Pacific Ocean: Eastern North Pacific, ODP site 1244 | collected 2002 | reverse complement strand
CTACGGAGGTTCTACTTTACCTGTCTTTAAAGATTGACAAAAACAGAAAGGAACATTACTACACTAGCGCTAATCCTGATAACTAGGAAGAAGGTGGCAAGAGCAATCTTGAATTCTTTGGAATATAGTGTCGAAAAAATAAAATTTTAGGAATTTAGAAAAGGTTTATAATGTTTTTGATTATTATAGACTTTCAGAAAACTTGCTACTTTGAAATTAAAAAAGCGGGAATTCCATGTCCAATACGGAAAAGAATACCAGCATATCTCTAAGCAGAAAGTTTACTTTCCTAAAAGACATATTTAGATAAACAAGATATAAGAAGTATAAGTTATTTTGTATCTACGGCAGGAACAAATAAGGAGGTGGTCCCAAAATAAATAGAATCAAAAGAAGAGGAAGAAACAGGATGAACACAGCTTGAATTTGAAAAGTATCTCACCTGTAAAGGCGTGGAAATCGATTGAATTAACTTTTCATGGAGGTGGAATTTTTGGAATTAAAAGGGGTTAACGCTTTATTAAAAACTTGTGCACAAGTAAAAAAAAATGAAACTATTTTAGTAGTTACAGATACAAATAAATATGAGATAGCCAAGGCCTTAGCAGATGTTGCCATTTCTAGCGGATTTGACGTTTCTGTAGTGGTAATGAAACCAAGAAAAGCTCATGCTGAAGATCCTCCTAGGCCAATTATAAGTGCCATGAGGAATTCTGATGTTATTTTTTCTCCTACAACTTTTTCTCTTTTTCATTCGAGTGCAAGAATCGATGCAGTCAAAAATGGTGCTAGGTTTATTAACATGGCTGATTATAGCATGGATATGTTAAAAGAAGGAGCTTTGACAGCAGATTTTATGGCTTTAAAAGGACTTGTCTTTAAAGTAAGTGATGTTCTAACAAAAGGTTCAACCGCTAGAGTTACTACTGCATTGGGAACGAATATCATGATGGATATTAGCGGGAGAGATGCTTCTCCACAAACAGGAATGAGTATAAAACCTGGAGATTTTTCTTCTCCTCCAAATATTGAAGCTTGTGTGGCACCTATAGAAGGAACTGCCGAAGGTCGAATACTAGTAGATGGTAGTATACCTCAACCAAAAATAGGTTTAATGGATGAGCCTATAGAATTGATTGTTAGAAAAGGATTTGTTAAAGAAATTATTGGTAAAGGATCAAAAGTTGAACAGCTTCGGAAGGTAATGAAGGGTTCTACCGGTAATCCAAATAATTATAATATAGGAGAATTAGGTATTGGTCTTAACCCAAAAGCTTCTTTTTCAGGAAAGATGTTGGAAGATGAAGGAGTATATGGTTCTGTTCATTTTGGGCTAGGTGATAACCACTCTTTTCCGGGAGGGCGTACTATAGCAGAAGTACATATAGATGCTATAGTAAAAAAACCAACAATTTTTATCGATGATGTACTTCTTTTAAAAGACGGAGAAATAATGATCTGAAAATTATTGTCTGAGTACATAGACATCTTGAACTCTTGAAATTGAACTTTGATAAATCAATAGTAGCCCAGACATATTCATGCTTTACATCATCAAGCATAATATATTGTTTTCCAAAGATATCTAAAACACGATCACTCCTTATGAAATGGATAATTTGATGTATTAAAACTATCTTCTAAGGATTTTATTAAACGTTGATACTGGAGGGGAGATTATCCCTCTGTTGGTTAAGATCATAACCAATAGCCAGGGCTCTAATCTGGGAATATAATATTTTTTCTAAATGTTTTATGGTTTCAATAATCGTTTGTTCTATCATTTTATTGATCCTTTTAGGACTTTTATAAGGTTTGCAAGAATGGCCTTTAACCCAATCTTCAGTGTCTAGTTTATAACGTTTTAAACATTTAAAGAACCAGGTTTTACTCTTACCAAGGCTCTGAAAGATCTTCTTAGGGGATTCACCGTTTCTAAAGCTTTTTCTCTTAATTGCTTTATGTTCTATACCGACCTCCTTTTTTAAGGTCAGTATGGAACATTTAAATTATCAAGTTTGCGATGTCTATGTATTTGTCATTACCATCTATAAAAAAACTAAAAAAGTATATTAGAAGCAAGTAATAAAAACAAAAGCAATAGAAGCAGCAAATGTATTTAAATCAAAAAAATCTTTAAAAAATTGAATAGGAGGCTTAGTAAATGCTTATAGAAGAAAAAAAGCAAAATATTTACCTTAAGGGAGCAAATCATTTGATAGATTCCTTGAATTTAAAATGTGAAGACGGATTAATAATAGTATCAAGTGAGAATAACCAAAAATTTTGTAATTATCTTTTTAAAGCAACTAAAAGTAAAAACATGAAAAATATTATTTTTATAGTAATTCCCGATAGTTATAGGCCAATAAATTATTTGCCCAAAATTTTATCGGGTGCTATTACAAATTCTAAAGGTCTGGTATATGTATCGACTAGAAAAATTGAAGAAGACTTTACTTTTAATCGTCCATTACAAGACCTATGCATAAAAAATAAAGTTCGATATGTTTATACTTGGGACGCTAAATTAAGATATTTAAAAGAAGGTATTGCGGCTGATTATCAAACGGTAGATAAAAAAACGAAAAAAATAAAGATGATTTTAAAAAACAGCAAGGAAGCACATATAACTTCGGATATAGGCACTGATCTTACCTTTAGCTTATATACTAATAATATTCTACCTCGAAGCCCAATTTTCCCAAAAGATAGATTTTGGAATCAATCTCCTGAAGGAGAAGCAATGAGCTGTCCTGTCGAAGAAACATTTAATGGAAGATTAGTAGTTGACGGAGTAATAACAGGTTTGGGAGAACCGCCTACCCCGATTGTTTGGGATTTTAAAGACGGGAGAGTTGTGAAAGTGGGAGGAGATAAAGTTTTCCTAAAAAAACTCTTGGATAGGTTAAAAAAATCTGATAAGAGATTAAACGATCTTATAGGAATGTGGATAGCAGAATTTTCTATTGGAACAAATGACTGGGCAAGATTTGATGATAATATTTCAAATTGCGAAAAAGTATCTGGTGGAGTGCACTTTGCTATGGGTAATTCAGAAGGATTAGGCGTAGATAGAGGAGAAACATTTCATTTTGATAACATAGTTAAAACTCCTACTGTAATAATTAATCAAAAAAATGATGAAAAATTTACTCTTATTAAATTAGGAAAATTAATGATTTAAATAAAAAAACGAAAAGATTAAATCTCGATCCAATGGAGTTATTGGCGAACATTGATTGAAAAAGATATTTGGAAATAATAAATGATAATCCTGAAAAAGAACATTTACTATTTTTTAAATTTAATTTGGCGGTATTTTAAAATAAAAAATGGATGAAAAAACGAAACAAGTTATTCTTAGTTATATAGATAAAAACGAAACGATTAATCTTTTACAAGAGTATATAAAGATTCCAAGTGTAAGTGGAGAAGAAGAAGAATTGGCCAAAGCTATTCAGAAAACATGTAGAGGGATAGGAATGGAATCAATTATCGATAGACATGGAAATGTTATTTCAACTTATAAATGGAAAAAATCAGGACCTAAACTTGCATGTAATGCACATATGGATACTGTAGGATTTGGCGAGGGCTGGTCCTTTAATCCCATCGGTGGAGAAGTATCAGATAGAAAAATATATGGTCGGGGAGCAGTTGATGATAAAGGTCAAATTGTATCTCAGATAATGGCTGCAAAAGCAATAATTACGTCTAAGTTAAAGTTATCTGGGGAACTTGTATTATGTCATGTTGTAGAGGAAGAAGTTCAGAATGTATCAAGAAAAGGTACCGTAAAAATGCTTCAGGATGGTTTTAAGGCTGATATGGCCATTAATGGAGAAGCGAGTGAGTTATATATTCAGCTTGTATGCGGAGGCATGCTTGAAATACAAATAACGACTTTAGGAAAGAGGGCACATGGAAGTAACCCTGAGTACGGAATAAACGCAATTAAAAATATGTGTAAAGTAATTGGTGAGTTGGATAAATTACAACCCGGCTATAACGAATATACTGGTTGTGGCTCTATAGTTCCAGGAGTAATAATGGGAGGAGAACGCTCTAGTGTTGTACCCGATATCTGCAAACTGAAAGTATCCCGTTTTACTGTTCCCGGAGAGACTGGAGCTATGTTTTATAGCCAGGTCTTAGAAATCATTGAAAGACTAAAATTGGAAGATCCCAATTTTAATGCAAGAGCCGAATTATTATATGATTCCAATCCATCAATTGTTTCAGAAGTGGCTGAAATTGTGAAAAAAATGTCTTATGCTCTAAAAGATATTTTCGGTTCAAAACATCTAATAGTGTTTAAAGGAACACCACAGCATGATGATGCTGATTTTTTAACTAATATGGCAGGGATCCCAACATTGATCTTTGGTGCTGGTAAAAATAGTGTTGCGCATATACCTGATGAGTATATTCCAATTGATGATTTTATTAATGCTACAAAGGTATATGCAATGGCCTTTTACAACATTTTTAGTTAATTAATAATATCATGAATTTTCTTGAAGGAATATCTGAATGCGACCTGAACAATAGTTACTCTTTGAATTATTATATAAAAAGAAGAAAACCTGTATAGTTAATTATTCATGATAACTCAATTGAAACAAAACCTGTTCTGTATTCTATTTTATGCAATAGAAGCTATTAAAATTGTGAAAGTAAGTAAAAAGGATAGATTAAAATACTGTGGAATCAACAAAAGTGTGATATAAAATAAATACAATATATTATAAGGAGGATTTTTATGACTAGTAAGGTAATTTCAAAATCTGTAGCAGGTATCAGCCCTTCTGCTACGGAAGAGACTTCTTCTCTGGCGAATCAACTGAAAAGACAAGGTATAAACATAATAAGTTTTGCTCAAGGAGAGCCTGATTTTGATACACCAGAAAATATTAAGGAGGCAGCCATAGCAACTATTAGGGAAGGTTTTACGAAATATACAGATGTACCTGGTATTCCGGAACTCAGGCAGGCAGTTGCAGATAAGTTCAAGAGAGAAAACGGAATAGACTATGAGCCGGATCAGATATTAATATGCAATGGTGGTAAACAAGCGCTTTACCAAGTTTTCAGGACCATCTGCGAAAAGGGAGACCAGGTATTAATCCCCACCCCCTGCTATGTGAGTTACACTGAACAAATAAAACTTACTGGAGCAGAACCGGTCTTTTTTAAAACAAAAGAGGAAAATAATTTCCGCCCCACTTTTGAGGAGGTTTTAGCAAATCTTACTCCCAGAGTTAAGGCCTTCATAATAAATAGTCCCAATAATCCGACTGGTTCTATGTTTGAAAAAGAACAGCTGAAAAAGATCGCAAGGTTACTTGTAGAGCGTGGAGTGTACATGATCACGGACGAGGTATATGAACATATTGTTTATGATAACAGGAATCCTATTAGTGTTGCTTCTCTAGGAGAGAAAGAAAAAGAGATGTCTATTACCATAAATAGTGTGTCAAAGACTTATGCCATGACCGGTTGGCGAGTAGGCTATGCAGCGGGTCCTAAAGAAATTATAAAAGCTATGATCAATCTTCAAGGCCATGCAACGGGTAATATTAATTCCATAGCCCAGAAAGCAGCTATTGAGGCTTTGAACGGAAACCAGGAATCAGTTGGGATTATGGTGAAAGAATATGCGAAACGCAGAGAATACATGGTTAATAGGCTTAATGGGATAGAGGGTATAAAGTGTAATTATCCGGATGGAGCATTTTATACCTTCCCAAATGTTACTGCTTTGTATAGTAAGAAATATGATAGGAACATAATTAGAAGTGATGTTGATGTAGCTAAGTTCTTCTTAGAGAAGGCTCATGTGGCAGTTGTTCCTGGGGTGGCTTTTAATTATTCGGGTTATGTTAGATTTGTCTTTGCTAAATCTATGAAAGAGATAAAGGAAGGATTGGAAAGAATTGAAAAGGCAATAAAGGAACTTAAGTAGAAATAAGGAAAACTTTGTGGAGGGGGCATTTATGCCATCGATTGAAGACCATGCCAAGGAGGTATTTTAGAAATGAATATCAAAGTTAAGTGCAAAAGTTGCGATTGGGAAGGCCAAGCCATTGTGGGTAAGAGGGGATTCCCCCTCGATAGCTATGGTTGCCCCAGGTGTGGCCAGAGAATAGGAAGAGGCAGGGGAAAATGTGATTTTCTTAGCGAAATGGCTAAATTAAGAAGTTTAGATGAAAAGTAAAATAGCCTATATCCCCAGTCAAAAAGAATTTCTCCAGAGGGAGTAGTAACAGGCTATAAAGAGTAAAGAAATGCGAACCAGGGCTATCAGGGAGCGTTTTTTTGGGCTATCTGAGTGAGTTATCAAATAAGGAAGGGGGTAGTTAAATTTATGTGGTGGCCATGGTTTTAGATTAGATACCCTTATTAATGTTGATTATGTAGTAAGAGGCTTGATTAATAAATTATATTCTGTTGTAAAGGAAGTGATGTAAATGATACGGAGAAGAAAACTGGGAGTATTAGTGCCATCTTCAAATGTGACTATGGAATATGAAATGCCTATGATGGCACCTCCAGTTATCTAATTGTTCTGAACTAAGTTTATAAGTTTAAATAAGAAAAGGAGAAATAGTCAATGACTCAATTAAAAGATATCCAATCGTCCCAAGAGAGAATATCGAAGTTTATAAAACATACACCTTTATATCCTTCTGCTTATTTTAGTAAAATAAGCAACCACCATGTTTATTTAAAATTAGAAAATTTACAAAATACTAATGCATTTAAGATACGAGGTGCTTCTAATTATATTTTGCAAATTAACCCTTCTATTGGAAAAAGAGGAGTAATTACAGCTTCTTCAGGTAACCACGGCAAAGCTGTAGCTTATGTTGCTTCTCGAATGGGTTACCCTACCAAGGTAGTAGTCCCCACTGACGTTCCTTTATCCAAAGTAAAACCTATTAAGAATTATGGAGCGGAAGTTATTTACTGGAAAAAGTTTACTAAGGAGCGGTATGAGAAAGCTCAACAGCTAGCTAAGAATAATCAATTAACTTTTATCGATTCTGTTGATCACCCCTGGATAATCGAAGGGCAGGGTACGGTTGGTTTAGAAATTATCGAAGATTTACCTGATGTAGAGGTTGTTTTAGTGCCTATTGGCGGGGGAGGACTCATATCTGGTATTTCTCTTGCTATTAAAGAAAAAAATCCTCAAGTGAAAATATATGGAGTAGAACCCATTGGTAGCAATAGTATGTATCTTTCTTTACAGGCTGGCAAAATAACCGAATTAAAAAATATCAATACTATTGCCGATGGACTGCGAAGCACACAACCTGGAAGTTTAGCTTTCAATATAGTAAAAGAATACGTTGAGGATATCCTTTTAGTAACTGATGAGGAGATTAGAATAGCTTTAAAAACTTTGTTAATGGAAGATAAGCTTTTAGCCGAACCATCTGGAGCAGTAACTTTAGCCGCTCTATTGGCTGGCAAAGTTCCCTTTGAAAATAATAAAGTAGTTGCGGTAATCAGCGGAGGAAATGTAGATATAGAAAATATTAAAGAAATACTATAGTTCTTTATGTAAAAATGAGAGGGATAGGTTGTTGCTAATGTATGATTAGATATTAATTTTAGTAATTTATTAATTTAGCGAGAATTCCCCATTTATTAAGGTGGAGATGAGAGCAAATTTCCTGTAAACTGGGACAGGCAATAGTCTGTTAAGATGAGTACTATGCCTATAAAGGCATAGTGGGAGTCTATTTAATATTTCTAAAAAATTAGGAGGATTTTATAAAAATGACTAAAGAAAGAAACCCATTTAAAATTGTACAAGCACAGTTTGATCATAATGCAGAAATTTTAGGACTTGATCCTGCTTTAAGAGAATTTATGAGAGAGGCAGAGAGAGAATTAATAGTTCGTATTCCGGTAGATATGGATGACGGAACTACCAAAACTTTTACCGGTTTCAGAGTCCAACATTCAAGTGCAAGGGGGCCGGCAAAAGGCGGTATTAGATTTGCCGAAGAAGAAACTCTAGATATGGTCAGAGGATTGGCCATGATGATGACCTGGAAATGTGCAGTTGTGGATATCCCCTTAGGTGGATCAAAGGGAGGAATTATTGTAGACCCCAGAAAATTGTCCGAAAGAGAAACAGAAAGACTTTGCCGTGGTTGGGTGAGAAAAGTTTACGATATAGTTGGTCCGGAAATGGATATCCCTGAAAGGTAGTAGCTATGTCTTGTTGGGACTCTAAAGATAAAAAAGCATATACTTATAGTTGTGAAGGAAGAATTGCCCCCAGAGATTTGCTCGCTCCCGGAACATTAGATAAGTTTGGAACCATTGACCCGGAAAGGGCTAAGGCTTTCGGTTGGAAGCAAGAAGATGCAGATGTTTGGTTAAAAAAACCGGTGACTGTACTTATCCCTGCTGCTATGGGGAGTGCAATTACCGAAGAGAATGTAAATGATATTAATTTTGATACAGTTAAGGTTTATGCCGAAGCTGCTAATACCCCTACTACCCTAGAAGCGGATGAGATAATTAAAGAAAAAGGTGTTTATATCATTCCTGATTTCCTTTGCAATGCAGGCGGAGTGACTGTTTCTTATTTCGAAGAAGTTCAAAATAATATGAATTATTATTGGCCGAAAGAAGAGGTTATTGAAAAGTTAGATCGCATTATGACCGATGCTTTTAATGAAGTTGCAGATTTAGCTTATGGGAGAGAATGTTCTAACCGTGATGCAGCTTACCTTATTTCTATTCAAAGAGTAGCTAGGGCAGTAGAAGGGAGAGGCTGGGTAAAAACTAATAAATAAAAATTAAATTGTAGTCCTTAAAACAGGAAAAAATAGAATTAATTAAAAAAATAATTAGATTAATTTGATTATATTTAACAAGAAAGGAAAATAAAAATGACTATTTCAGAAAGAGTAAAAAATATTAATCCCTCACAAACCTTGGCTATTACAGCTCAGGCTCTAAAAATGAAAAAGGAGGGGAAAAAAGTAATTAGTTTCGGGGCCGGTGAACCTGATTTTGATACCCCGGAAAATATTGGAGAAGCAGCTATTTCAGCAATTAAAAAGGGATTTACTCATTATACCACCAATTCAGGGATAATCGAACTTAAAGAGGCGATTGCTGAAAAACTTAAGAAAGATAATAATATAGAATATAAAACTTCAGAAATCATGGTCTCTACTGGTGCCAAACAATGTCTTTTTAATACTATTCTAACGATTTGTAATCCGGGAGATGAAGTTCTTTTACCAATTCCCTGTTGGGTTAGTTATACCGAACAGATAAAATTTGCTCAAGCTGTTCCTGTTTTTATTCCAACCTATTACCACGAAGCTTTTAAGTTAAATGCTAAACAGGTAGAAGAAAAGATTACTCCCCGTACTAGATTAATTATTTTAAATAGCCCCAACAATCCTACCGGAGCAGTCTATGACCCGGAAGAATTAAAGAAAATAGCTCAGCTTCTTTTAAAATATAATACTTATTGTATCTGTGATGAGATATACGAAAAATTGATTTACGATGAAGCCAAACACCTGAGTATGGCTTCTTTGGGGGATGAAGTAAAAAATAAGATTATTACCATCAATGGTGTATCAAAATCTTATGCTATGACTGGTTGGAGAATTGGTTATGCAGCAGGTTCGGAAGAGATAATTAAAGGAATGTCTAAAATACAGGGACATAGTACTTCTAACCCTAATTCCATTGCTCAAAAAGCAAGCCTAGAAGCTTTAGGTGGAAAACAAGATACGATTGAAAAAATGAGAAAAGAATTTGATAAAAGAAGACAATACATGGTAACAAGATTAAATAAAATAGAAGGTATATCCTGTCTTATGCCACCGGGAGCTTTTTATGCTTTTCCGGATGTAAAAGAAATATTAGAAAGAGAAATTGATTATAATGGGAATATAATAAAAAATTCTTTTGACCTGTCTAATTATATTTTAAAAGTAGCTGAAGTAGCCGTAGTGCCTGGAATTGCTTTTGAGGTAGAAGGATATTTAAGAATATCTTATGCTACTTCTATGGAAAATATCAAAAAAGGCCTGGATAGAATAGAAAAATTACTAAAATAGTATGGTATTCTAACTAAGCATGGTTTATGTAGTTTATTTTTAAACTTAGGGAAGGGGAGGAAAAAGTAAATAATGGATATGATAAATCAAGAAAAATTAAAAAATCTAAATAATGAGCACATAATAGCGAAAGTTCAAGAAGCAATTAAACTTTGCAAGCCGGCAGAGGTGACCGTAATAACTGACTCAAAGGAAGATATTGCCTATGTAAAGGAATTAGCACTTGCTGTTGGGGAAGAAAAGAAATTAAAGATGGAAGGCCATACTATCCATTTCGATGGCTATTATGACCAGGCCAGAGACAAAGGACACACTAAATATCTTTTATCCGAAGAAGTCAATTGGGGTTTGGGAGTAAATTCAATAGAAAAGGATAAAGGGCTGAAAGAAGTATATTCTTATCTCGATGGCAGCATGGCCGGGAAAGAGATGTTAGTGAGATTCTTTTCTCTTGGTCCGACTAATTCCGTATTTTCCCTTAAGGCTTTACAGATTACTGATTCAGCCTATGTCGCCCACAGTGAGGATATTCTTTACCGGCAAGGGTATGAAGAATTTAAAAAGCTTAACGGCTCACCTGATTTCTTTTTCTTTCTCCACTCTGCCGGAAGGTTAGAAAACGGAGTAAGTGTGGATATTGATAAAAGAAGAATTTATATTGACCTTGAAGAAAATAGAGTTTATTCAGTAAATAATCAGTATGCTGGTAACTCACTGGGATTAAAGAAATTGGCTTTTAGGTTGGCTATTAATAAAGCTCAGAATGAAGGATGGTTAGCTGAGCATATGTTTATAATGGGTGTTCATGGTCCAAATGGTCGGGTTACCTATTTTACCGGGGCTTTCCCCAGTGCCTGTGGCAAGACCAGTACCGCCATGATCCCTAGACAGTCTGTAGTCGGTGATGATATTTCCTACCTTAAGAAGATTAACGGGGCAGTAAGAGCAGTAAATGTTGAGAATGGTATATTTGGTATTATTCGGGATGTAAATCCACAGGATGACCCCTTAATATATCAAGCCTTAATCACACCAAGAGAACTTATTTTTTCTAATGTACTGATTAATGATGATATACCTTACTGGTTGGGTATGGATAAAAATATACCAGATAAAGGCATTAATCATTCGGGAGAATGGTTTAAAGGTAAAAAAGATAGTGAAGGTAAGGTTATTGACTGCTCCCATAAAAATGCAAGATATACCATAAGATTAGATGCCTTGAAAAATATTGACCCTAAGGCCAATGACCCGACTGGTGTACCTATACAGGCAATTATCTATGGCGGACGAGATTCTGATACTACTATACCAGTGGTAGAATCTCTCAGTTGGTCTCACGGAGTTTTTCTCGGCGCTACTGTAGAATCAGAGACCACCTCTGCCACTATCGGTGCTCAGGGAGTAAGAAAACATAATCCTATGGCTAATCTTGACTTTATTTCAGTACCCTTTAATCTTC
>JABUBQ010000134.1_pt1 | contig 11588 bp, 11 predicted proteins | sample 7240351 | NCBI WGS metagenome assembly JABUBQ01 (sample SAMN07256348, study PRJNA390944) | subsurface metagenome | isolation source: Methane hydrate marine sediment | place: Pacific Ocean: Eastern North Pacific, ODP site 1244 | collected 2002 | reverse complement strand
CAGTTTTTTAAACTTCCTTCCGCATTAAGTTTTCTACTCAGACAGTTTAACTAGATTTTTACCAGATATTAATTATCTTATAAACTTGCCTTGGTTGTAACTTATTACAACCAAGGCAAGTTCCATTTATCCTACAATCATTGCTTTCTAATACTAACCTACTCTAGTCTAGCTTACCATGTTTTGCTACATACTCTAACTTTCCGACCAGGCCATCTAATGATACGTCTTTTTTCAAAAATTCTCCTACAGTCTTTCCCCGGTCTAAAATAACAAACCTTTGTGCAACTGAATAAACATGGTAAATACTATGAGTTATGAAAATACAGGACTTACTGTTATCTTTTACCCACCTGACAAAGTCCAGTACCTTGTTGGTTTCAGAAAGTGAGAGATTGTTCGTAGGTTCATCTAAGATAATTAATATCTGGTAAAAATCTAGTTAAACTGTCTGAGTAGAAAACTTAATGCGGAAGGAAGTTTAAAAAACTGGAACTAAAAGAGGAACAGTAAAAATGCTAGAAAAAATTAAACTAAAAATAAGCGAATCTAAATTACAGTTGAGTATATTGGGAGTGTTGGTAATTGTATTTGTAATATTTATTATTTTAAATCCTCAAACTTTTCTCAGCTATAGGATTTATTTTGCTTTTATGTCAACTATACCCTTTTCGGCTATTCTGGCTTTATCGTTGACACCAGTTGTTATTTTAGGAGAGATTGATCTTTCCTTTCCTTCAGTAATGGGTTTTAGCGCCTGGGTGTTTGCGTTTGTATTTAACCAGACAAACAATGTCTATCTAGCCTTTGTTATTTGCCTGGCTGTGGGTATGTTTGCCGGGTTTATAAACAGTATTCTGATAGTAAGAGTCGGGATCCCCTCATTGATACTGACTATAGGAATGATGTTTCTATGGCGCGGACTTGTCTTTATAGCAAGCCAGGGACGAGGATTGTCCCTGGTAGGTACAAAGGGAACGATTTTATACAAAGTCCTGGTTGGAAGGATAGGAGGCCAAGTTCCTGCCCAGGCAGTATGGGCTGTTGTTTTTGCTGCAGTTTTTGCACTGATTTTGAATCGCCATAGATTTGGTGCCCATATACTATACACGGGTGATGATGCGGTAAGTGCAAAAATGATGGGCGTAAATGTAGCGAAGGTAAAAACAATTGTCTTTATGCAGGTGGGAGTCTGCGCTGCATTTGTGGGTGTTCTTGCATCTATGGAAGTATTGTATCTCTGGGCGTCAACAGGAGAAGGTTATCTTATGAAATCACTGGCTTCAGTTTTTATAGGAGGGACTTCAGTATTTGGTGGAATGGGGACTATTTTCGGGACTTTTATTGGAGCTATTATAATGGGTTCCCTGGAAGCTGGAATTGTCTCAGGAGGAATTGAGGGATTCTGGACCCAGTTTGTCTTTGGTCTGGTTATAGTTTTATCTCTTACCATTTATGCTTTTATGAATAAAAGAATAAATCCGTTTAGAAATTTAATAAGTTCTATAAAATCGCTATTTGGGAGAGCAAAAAAATAGGATAGAAATTGATTTTTTAATCTTTTAATGCGTCTTTTTAAGGAAAGCAGTGCCTGTGAATTGCAGGGAACGTGTAATTGCTACTTTAAATCATAAGGAACCTGACTACATCCCCCTTGATTTAGGTGGGACAATTATTTCTTCTATTACCAAAAATGCTTATATTGTTTTGAAGAAATATTTAGGCCTGGAAATTGAAGAAATTAAAATCTTAGACCATATGCAGCAACTTTCTTATATTGATGAAGGATTACTGCAGAAGCTGAATGTTGATATTCGTATGATCAGCGCTGATTATAATAGTGATGCTGAGCCGCAGTATTTTGAAGAAGGAGATTACTGCTGCTTTTATGACAGGTGGGGGATTTATTTTTAGTGCTGTTCATAATATTCAGGATGGAGTCGGACCTGAAAATATTATGGCAATGTTTGAGACATTTGAAGAATTTAGAAAGTATTAATTGGATAAGGTTGAAAGAAATAAAAAAGGCAGAAGAAATGAGGAGTCCAAAAGAGAGAGTACTGGAAGCGTTAAATCACAGGGAACCTGATAGGGTACCCAGACTGGCAAGTTTTACTCCAGAATTTGCTGGTAGATTGAGTAAACATTTTAAAATAAAAGATGAACCGTTTAACCCTCATGGTGGCACTAATCACGAACTTGAGCTTAAATTAGGAAACGATATTCTACTTACTGCTCAGGGATTTGCCAATTCTTATTACCAGAGACTTGACAGGGATTATACTGATGAGTGGGGGGTCCACTGGAAAATTGTTGAATATAAAACAAAAAATGGGACTGGGAAGTATACTGAAATATCAGGCAGTCCCTTACAAGACGATAAATCTATAGAAAGCTACATCCCACCTGACCCTGCTATTGAATCCCGATATGAACCGTCAAAGAGGCTGATAGAAGAGTTTGGGAAAGAATATCCTATTATGGGTGTAATTGTTACTACTATATTTGAGACAGCCTGGGCTCTAAGAGGGCTGGATAAACTTATGATGGATCTTATTACAAATGAGGAGCTTGCAGATAAGATTTTAGATATTCCTTTTAAATACCACCTTTATGCAGGTAAAAAACTTGCAAGCCTGGGAGTAGATATTATATGGACAGGTGATGATGTAGGGGGACAGCAAGGAATGTTAATTTCTCCTGAGATGTGGCGTAAGTATTTAAAACCCAGGATGGAAAAACTATATTCTGAATTAAAATCTATAAATCCAGACCTTAAAATCGCTTATCATTCAGACGGAAATATTTATCCTATAATAGATGATCTGGCAGAAATAGGACTTGATATTCTAAATCCAGTTCAACCAAAGTGTATGGATCCACACTATCTAAAAAAACGTTATGGAAAAAACTTAAGTTTCTGGGGTACCATTGATATTCAAGAAACCCTTCCTTTTGGAACGCCTGAACAAATAGAGAATGAAGTAAAGGACAGAATTAAAAATATGGGCCCTGGGGGTGGGTTCATAATTAGTCCAACCCATCATGTACAGATAGATACATCCATAAGCAATTTTTTTGCTTTCTGGAATGCTGTAGAGAAGTATGGAAAATATCCGATTATTATTTGAGTAGATTTATAAAAATAATTGCTAATGTTAATGATTTTTATTTAGGTTAGTTATTATGGTAAGAATGAATAGTAAGTGTTTTTTAAAGGTTTTAAGAATAGAAAATTTTGCAAGATCTTAAATAAAGCAATCCAGAAACTTGACAGAACTATTATTTTTTATATTATAAGCAAGCACTTAATAAATATTTACAGATTTTTTGTTCAGGGGCACATAATGGTTAATTATAATGACATAGCAAAACTAGCGAAAGTATCCCCAACAACGGTTTCACATGTAATTAATGAAACCAGGCTTGTTATGCCTGAAACAAAAAGAAGGGTACTTGAGGTAATGAAAAAACTTAAATATCAACCTAACCTGCTTGCCAGAAGTCTTGCTATTGGAAAAACACATACAATTGGACTGGTTATCTCAGATATTAAAAATCCATTTTACCCGGAACTTGTACAGGGAGTAGAAGAATTAGCGGTAAAAAATGGTTATAATGTATTTTTATGTAATACAGATTATGATATTGAAAAAGGTTTAAAATCTATAGGAGCCTTAATTAAAAGAAAGATAGACGGTATAATTGTTGCTTCAAGTCAGGTAGACAGTTCTATAATAAATCAGCTTATGGATACAGATGTAAATTTTGTACTGGTTGATTGGGGTAAAAGAAACGTAAGTGTGGACAGCCTGTATTTTGATTACAAAGTTGGTATAGCGGAGGCTATTTCTCATTTGGTTTCTCTTAAACATAAAAATATTTATTTTATAAGTGGTCCGGAAACACTGAAAACAGCAAAAATAAGGATGAGGAATTTTATCGATGCTGTAGAAAAATACAGGGATAATAATTTAGATTATAAGATATTAGAAGGAGATCACAAGATAGAAGGTGGCATCAAGGCTGCACAAAAAATATTAAAGGGGAAAGTGCTCCCAACAGCAATTGTTTGTTCAAATGATCTGACAGCTATCGGGGCAATGAAGGCTTTTAAGGCAAGCGGTATTAAAGTACCTGATGATATATCTATTATTGGATTGGACAATATAGCGTTGGCTGAAATAGTTTCACCTGCATTAACCACTATAGAGTTAGAAAGGTATAGAATAGGTAAAACTGCAATGGAACTACTGTTAAATAGAATCAGAGATAAAAAGTTGCCCAAACAGATATGTATTTTTAAGACAAAACTTGTTGTAAGAGAGAGTACTTCAAAGAGAAGAAAGGATAATTGATAAAATAATTTATTTAAATTATCTGAAATTTTCATCTAAAATTATTTTGACAATTAATTTTTTCGGTAACTTATATTTTGCCCTTAAGTTTAGCCATAAATTTTATAAACAAAACCCAATAGTGAGGCAATTCGATTCTGTTAAAATATTAAAATACTTTACTGTGACAGGTAAAAACCTATATTAAGACACAAAGGAGGTACAATGGTAAAATACCAAGATCTGGCAGATTCCATCATCAAAGGGGATAATATAAAAAGCAAGGAAATTGCCCGGAAACTGGTAGATGAGGGAGTGCCCGCAGTGGAAATTCTAAATAATGGACTGATGCCTGGTATGGATGTGGTGGGAAAGAAGTTTAAGGCTAACGAGTTTTACATACCTGAGGTATTAATAGCCGCAAGAGCTATGCATGCTGCAATGGATATTATAAAACCACTGCTTTCTGAATCCGGTACAGATACTAAGGGTAAGGTAATAATAGGTACAGTACAGGGAGATCTCCACGACATCGGAAAAAACCTTGTGGGTATGATGCTGGAAGGTGGAGGATATACTGTAATTGATCTAGGAGTTGATATTCCTTCAGAGAAGTTTGTAGAAGAAATAAAAAAGAATGGTGTTAAACTGATAGGTCTATCAGCTCTTCTTACCACTACAATGACGGGTATGAAAACTGTAATTGATACACTTAAAGCTGACAAGGAAACTGCTGGTGTAAAAGTTATGGTAGGCGGAGCACCTCTTACCCAGGAATATGCAGACTCTATAGGTGCAGCAGGTTATGCTTCTGATGCTTCCAGTGCAGTTGATTTGGCTAATGAACTACTTTCATAAGTAGAGGCTGGGAAAGCCATTAAATTCTATTTAATAGGGATATTAAGTTAGAAGTGTTTATCGGAGAAAAAGCACTTCTAATTTTTTTATCAGGTCGTTTTTCATAGAATATAAAATTCTGCTGAATAGTTTATAAAAAGTTTCTTATAGTTTTAAATAGCAGCACTTAAGGCATTAAAAATCAGTCCACTTTTGTTTTTTAAATGACAATAACTCCCTAAAAGTTGACATAATTAGTATTTTTTTATATTATAATTAAGTACTTACGCAAGCGCTTTCCAGCAGAGGTAAATGTGTATTGCTTGGTATATAATTCGATAAATAATTATAGTAAGGAAAAATTTATATGAATTCAAGAGAAAGAGTTCAGTTAGCTTTAAGCCACAAAGAAACGGACAGGGTTCCTATTGATTTTGGAGCAACTTCAGTTACAGGGATTACAGCAAGTGTTGTATCAAAATTAAGAGATTATTATGGTTTATCTAATGATCCTCCAGTAAAAGTAGTAGAACCATATCAGATGCTGGGGGAGATTGCTGACGACTTAAAGGAAAAAATGGGAATAGATTGTATAGGACTTCAAGAGGAGAAAAATATGTTCGGATTCAGGAACACAAATTGGAAAAAGTGGAGGTTATTTGATGGTACACCTGTTTTGGTACCAGCTCTATTTAATACAGAAGCAGAGAAAGATGGAAGTATTCTCCAATATTCAGAAGGTGATAAATCTGTTCCCCCAAGTGCACGCATACCAAAAAACGGATATTATTTTGATGCAATAATACGCCAACCTCCAATCGAGGATAATAATTTAAATGTAGAAGACAACTTGGAAGAATTTAAACTTATTCGTGATGAAGAGCTAGAATACATTGAAAAGGAAGCAGATTATTTATATAAAAACACAGACTTTGCTATTGTAGCAAATTTTGGTGGCACAAGTTTTGGTGATGTTGCACTGGTACCTGCACCCTCTCTAAAATATCCGAAAGGTATAAGAGATATACAGGAATGGTATATATCAATTGCCACAAGAAAAGATTATATATATGAGGTTTTTAGTAGACAGTGTGACATTGCTATTGAGAACCTAAAAAGGATATATCAGGCAGTACTAAATAAGATAGATGTTATTTTTATTAGCGGTACTGATTTTGGTACTCAAAGGGGTCCATTTATTTCTAATGATGTTTATAGAGAACTGTATAAACCATTTAATAAAAGAGTAAATGACTGGGTACATAAGAATACTAAATGGAAAACATTTATTCATACCTGTGGTTCAGTTGAACCGCTTATTAGTGAGTTTATTGATGCAGGCTTTGATATACTAAACCCAGTACAGTCCTCAGCAGAAGGTATGAATCCAGCTCTTCTTAAAGAAAAGTATGGTAAAAGTATTGTTTTCTGGGGCGGTGGAGTGGATACGCAGAAAACCCTGCCTTTTGGTACAAATGAAGATGTTAAAAAAGATGTTATTGAAAGATTAAAAATATTTGGCAAAGGTGGAGGGTATGTATTTAATACTATTCATAATATTCAGGAGAAAACCCCCGTTGAGAATATAGTTAGTATGGTAGAAGCATTGAAATAATCTAGACAATATAAATTGGTAAAAAATTAATTTGGAATAGAAACTAAGTGATTAAAATCAAAGAAACAAAATTAGAAGATTTTAAAGCCTTAACTATTAAAAACAAAAAGATATCACTAACAATTATTCCTGAACTTGGGGGGAAAATAATATCAATAATTAACAGAGAAACGGGTTTTGATTTTATATGGAGAAATAAGACTATTAAGTTACAAAAATTCTCTTACGATTCTAATTTTGCTTTTTCTGACAGTAGTGGTATTAATGAATGTTTTCCAACAATTTTCCCGTGTAAATACATTTGTTTCCCATGGGAGAATATAATGATACCAGACCATGGGGAGATATGGCCACTTAGTTTTAAAACAGTGGTTAAGGAAAATAAGATTATACAGGATGTTCATGGAGTAAGATTTCCTTATATTTTTACTAGGGTAATTGGGATAAATAATAACACTATCAAGTTGTCCTATAAAGTTGAAAATTTGAGCCAATTTAAATTTAATTTTATATGGGCAATTCATCCAATATTCAAATTACTTGATCATAATTGTGGAAAAATAATGGATCTAGTTGAATCATACATAGTAGTAGGCCCTAAAATGGTTGAGTCTTTTTCACCACCACCTCTTGGTGATGGTAATTTAGCTGAGGCTAAAAGTAGATCTAAAGGTAAGTTTATCATTGTTGGGAATGTAGACCAAGTAAATGTATTAAAGCCTGGCCCTATTGATAAAATTAAGAAGGTAACTGAGAAAACAGTAGAAGTAGGAAAGGTGAGAGGAAAATTTATCTTACAATCAGCTGATTTTCTTGAATATGAAACACCTCTAAAAAACTTAGAAACTTATATTAAGGCGGGGATTGAGTATGGGGATTCTTGATATTGTGTTTAAAGGGTGCTTAAAAATTTTTTTAAGGAAAGCTTTTTTAGGAAATCCTGTTGCGTCATCTAAAAAAGAAGCTTGACATAGGTAGTATTTTTTTATATTATAAGGAAGCACTTGCGCAAGCGCTTAATATTTTTTTTATTTTAATATCGTTAAAATCTTAATGCAAAGATAAGGAAGTAAATAATTTAAGTTTTTATGGATAGTTAGTTTAAAAAATTTTTCTGCAAAACACTAAAAATAATAGTAATTCAATAAAAATACAATAGGTAAAAAGATAAAGAAGATTTTAAAGGGAGGTGATAAGTATAAAATAGAAAGAGATTTGTTCAGAAAGGCTAATAAAATCTTATATTATAGCTATAACTAAAGCAAATCTACAAAAAAAATTATCAGAGATAATATAGAAAGTAAAGCATGACAGGAGGTGATTTATAGAAACAATTATATGTATTTTATATAATTGAGATTTTTACAAAGAAAGGATTTGGAAATGAAAAAATCATTATTATGGATAGTAGTGCTGGTATCAAGCATATCAATGGTTGCAGCTTTTTCATTATACGGCTGTGAAGCAGAAGAAGCAGCAGCTGCAGAAGAAGAAGCAGCCCCTGCTGAGGAAAAGGTAGCAGAAGAGACAGAGGCTGAGGTTGTGGAAGAAAAACCGTTTGAGGGAGCAGAAATCACTATTCCTGTTCTTGCTGGTCCTCCGGGTGATGCAGTAAAAGAATTTGCTCCAGAGTTTGAAGCACTCTCAGGTGTGAAAGTTAATATAGAAATTTTGTCCCATGATGAGCTGTGGAAGAAAATGGAACTCGATGCTGCATCGGGAGGAAAGAATTTTGATGCATATCATATTAACTATTTCAAACTTGACGAGTATCGAAACAGTGGAGCAATAGTTCCCTTAAAACAATACATTGAAGGGGATATATCTCCATATTCCAATCCAGAATGGGATGATTTTGCCGAGGCTTTGATTGATGCTATGAGTGCTAGGGAAGGAGATTACTGGGCTATACCACATATGGGTGATACAAGGTTATTGTGGTACAATAAAGAGCTATTTGAGGAAGTAGGACTCAGTGGGCCACCTGATACTTGGGAAGAGTATATAGAATATGGTAAAATAATGACTAAAGAAGATGGAAGTCAATATGGTGCTGGAAATGAGTTTCAAAAGTATATCTATACAATTGATATGTTTCATGCTTTTCTTGCTTCATTTGGCGGTGATTTCTTTGATGAAAATTGGAATTCCCAGATAAATTCACCTGAAGGGAAGGAAGCACTTCAATTTATGTATGACCTTATGCATAAATACAAAATTGTGCCACCAGATGTTGTGAACTGGGGTCATACAGAACTTACTAATGGTATTGTAACAGGCTATGTTGCTATGGTTACTCAATGGCATTGTTTTATTCCAGAGGCTGAAAATCCAGATTCTTCATTAGTTGCTGGAAAACTGGGATATGCATTGGTGCCTGGTGTAGAGCAACCTGATGGGAGTATTCGAAGAAGAGACTCGCTTGGGTGCTGGGGATTTGCTATTAGCTCAGGCTCTGAGTATCCGGAAGCAACATATGCATTTTTAGAGTGGTTGAAAAGTCCTGAGATTGATGTTAGATATGCTTTAGCAGGAGGTACATCAACTCGTGTGTCAACTAATAATGACCCTAGAGTAGTAGAAGAAATTCCTTATGCTCCTCTAATAGGTCAATCACTATCAGAAGTTACTATGCCATTACCTATAATTCCCAATTTTACTGAATGGTCAGAAGTTATTGGTACTGAGCTTCAAAAAGCATTAGTAGACCAGCTTACTGTTGAAGAAGCTTTGATTAATTGTGATAAAATATCGAATGAGTTAATGGAAGATATTGGTTATAAGTAATAAGTAAACACAGAAATTGTTTTATCATGTTGGGGTAAAGTATTACCCCAACATGATAGCTTAGATAAGCTATTTACATGATTAACAACAAAAAGCTTTTTCCATATTTACTAGTAACACCTACTTTGATATTAATTCTATTAATAGCTATCTACCCCTTGATTTATTTGTTTAGGAGCAGTTTATATGATTTTGAGTTAATTAGACAATCTCAAAAAGTATTTATTGGTCTGGGAAACTATTGGGGACTTATTTCAAATCGAGACTTCTGGTTTTCTTTTCTAATAACTTTAGAATATGTGTTATCTTCGACTTTTATCACTTTCCTACTCGGTTTTGGAGTAGCTTTAGTTTTAAATGAGAAATTACGTTTCACTAGGATTTTTCGCTCAATTTATCTGCTTCCAATGGTTGCAACACCAGTAATTGTAGCCCTGACATGGAGACATATATGGGATTATCGTTTTGGTATTATGAACTTTTTTCTTGGAAAGTTGGAATTAGGTCCATTCCTTTGGCTTGCAGATACCAAACTAGCTTTGGTATCAATTATTATAACAGATGTTTGGCAATGGACTCCATTTGTAATTCTAGTTCTTGGAGCTGGATTAGCTGCAGTACCAACTTATCTATATGAAGCAGCTATGGTTGACGGCTGCTCAGCCTGGCAGCGGTTTTGGAATATTACCTTACCAAGCATGAAAACAATTATTGGTCTCACAATCGCTATTCGTGTTATGGACCTTTTCCGAAACGCAGATTTGGTTTATGTAATTACTGCTGGTGGCCCAGGCACTTCTACTGAAGTGCTAGCATATTCAGTTTTTAAAAAGGCATTTGTATCTTTCCAGGTAGGTGAAGCTGCTGCCTTGGCTATAATTCTTGTCATACTTACGACAATTATTGTAAAAAACCTACTGGCTAGATTTGAGATTAAATTATAGGAAGAAAGGACTAAATAATCTTTAGTGCTAAAAGGATAATTAATAGATGCATTTTCTATCTAATATTGGTAATATTTGCTCTCTGGACATTGTTACCTTTGTATTGGATGGTAACTGCTTCTTTTAAAACCAGGCTCCAGATTTTTGAAAACCCAACTTTATTTTTTAAACCCACACTACAAAATTACCGTGAAGCATTTCTCTTATATCCCGGCTTGGTTAAAAGCTTTGTAAATAGCCTTATAATGACAAGTACATCCATTGTTATTTCACTAATTTTAGGAATACCTGCGGCATATGCTTTAGGACGTTTTAAGTTTAAAGGAGACAACAATATCTCATTTTTTATATTATCATTAAGAATTATGCCGCCTGTTATTGCTGCTTTACCTTTATATTTATTGGTATCTAAAGTAAATATGCTCGATAATTACTTGGTGCTTATTCTAATCTATACAGTATTTAATTTTCCATTCGTAATATGGATGATGAAGGGTTTTTTCCAAGAGGTACCATTGGAGATCGAAGAGGCAGCTCAATTAGATGGTTGCTCTCGCTTAAGGGTTATATGGTTTATTATTCCCCTGGTTGCTCCTGGAATAGTAGCAACTGCAATATTTTCAGCGATATTAACATGGAACGAATTCATTGTTGCACTTATTCTAACAGGGAGACAAACGAGGACTGTTCCTGTTGAACTTATGACCAATATAACAAGTGCAGGAATACAATGGGGAGAACTTATGGCAGGTGGTACAATAGCGCTGCTACCAATTCTCGTACTAGCTTTAATTATACAGAAACATCTTGTAAGAGGACTTACATTAGGGGCAGTAAAGGAGTGATAAAAAAGATGACAAAAAAAGAAAGAATGAAAGCAATGATAGAAGGAGAATCAATTAATTACTTACCAAGTCAATTAGATTTTGTTCCCCATCGTTTAGATATGCTCTTAGGAGAAATGCATATGGATTTAGAGGGTTTTAATGATTGGGCTTGTAACCATTTATTTTATATATATCCTCTAACTGAATCTTGTTATTATTCATCAGGAAGCAAGGAAGATCA
>JABUBQ010000132.1_pt1 | contig 11683 bp, 12 predicted proteins | sample 7240351 | NCBI WGS metagenome assembly JABUBQ01 (sample SAMN07256348, study PRJNA390944) | subsurface metagenome | isolation source: Methane hydrate marine sediment | place: Pacific Ocean: Eastern North Pacific, ODP site 1244 | collected 2002 | reverse complement strand
CCTCTTTATTGGTGTATGGGTAGGAGCTAGTATCCTAATAGGGTGGAATCCAATTGGCGGTGTTACTAAAACTTTAGGCTATATAGTTGAAAATGCGGCTGATAGTTGGAATGCTACTATCTTACTGTTTGACTTTGTAGTCGGTGGGCTTATCGGGTTAATCTATCTTTCCGGAGGAGCACAAGCATTTGTAAAGAGTGTTACTAAAAAGGTAAAGACTGCTCGTGATGGACAAGTTGCCGCCTGGTTATTTGGATTAGTAATTTTCTTTGATGATTATTCGAATACTGCTGTGGTAGGTAATGCCTTTAGGGCAGTATCTGATAAATTACGGATGTCTCGAGAGAAATTTTCTTATATTGTCGATTCTACCGCTGCTCCGGTAGCTTCTATAGCTCTGATTTCTACCTGGATTGGTTATGAGGTTGGACTTATTGGTGACGCCATAGAAGGAGCCTCAGTCGCAATGACTCCCTATACCATCGTCTTACATTCTATACCTTACCGATTTTACAGTATTTTCGCCATAATATTGGTTCTAGGTATTGCCTTATCTGGAAGAGATTATGGCCCTATGTTGAAAGCTGAATACCGGGCAAGAACTACCGGTAAAGTCTTTGCTGATGGGGCAACTCCACTTTCCGGAGGTAGTGAATTAAAGGTCTTAGAAGGTGTTCCTCAGAAGACCATGAATATGGTAGTGCCTATTGTAGTCCTGGTGGGAGTTAGTATATTTGGAATGTGGTGGACCGGTGGAGGAACTTCCGCTGAATCATTTACTGCCGCAATTTCCGATGCCGATGCTATGACTGCCCTTTTATGGGGAGCTATGTTTGCTGTAATCGTAGCCATATTAATGTATAAAGTTCAAGGTATTGGAACTTTAGCTGATATGATGGATGCTTTTGTAGATGGAGCCAAGATGATGCTTTTGGCTAACTTGATCTTACTTTCCGCCTGGTCAATTGGTAGTGTTTGTGGTGAAATGGGGACTGCTGCTTATGTGGTAGATGCTGTTAAAGGAGTTATCTCTCCACTTTTACTGCCTATGGTTATATTTTTAATCTGTAACCTGATTTCCTTTGCTACAGGTACTTCCTGGGGAACTATGGCTATAACTATGCCTATCGCTGTTCCCTTAGCCTTGTCTTTAGGAGTGCCTTTGCCTTTGGGAATTTCAGCAGTACTAACCGGTTCAGTTATGGGAGATCATTGTTCGCCAATTTCAGATACTACTATTATGTCTTCGATGTTCTCAGGTTCTGACCATATAGATCATGTTAAGACTCAGATACCTTATGCTTTCACTGCATCTGGGGTGGCCGTATTAGCTTATCTAGCAGCAGGAGCTGGCATGTCGGTAGCTTTAGTATTGCCTTTAGGAATAGTATTAGTGGGAATTCTACTTTATCTATTTTCAGCAATTTCAGCAAAGTCTGCAGGGATTTCTCTTCCCCTGGCTGAATCTAAGATAGAGGAAGTAAAAGAAGTTTAAGCTGTATTTTATTTTGTAATAAATAATTGAAAATGAAGCCATCCTATCTTGGTTTTAAAAAAGATAAGGTGGCTTCATTTAGTGTTATATGATAAAATTTAACAAAAATAATTATTACAATTAATATTTTTACAGTTTTATGAATAAACATAGCTTAAATGAAAGCAATTTTTTAAAAGTATATTTCGAAACTTATAATTTTGATATGAGTTAATGAAAGAGGAAAAATTAGTGTTCAAAGTAAGCAAGGAAAATAAAAAAATATTAGCATCTTTCGAATTTGAGCCGGGAAAAGTGGAAAAAGGTTATACTGATAGGCGTTTATACATTAATCTTTCAGAAAATAAGATTGAAGAAAAACCCATCGACCTTCCGGTAAAGGAAACCTTTACCGGAGGACGTGGTTATGGTATATGGTATTTGTGGGATACTGTTTCCTCAAAGACAAAATGGAATGACTCTGAAAATGAAATAATCTTTTGTACCGGACCTATTTGCGGGGTTACTCAATATTCTGGTACGGGTAAGACCCACATAGTAACTCTTTCACCGGAGACCGAAACAGTTAATGATAATAATGTAGGAGGTTATCTTGCTCCTTTTTTAAAATTTTCTGGTTGGGACCTTTTAGAGATTCAAGGCAAGGCCAAAGAAGATGTGATTATTTTTATTGATGGAAATAAAGGAAAAGTTGTCATTGAAGAAGTCTCGGGAATAAATTCAGATACTTATTTACTTATCGAAAAACTGACTGAAAGATATGCTGATGATGAAAAAGATAAAAGAAATCTTAGCATTGTTTCCTCCGGAAGGGGTGCAGAAAATACTAATTTAGGAATTTTAAATGTCACCTGGTATGATGTGCGTCGCAGGAAAATTCGGATTAAACAAGCGGGGCGCGGAGGAACAGGAAGTGTCTTCCGGGATAAGAAAATTTTAGCAATCGTGGTTAAATATGCCGGGGTAAACGCGGGCTCTAATAATGTAGCTTATCCCGAGCTTATTACAAAAGCTGGACGAAGATTAACTAAAGAAATATTAGAATTAGATCATATCCAAAACGGAATGCGAGAAATAGGGACAGTTAATTTATTAGACCATATGCAGAATTATAATTGCTTGCCTGTTCATAATTTTAAATTTGGTTCACATCCTGATGCTTTTAAAATAAATTCTAAAGTATGGCATCAACGTATGACCCAGAAACAAGCAGGTGATTCCTGTTGGGTAGGTTGTGCCATGCGTTGTTCTCATGCAGTGGATAGTTTTGAATTAACAACAGGACCTTTAAAAGGAGAAAAAGTTCTGGTGGATGGACCAGAATATGAAACTACTGCAGGATTTGGAGGAGGTTGTGGATGTTTTGACCCTGATTTTATCTTAGAAGCAAATTTTTATTGTGATAATTACGGGATAGACACTATCGGAGTCAGTACCACTACGGCTTTTCTTATGGAGTGTTACGAAAATAATATTCTCGATAAAGAAATTACCGGAGGGCTGGAACTTAACTTTGGAAATACCAAAGCAGCATTGGAATTGATTCATCAGATGGCAGAAGGAAAAGGGTTTGGTAAAATTGCCGGATTAGGAATTCGACAGATAAAAAAAGTATTAGTAGAAAAATATGGTGCAGATGCAGAATTTTTACAGGATATAGGCATGGAATGCAAAGGAATGGAATTTTCCGAATATGTAACCAAAGAATCTTTGGCACAGCAGGGAGGATACGGAATTGCTAACAAAGGGCCCCAACATGACGAGTCCTGGCTTATCTTTATGGACCAGGTAAACAACCAGATTCCTACTTTTGAAGATAAAGCCGAAGCGCTTCATTATTTCCCCTTATTCCGAACCTGGTTTTCTATCGTCGGTCTCTGTAAATTGCCCTGGAACGACATTGAACCAGAAGACAACAAACAGAAATATCATGGAATGGAGGCCGCAAAAGTTCCCGAACATGTGGAAAATTATTGCTGGCTTTTCGAGGGAGTTACCGGTAAACATATTACACCAGAAGAATTAATTTTACAATCAGAAAGAGTTCATAACCTCCAGAGATTATTTAATCTGAAAATGGGTTTTGGCACTCGTGAACATGATATGGTTCCCTATCGGGCTGTGGGACCGGTAACCGCCGAAGAATACGAATCGCGAAAGGAACTTTACGACCAACAACTTCAAGAGATAATTAAATTTGATATTGAAGGTAAAACAACTGAAGAAAAGATGAAAGTTCTTCGAGCTTATAGAGAAGAACAATATCAGAAGCTTTGTGATGCGGTTTATAAGCGCCGAGGATGGGATTCTAACGGTGTGCCTACCTCAGAAAAAATTAAAAAATTAAAGATAGATTTTCCCGAAGTATTAGAAGTGGTGAAAAAATATCAATCATGATTAAAGTAAATGGAAGAGATAGAGAATGGGAAGAAGATTTGACCGTTGCTCTTTTACTCGAAAGATGTAAATATACTTTCCCTTTAATAATGGTGAAGGTTGATGGTAAATATATTCCCAAGGAAAAATATAAAGATACCGCGATTATGGATGGAGACGATGTCCAGGTAATTCATTCAATTGCAGGGGGATAATAAGGATTTTTTAATGTAATTGATTTTAATTTAGTTAGTGTAGATGATTAAAAGCAGAAGGTTTTGACCTTCTGCTTTTTCTTTATATACTACCTCTTGCAATTTTCATAAAGCTGTGGTATTATTTAATAAAGTTAGGGATGCTTAATAAAGTTAGGCATACTTATAAAATTAAAAATAATTATAAAGGGAAGATTAATGTTAATGACTACCAGAAATATGGAAGATTATCTGGAAGCTATATGGAATTTGCAGAATAAAAAAGGATATGTTAAAGCAAAAGATATTGCTGATAAATTAGAGGTAAGCCGTCCCAGTGTATCTGAAATGATCAAAAAATTATCAGAAAATGAATATATAGTTTATGAAAAATATGGAGGAATCATATTCACTGGGAAGGGCAAAAAATTAGCCCAGGAGGTCAAAAAGCGACATAATTTACTAGTGGAGTTTTTAAAGATTATCGGAGTTGATGAACAAAATGCTCAACAGGATGCTTGCAAGTTAGAACATGATGTTTCACCAGAAACCATAACTTGCCTGCTTGAATTTGTAGAATTCATTAGTTTATTACCAGAAAGCTCCAAGTGGAAAGAAAATTTTCAAGAATATTTGAAAAAAAGAGGATTGCTGGGGGAAAGCAGCAATAAAATAAAAAATTACAAAGAAAAAATATTAAGGGAGAGAGAATAAAAAGATATGACAATTACTTTGGATTCAATTGGCGAAAATAAAAAAGTAAAAGTTGTTAGTATTTCCGGGGGATGGGGAATAAGACAACGCTTAGGGTGTTTAGGTATCCATCCCGGGGACATAATAACTGTAAAAAGAAGTGCTATTATGCGAGGACCTATTTTAATAAGTATCCATGGTAATCAAGTGGCTTTAGGTAGAGGAGTAGCCAGAAAAGTTGTAGTGGAGGCAGAATAATGAAAATTGTTCTTATGGGACAACCCAATTCCGGCAAAAGCACCATCTTTAATCATGTTGCTGGATATAAAGCAGTAACCTCTAATTTCCCCGGGAAGACAGTAGAATATACTTCCAGTAAAGTTAATCTTTTTGGAGAAATTTTCGAGATAGTGGATTTACCGGGCACTTATTCTCTTACTTCTTTCGACTTGGCAGAACTTGAAGCTCGAAAGTATTTGTTAAGGAATAGGGTTGACATAGTTATAAACGTTATTGATACCTCACTGCTTAGTAGAAGTTTAGAACTTACTCTTCAACTATTAGAGCTTAAATTGCCGATGGTAATATGTCTTAATATGATTGATGAGGCCGAGCGTAAGGGTATTAAGATTGATATTGAAAAATTATCTAAAATTCTTGGTGTTCCAGTAATGCCAACAATTGCCTTAAAAGGAAACGGAGTGAAAGAGCTTTTTTCTATAGCCTATAAGATGGGAGAAAAAAAGAAAATTGGCAAAACTCTAAATTTCAGTAAAGATGTAGAGGAAGTTATAGCCCAATTATCTACACAAATTAAAGAGAAACAGGTTAATCGAGAATTTAATGTTCCTAAGCGGTTTTTAGCCCTTAAGTATTTAGAAAATGATAGTTATTTTATGGAGAATTTTGAGAAGAGAGATAGAGATATTTTTACAGATATTATCCATTTTCAAAATAAACTTAGTGAAACTCATAATAGACCCTCTGACGTAGTTATTTCCTCAGAACGACATTCTTTATCAATGAATATTTTTGAAGAAGTTGCTTTAGTAACAAGACCACAAATAAAATTAATCGATCGGTTAGATAATACCTTAATGCATCCTTATTTCGGGTATATTTTTTTAGTAGGAATTTTATATCTTTTTTTTAATGTTGTTTTTACAGTTGGACGATTAATAGAGGAGCCTTTATTGGAGTATTTTTATAAAATAATTCCTTTAATTGAAATCAGGATGGGTTCCGAAACTCTATCATTTTCTATTATAAGTGGCATTATCCAGGGACTTGCTGGTGGCATAGCTATTGTCTTGCCTTACCTGTTCCCCTTTTTATTTGGTTTAGCAATCTTAGAAGATTTAGGTTATCTGCCTCGTATAGCTTTTCTTTTAGATGCATTTTTACATAAGATTGGCTTGCATGGTAAGTCAATTATACCTTTTATATTGGGTTATGGCTGTACTGTTCCGGCTATAATGGCAACTCGAATCTTAGAATCGGGAAGAGACCGTTTTATTGCCTCTGTGCTGGCTACTATGATTCCCTGTGCTGCGCGAATGACTATAATATTTGCATTAGTGGCTTTCTATATTAGTCCTCAAGCAGCTTTGGCTATTTATATTTTAAATATTATTGTAATTATCATATCAGGAAAGATATTATCTCGCTTGCTGCCGGAGGTAACCCCGGGAATGATCTTAGAAATTCCGGCTTATCATATTCCTTCTATAAAAGTTGCTTTGGCTAAGACCTGGCTCAGGATGAAAGAATTTATATTTATTGCCTGGCCTTTACTTATTGCGGGCAGTACAATTTTAAGTCTATTACAGTATTTCAAGACCGATATGCTTATAAATAACTTTTTTTCTCCTCTTACATCTTTACTCGGCCTTCCTTTAGTGGTGGGTACTACTTTAGTATTTGGTATTCTTCGTAAAGAACTTTCTATGTTAATGTTGATACAAGCCATAGGAACTACTGATGTTATCGCAGTAATGTCCACGACTCAAATTATGACTTTTACCATCTTTATAATTTTTTATGTTCCTTGTGTGGCAACTATTGCGGTTCTGTGGAAAGAAATTGGGAGTAAACGGACTTTATTTACTATAGCTTTTACTTCTATTTTAGCCATTATTTTAGCGACCATTACCCGGTTTGTATATTAAGAAACAGTATATAGTATATAGTGAAGAATCCAGAAGCCAGGAGTCAGAATCCAAATTTGTATCTCGTGAATTGTATCCCGTATTTTAGCGTAGAGCGTACAGCGTATAGGGGCTCGATTCATCGAGCCCCTAAAGAAATTCCAGAATACACGGGTTGGATGAATCCAGCCACTACTCTTAAAAAATGCTTTATGTAAAAAATTTTGAATTATGGTTTTCCGCTTTTCGTTTTTAGTGTGCTAAAAATATTTGACAACAGAATTTATTTAATATATTATGTTAATGGAAATCATTATCAATAAGGGAGGATGATATGCCAGGAAGATGGGGTAAGGGTCCGGCAAAGTGGTGGCACGGTGAATTTAGAGGGTGTGGTTATAGGATTACTATTCCTCGTCAAATTATTTTACAGGTTTTAGATGAGTCAAAGGAACATTTAAGCGCAGAGGATATATATTTAAAAGTACATAATATTTATCCGGCTATCGGCCTTACCACTATTTACCGAACTTTAGAGTTATTAGTTAATATGGGCTTGGTCTTTAAATTTGATTTTGGTGATGGACGAGCAAGATATGAGTTGGCTCGTGGAACCAAGGAGCCATCCCATCATCACCATCTAATATGTACTAATTGCGGTCGGATAATCGATTATACAGATTTTGTAGATGAAGAGCTAGAGTTACTAAAAAAAACAGAAAAAGAACTTTCCAAAAAATATAATTTTGAAATAAAAAATCATACAGTTCAATTTTATGGATTGTGTGACGAATGTTCAGATAAAGAAAAATAGATAAATTTTTTTAATGTATTTTATTGAAAATGATTATCATTATAAGAAATATATTTTGAGAAAAAAACAAAAATAGAAAGGAGATGAAAAATATGCCAAGAGGAGATGGAACTGGACCAAGAGGATTAGGTCCCATGACTGGAAGAGCAGCCGGATACTGCGCTGGTTATCCGGTAGCAGGGTTTATGAATCCCTATGCAGGCAGACCAGGTTTAGGTTTTGGTTATGGCAGGGGATTCGGTAGAGGAATAGGCAGAGGTTATGGTAGAGCATACTGGCCTGCGAATTTTTATCCTGTAACTCCTCCCCCTATTGCCTATGGAGGCGGATTTTATCAACCCCCGGTAGAACCCAAACAAGAGATGGAGATGTTAGCCGAAGAAGCAAAAGCTCTAAAAGAACAACTTGAAGAAATTAATAAACGTACAGCAGAATTGGAAAAAAGCAAAAAGAAATAGAAACGGAAATTAGTAATTAAATTAGTAGGGGCGTATTGCTATACGCCCCTACAGCGTAGGGCGGATAGCGTTTAACGTATAGCAAAGAAAGAGAAAGCCGGAACCAGAATATTATTAGCCTAGAGCGTATTGCAAGGAGCGTGGCAATCTCGACAGGATTGCTTCCCCTGTTTTCACAGGGGCAGGCTTGTTACACAATGACTTATCGTACAATTGGTAGATTTTAATTACTTATTACTCGTTACATGTTACGCAGTTAACCAAATAAATTAATTGCTAAAAAGGAGGATTTAAAAAATGAAAATAGCAATTACTTCTATGGGGGCAAAATTAGAGGATAAAGTTGACCCTCGGTTTGGCAGATGTCATTATTTTATATTATTTGATACTGACACCAATAAATTTGAAGCAATGGAAAATACCGGTGCCCAGGGAATGGGAGGAGTAGGAATACAATCAGGTCAAATAATGGCTGATAAAGGAGTAAAGACAGTATTAACTGGAAGTTGTGGTCCCAATGCCTTTCAGACTTTACAGGCAGCAGGTATAAAAGTGATAACCGGAGTAAGTGGTACAGTTCAAGAAGCCATTGATAAATTTAAATCAGGTGAACTTAAAGCAATTTCCCAGGCTAATGCCTCAGCCCATTCAGGTATGAAACAGGGGAAATAAAAAAATTGGAGGAATAAAAAAATGAAAATAGCCATTTCAACCGACGCAGGTTTTGTGTCAGCTCATTTTGGAAGATGTCCTTCCTTTACTATTGCTGAAATTGAAGAAGGGAAGGTTCCAAAAGTAGAGGAAATAAATAATCCTGGTCACCAACCTGCATTTTTACCAAATTTTCTTGCAGAACGCGGAGTAAAATATATAATTTGCGGAGGCATGGGAAATAGAGCACAAATGTTATTTGCTGAAAAAAAGATTACTCCGGTAATGGGGGTCACTGGAAAGATTGAAGAGGTAATAGAAAAATTTGTGCAGGGTAAATTAGAGGCTGGAGAATCATCTTGTAAACCTGGCGCAGGGAAAGGTTATGGCTTAGAAAAAGAAGAATGTGACCATCCCAATGAAAAACATATTCATTAATAGTTAGAACTAATATAAAAAAATTTAAAATGTAAAAATATAAATATTTAGATTAGTATTGATTAGAATAAATAAAATAAGTATTTATATTAAAGCATAAAAATCTATGCAAGCAAATCAAGCAACTAAATAACTAATTAACCAGATAACTAATCAACGAAATAAGGAGGTAAAAAAAATGCCAAGAGGAGATGGTACTGGACCAACAGGAGCAGGACCGGGAACTGGTCGAGGAAGAGGTGCCGGGCAAGGACGTCGAGGAGGCGGAGGAATTGGAATAGGTGGTAATTGTGTTTGTCCTTCTTGTGGCGCTATAGATACTCATCAAGTAGGTGTTCCTTGCAGCAGCATTAAATGCCCTAAGTGTGGCGCTGCGATGGTAAGACAATAGAATAAAAGGGAAGGATTAAACTAAATGATAATTTCAGTAGCAAGCGGAAAGGGTGGGACTGGCAAAACAACTATTGCTGTTAATCTTGCTTTGACTTTAGCTAAAGATAAAGGAAAAAATGTGCAATTTTTAGATTGTGATGTAGAAGAGCCTAATGCCCACCTTTTTTTAAAACCCGTTATAACGAGTTCGGAATCAGTAGAGATTCCTGTGCCTAAAATTGACGATAAAAAATGCAATTATTGCGGTAAATGTACGGAAGTTTGTGTTTTTAATGCTATCGCAGTTACTAAGAATAAAGTTTTGGTTTTCCCCGGGCTGTGTCATGGCTGTGGGGCTTGCACGTTATTTTGCCCGGAAAAGGCAATTAGTGAAGAGGGGAATGAAATAGGAATTTTAGAAGAGGGCAAAGCAGAGTCCATTAACTTTACGCATGGACGTTTGATTATAGGAGAACCGATGGCTCCTCCTATAATAAAAAAAATTAAAAAGAAAATTAAAAAAGATTATAGAGATAATAATATTGTAAACCATCACATCACTTTGATTGATGCCCCTCCGGGTACTTCCTGTCCGGTCATCGAGTCTATAAAAGATAGTGATTATACTATATTGGTTACAGAACCGACTCCTTTTGGATTACATGACCTTATTTTAACGGTGGAAGTGCTTCAGAAATTAAAGATTCCTCACGGTGTAGTATTAAATAAGTGTGATATCGGAGACCATAAGGTAGAAGAATATTGTAAAAAAAATAATATCCCTATTTTACTCTCCATTCCTTTGGATAAAGAGATTGCAGTTGCTTACTCTAAAGGTATTCCAATAGTGAAGGTAAATTCTGCCTATGAACAGAAATTTATCCAGCTTTTTCAAAAAATCGCACAAATTATTTAATATTTTTCTGTATTTGTAATGATAAGAATCGAGGTATTTTTTAAATGAAAGAAATAGTGATAATAAGCGGCAAAGGCGGAACAGGAAAGACAGTTATTACCGCAAGCATAGCTGCTTTAGCCAAAAATAAGGTTATGGGAGATTGTGATGTAGATGCTTCCAATCTTTATCTTTTACTTCATCCTGAAATAAAAGAAAAACATGATTTTTATGCCGGATTAATCCCAAGCATAGATTTAGAAAAATGCACAAATTGTGGTCGATGTCAGGAAGTCTGCCGTTTTGATGCCATTAAAACAATCAAAGGTCAGACCGTAATTGATTTAGTTTCTTGCGAAGGATGCGGTTTGTGTGCTTTGGTTTGTCCAGTGCAGGCTATTCAGATGAAGGAAAATCAATGCGGGAAATGGTATATTTCTGAGACAAAATATGGACCTTTAGTGTATGCTCGATTGGGTATTGCGGAAGAAAATTCAGGAAAATTAGTTACTTTGGTACGTCAGAATGCTCAAACAATTGCTAAAAAAAATAATCTGGAATTAATAATTGTAGATGGACCTCCGGGAATCGGGTGTCCCCTTATAGCCACTCTCAGCGGAGCTAATTTAGCTATAGTGGTAACCGAACCTACTCTCTCCGGATTGCATGATTTGCAAAGAGTGGTAAAAGTCGCTCAACATTTTGGAGTGAAAGCGGCAGTTATAATAAATAAATGCGATATTAATTTAGAGAATTCAGCTAAAATCGAAGATTGGTGCCAAAAAAATAATGTACCGATAATAGGTAAAATTCATTTTGATAATATAATAACCGAAGCCCTGGTAAAGGGATTACCGGTAGTCGAATATAGCGACAATACAGTAACTAAAGAGATAAAGGATGTTTGGCAGAAGATAAAAACCATAGTAGAATAAAAAAATTCACCAAATTATTGTTCTTTTTCTCTTTCTCTTAATGCAATACTCGATATTATATACTCGATACAATATTAAGCGGATACTTGAAGCTAGTTAACCAATAAACCAGCTAACTAATTAATTGAGATAGAGGAGATATTATGCTTACCTTTGGACCAATTCCTTCCAGACGTTTGGGACGCAGTTTAGGTATAAACAATATTCCCCCCCCC
>JABUBQ010000131.1_pt1 | contig 11688 bp, 10 predicted proteins | sample 7240351 | NCBI WGS metagenome assembly JABUBQ01 (sample SAMN07256348, study PRJNA390944) | subsurface metagenome | isolation source: Methane hydrate marine sediment | place: Pacific Ocean: Eastern North Pacific, ODP site 1244 | collected 2002 | reverse complement strand
GATAGAATTCGTTTTTGCTTGGCTAACGATTTTATTTATAATTATTGGAGTATTAACTATGATCAGAAGATTTAAAGTGATGATTTCTACCCCCGATTCTGGATATAAGAAAATAAACTTCCTACCGAGGAAATTCGATACAGAATATTTTACGCTCTCGATAGTATGCTTGGCTATATTAGTGTTTTCAATGGTTTTCCCTCACGTCTCGACAGGCTATGGCATGTCTAGGGTGTATTTCCAGATGATGATTCCTTTATCTATGTTTTTTGTCATCGGTGGTGTAACGATGGCCAAATGTTTGAAAAAAATCCAGCCTTATTGGGTCTTACTCGTGGTATTAATACCTTACTTTATGTGTACCACTGGCGTTATATATCAGATATTCGATTTTCCGAGGGAAATCACTTTAAATTCTAAAGGTTCTCAATATGACTCCTTGTACATTCATGACCAGGAAAGTTATGCTGCGAAGTGGCTTGGAAATAATAGTGAGTTGGAGAATATAAGAATATACACTGACCATTTAGGAGCTAATGCATTGATAAGCCAGGGCGGAATTTCACCTCATTCTATCGACAGGTACTCATTTCTTAAACAAAGCATAAAGATCAACGGAGTTATTTATATGAGATACTATAATGTGGTTGAGGGCAAATTGCGAAATAGAAATGGTATAGAGTATAATATAGCAGAATACCGTAACAAATTTATTGGAAAGAGTAAACTTTATGATAACGGAGGCTCAGAAATATGGCGATAAGAAAATAGGAGAGTAGGATGAAAATATTGGTAACCTGGGTAGGTCCGTGGTTAGATAAGGGCGAGGCGGCGATGATAATATCAACCGCCAAAGCTTTGCGAGAAAGAATCCCTAATGTCAGCATCACGAGTTTGACTGCTTATCTGCCCCAAGAAATAGATATTCATAAATATAGTAAGTATGATCTTAAGGTCCTACCTGGGCTGATTCAAAGGATTTGGCATGCTGCGCCTATGCTTGATTTTTTGAAATTTAAAGTGCTAAAAGCGTTACCATATATTATTATATTGCTGGAGCCGATGATTAGATATACAGTATGGGCATTATTGTATAGAGTTCTGAGGATAGATGCAGAATTTATAATTAAAGACAATAAGGATACAATAAGAGAATATAAAGATGCAGATTGGATTATATTCTGTGGTGGACAATATATAACCGATGTTGACGCAGGGCTTCTTATAGCTCTCTACGAGATTATATTTAGCAAAATACTTGGGAAATCAGTAATGCTATACGCTCAGTCTTTTGGACCCTTTAACCAGAAATACGCTCAACCACTAATAAAAACGATTCTTAATAAAGTAGATTTGATTACAACTAGAGAAGGAATTTCAAAAAGGTATTTGAAGGATATCGGTGTCACTGCTCCTACCTTTGTAACCGCTGACGCAGCTTTTACCCTGTCCTCAATATCTCGAGAAAAGGCAATAGCTCTGATAGAACGCGAGACAGAGATCCCTAAAGATGAATTAATGGTTGGGATAACTGTAATTCCCTGGAGATCTCCGGGTGAAGAGGGCAGTGCTAATAAGAAGTTTGAAAATTATTTAGAGGCAACGGCGGGAGCTATTGATTATATAATTACTAAATTAAATGCACATGTAATTTTCTTCCCTCAGGTTATTCTCCCACCTACCAAAGACGATAGACCAATTTCTGTGAAAGTATTTAACAAAATCAAGAATAAGTCCAAGGTGACAGTTCTCACGGATGACTATACTCCTGAACAAATAAAGGGGATGTATGGTTGCATGAACCTTTTTATAGGAACCAGATTCCACTCGTGTATACTTGCTCAATCAATGAACGTGCCAACAATTGCAATTGAGTATGATGGACATAAAGCGTTAGGTATCATGAGACTGCTTGAGTTGGAGGATTATGTATGTGATATTAATACGATAGTTACGCATGAGTTAATATCCAAAATCGATAAGATATGGGTAGAGAGAGACGAGGTTAAGAAAAAGCTTGAAAAGAATGTAAGAGTAATGCAAGCTAAAAGCATGGATAATGTGCGACTTGCAGTAGAGTATTTGGGACTACAGGAAACCCCATAGCTCAGCAAGAATGGAAGCCATCTTAACAAATTTAGCGTTTTAACTTGGACTTAGCATAAGAAGCAGACTTTAACAGAATGTCATAGATAAAGGTATACATCCTCAGCAATTTCCATAAACAGTGTCTCGATGCAAGCAAAGTCCGCAAATAGCATAATATTTCCAGTAGATAAGTGCTCAGTGATGGCTTAAGTAATTTTTGATTATAAATCGGAATATTTTTACCAATGAGACTAAAGAGATGAAAACATGTTTTCACATTCTTTTTTAAATAGAAGTAACCCTGAGATGTTGCCACATCGCTGCTACTTATTTTCCAAATCTCTATTTTTTGTTTTGATAACATTTTGTGTAAGATATTTTCACTATTAATGGTTCTGGAAATAATGCCCGAATTGCCTATTTTCTCATTTGAATAAGCATCTTGCCCCCTATAATCTCCAAGAGAGATATCTGCCAATTCGGCATTTGCATCACTACATAACTTACATCGGGAGGGGGTAAATGACGAAAAATTAGTATCCCAATAGTCTCCTAACGGAATAAATATTTTCTCACCATTTTTTAGCTGAACAGACATGCCGCCTGGCCACCCTTCGCCACGATAGTTGAGTTCTCTAACTTCTTCTTTACTAATGCCCAATCTCTTAAGCACAAATTCAGTCCCAAGAAAATTGCATGTAGTGCTACACCAAAGACCCAAATGTAAGATGATCTTTTGTTCTAGCTTTTCATTGATCTCTTCTGCCTTTCTTATCCCCTGAATATGACAAGGAAGTCCTACCACTGCAAAGCGTTCACTCTCTTTAGATCCTAAAATTTCTTTTAATGCAACATTGGCGGGAACAGGACAGTATTTCGATTTTGCAGCATTAATTATCTCCTCTTTCGTTCTTGCAATGAAAGACTCTGGCTCTAAGGGATTATTTCTTTTCATTTTTGTAATGAGCGCACCATCTATAATTTCTTCTTCCAAGGCGAATATCAGCAACTGTGTCGCAATACCGCCCGATGCTGAATTGTACCGAATATTGTAATTAGTAGCATGTCCAAAGTAGCAGTTCAAATAATTCCCGATTATGATATCCTCTGGTTCTTTTCCAAATATCTTCAGATTTAACGCATTAAAATTAACTTTGTGACCTGGGCAGACTTTGAGGCAGATTCCACAGTTATTGCATTTTCCTTTATTTATTTTTGGAACATATATTCCCTTTCTTTTATCTATTGTTAGATCTATAGCTTCTTTTGGGCACAAAGCAATACAGGTTCCACATCCTGTACATAACCCATCTTTTACAACTTGCGAGATTGTTTTATTTTTAGTGATTCTTAACCTCTTTTAGTATGACTTGTTTAAATATATTTCTATCCTCTTCCGTAAACGTCTTAAGCAATATCAATGTCACAGAGTACACAAATCCTGCTAATATTATCAGAAAAAATAAGTTAACGTCCTTAAAATAAAATATAAATATACCCATCATCAAAGAAGCGACTACGGGCTTTATGAAATGTTTATGCAATTTTAACTTTTTATAATGTTTATTGATGAAGTGGGTGAACGTAAAATACAAAAATATCTCTGATAAAACAGTCGCGATACTCGCACCGATATAGCTCAAATAGGGAATCATCACCGCATTTAATGCGATGTTAAGTAAAGCGCTCAAACCGACACAGACTGTTCGATGACTCTGTCTGTTCATCGAAGTTAAAAGTGTTCCAGTTACGCTGCTCACCCATCTAAGTGGGATGAAAAACGCAAGGATTTGGAATGCGATTATTGAGGCAGAATATTGATTAAGATAAAATAATGCTATAAATCGATCTGCGAGGACAAAACACCCTATACCAATCGGAAATCCAATTATTGCCATATACTTGGATGATGAACTCGTGAAAGTTCCTAAGGAATCCTTCGAAGATATGAAATATCTCGACATCACAGGATAAATGGCAGTTATAAATACAGATGGAATAACACCCAGCGCGAGTAAGGGTGTATATGCGGCATTATAGATTCCAACCGCAGCGTCACCCTTGAAAACAGATAGCATAACCGTATCTATTTTAAAGAATAGAACTCCAAATAGCGTACCTAAGGCAAATGGTATCGACCTGATGATGAGTGCCTTCCAGAGTGAAAAATCAATTGTTGGCTTCGGCTTTGCAATTTTTATCAAAACGATAGAGAAACTTAGCGTGACATCGACAATTCCTATAAATATATAAACATACGCTAATTCGATTAGACCATATCCGGAAAGGAGAACGAACAATACAAGTGGAAAAAGTATTATTTTTTCAATTATCATTATAACAGCAGTATATTCCATTCTTTCAAATGCCTGAAATATCGATCTGAAGGTCAGCACAAAAGAGGTTAAGATCGTATAAACTCCGAAGAGATAGACTGCATAAGTCGTATCTTGCGGATAATTCATCAGATTAATCGTTAAGACGATGAAAACAAATGCAAAAAACGACAAGATGAGTTTGATTACCGAGATGTTTGTGAGGTACTTATTTGTTAATTTTCTATTTCTTGCAAGTTCTCGTATTACTAAATTGCTGAGTCCAAGGTCTGCAAATATTATGAATAATGAAGTAAATGATATAGCAAAGCTGTATTTGCCAAATCCTACCTCGCCAAGGTATCTTGCGATATAGATCAACAAGAAAAAGCCCAATATTGAGGTTATAATCTGAGAGATGCCTAATACTATAGTATTTTTTGCAATTCTCTTGACAGTATTCATTTAATCCTTTCCGTCTATTTCTATAAGGTTTTCAGCAGATAGAGGAGGTAGCTGAAATAGCGAAAGAGTGATATAGGTAATTTAGTAATGGCATAAGGCGATAATGGAGTTGGCGCCATACTCTCTTTTTTAGCAAGGTTGGAGTATCGCCATAGACTGATGATGTAGAGGCGTAAACTACTTTTTTTACAGAATTATCTCTCGCGGCGATTAATACATTTAATGTGCCGTTTATATTGGCATTATTTGTCCTTAAAGGATTTCTAACACTTCTGGGGACACTGGGTATCGCTGCCTGGTGAAAGACATATTCGACATCTTTGAAAACATTTTCCAGGAGATTTAGATTGGTGATGGAGCCTCTGATAAATTCTACGTTGTCTTTTTCTAATAAGTCTTTTATATTTGTTATCTTTCCAGTGGAAAGGTCATCTATGATAATTACCTTATTGTCCTTCAATAATTCTTCTGCTAGACTTGAGCCTACAAAGCCGCAACCCCCGGTGACAACTACCTTTTTATTCTTCATTTCAACATCCTTGGAAGGTGTTCAAAGTTCAATGTTCAAGGTTCGATGTTGAAGACACTAACACACCTATTAAGACATAGAAATACAATATATTTGCTGGGATCATGGTCAGATTTCCATCGAAAAAGCCGTGGGTTAATATGGATAGAATGCCTGCTAAGGCTGCTATAATTATGGCTCTATTGAAGTTAGAGTTTGATCTTGGAGCCTTGAATCCCTTTGTCAGGGCGGTTATTACGAAGAATAGAAAGGCGGCTAAGCCGATGAGGCCCATTTCGGAGGCTATTTGAAGATAGTCATTATGAGCGTAGTTCCAGAGGAGGCTCAAATCTGGAGGCCTGTACGGGGTAAAAGCATAAATGAATGTTCCAGGGCCTGTGCCTAATAGAGGGTGATCAAGGACCAAGGGGATGGTCTTCCTATACATAAATAATCTCCCAAATAAGCTGACGTTTGCAATATCAGCCATACGACTGTATCGAACTGCCCAGGTAGATTGGGGAAGCTGGGCAGTGGGACCAAGCATAACTAATGCTCCCAGGAGAGCAAAGAAGGCAAGAACCCCAATGGCAATTGCGGTGGCAAGAATCCTTTTCTTGCTAAGTCTGACTCTCATTATGATGAGGAAGATCACTCCTACTCCAAAGGCAACTGAGCCCCAGGAATAGGATAAGGCTAGATTTATAATTAAAAGGACGCTTAAGGCAGCGAAGAGGAGAGTTTTCCAGCTTAATCTAGAAAATAAGAATAAGGCTACTGGTATGGGAGTAAGCAGAGCAAGATATCCTCCATAGTGATTGGAATTGTAGTAAGTGGAGGAGACACGCGAGGGGATTGTAACAGATGAAGTGAGCCTTAAGACGTTGAAGTACTGCAAGAGGCCGTAGATTCCCAGGATAAGACTGGTGAAGAGGATGGCTGTGATGAGTCTTTTGATTTGAGCTTTGCTCTTCAGATTCTTTACTATGAGGAAGTAGACGGCTGCATAAATAAAAAGATTTGTCAAGATGTTTAGGCTGATCCATTTATAAGAAGATGTTATGGTGGAGATTACGGCTACGGATAAAAAGATTAATATGGGGAGAAATAGAGGTGAATCGTGAATCGTGAATCGTGAATAGGATTTAGAGCTAAGGAGTTTGAGAAGCCAGGCGAGTAAGGCAACGACTACGGTTATTCTCAGTATGAAGATGGACCAGGGTTGGGTGGTGCCGAGGGCTAAAGGGGTGAATATTACTAAGGATATTAAACAAGATTCAATGATAATGTTCAATGTTCTACGTTCAATGTTCAAGGTCAAAGCCTGCCTGTCGTCTTATTAAGAACATATTGAGGGGGGGGAAACATCCCCCCTCAACGGCCTTCGGCCTGCTCCCCCCGTTTCTTTGAGCTATTACCTGAGGAGGTTTGGTTGATAACGATTCCAGGAAATTATTGCAATTCCGATACTACGAGGTATAGGATAAATATACAAGTTCACTTCAGACATTATAGGATAAATATATGCTATTAGTCGGGGATGTCAAGAAATACGAATTGAAACATCGAAAAAGGATAAATACATCTTATGGTAGTCAAGACCTCAGGCTTTATATGCTTTACGAATTTATTGTTTCAGGTATAATTGAAAATAATCTATTTTCTGAAGAATCAAAATGAAAGAGATTGGGGATGAATAGACTGACTGGAGTGGGAGTAGGGCTGGTTGGATTTGGAGCTATCTTAGCTGTATTTTCCTATTTTGTGCTGGTTAACGTTCCTTTGGCTAGTCTGGGGCTTGCCTTTGCTATTTTAGGATTGGTAGTGCTTATTTTACCTGAATATCTGGTTCCGCATGAGATAGTGAAGGGAATGATATCTGGCTCAGTAACTAATATCGAGGCGGTGCTGGAGGAGTTTGGAGCAACTCATAAGGCCATCTATTTACCACCCAGAGAAGGAAAAGTCTATGCATATATTCCTCTATCGGGAAATCCTGCTTATCCTGAGTTCAGCGAAATAGTCAACGCACCAAAAAGAATAATTTCCAATGTAGATGGACATCCTGGCCTTTTCATTTATCCTCCAGGGTCAGATGTGCTGGTGCTTTCTGGAGTTGCCAAGGATGAAAGCATCGAAGAAGGAGAGCAAATTGATGGGAATGAAAAGCCTTCTCTGGAAGGTTTTTTGCCTGAGGTGGAAAACGGCATCAGCTACTGCCTGGTTGATTTTACTGAGCTTGCTTCTAAAGTGCAAGTTAATCTTGAGAAGAATAAGATATTCTTAGGAATGAAAAATGTGAAAGTTGAGGTGGAGGCTCCCCGATTCACCAGAGTATTAGGGTCAATCCCAACAAGTTTAGCGGCCTGTGTGGTTGCAAAGGTGAGTAAAATGCCAGTAAAGATTGTGGAGGAGAGGCAAGAAGGAAAGTGGCTGAGAGCGGTGCTGCAGGTAGGAAGAGAAGATGGATAGGCATATTCTCTTTGTCTTACTGCTAGCTGTTTTTTTGTTGTTTACAGTGGTCATTTTTGCCGCTATGGGACAGACAAGACTTGATGTTTATGTGGCAGTCTTTACCATCGAATATCTGGTTTTAGTGGAGATACTTCGTCCCAGAAGAAGATTTATGACAGCTCTGGGTCTTGACCCAGTAGCTCTTGGACTGGTCATTATCTTTGGTCTTATTGTTACCCGAAAGGTAGTGGAGATTTTAGTGCGTTGAAGGTAGATTCAATGAGAAAAGGACTAATTCTGGGGGGTTTGGTGGGGCTGAGTTTTGTGCTAACACTGTCTTTTTTGCCAGGCTATGCAGCAACTTTTCCCTATCAGAAAAAGACTGTGGAAATTGAACCGGAAAGGGCTCAAGTTGCTACTTTCCAGAGAGCGGGGATGTGGGATTCAGCTTCTTCCTATCTTGGGGGGCTCAAGGAATCTCTGGCTAAGTATATTCCTGTTGGACGGAATATACTTAGAAGTTTGAGGGAGCTCGGGCTAGGTTTGCTGGAGAAGTTAAGAAGAATGGGGGGGAAGGTGGTGGGAGTTTTTAAGTCGGTGTGGGAAGAGGGTGAAGAGCAAGGGAGATTTCCTCGCCATAGGAATCCTCTGGAGATTCGAGAAGAGAGTTTCTTGCCTGCCGCGCTGATAGCTCTTTATGCTCGGGTCGTTAAGCTCCAGACCTCTGGAGAGTGGGATTTAGCCTCCTCCCAACTTAGAAGAACCCTTCTCTCTTATATCCCCGAGCCTCTTCGGTATATTTTTACCCGGCTCAATGAGTTGATTCAAACTGTGGGAGACAAGCTAAAGAAAGTCAAGGAGGATATCGATGCTTGCGAGGCTCTCCTGAAACAGGGGGAAATTGATGAGGCGGGTGAAGTGCTAGAAGGAGCCTGGGAAACTCTTCTGGAGACAGAGAGAATCCTAGATGATTTGGACTCTGCGGTAGATGAGCTAAGAGGAAAGCTAGGAGCGAGTGCTGCTGAAAAACTGCGAGAAGAGATTGCTCCTCTGGCTGAACTAGCCGAAGAGTACAAAAGAAAGATTCAGGACCTTTACCGGGAGGTGAAAGAAGGAAAGAGACGGGAAGCTACCTTCCTTGAGATTTCGGTGGCGGAAAGAAAAGTGGTGGTGGGGGATTCATTTGAGATTTCGGGAAGCCTGGAAAGAGAAAAAGGGAAGCCTCTAGCCGAAAAAAAGGTGGATATTCTTCTGGAGGAAGAGAAGGTTCTGGAAGTAGCTACTGGTGAAGATGGTAAATTCAAAGGGAGGATAGATTTTCCCTTTCTGTATAAAAAGGATGTCCAAGTATTGGTTTTCTTTATCCCCCAGGGAGAGGATGAAGAGAAGTACTATGGGGACACCTCAAATGAAGTCTTAATCGAGCCTATTTTCTATACTCCTATCATTAAGGCAACTTATCAGGAACCGGTATATCCGGTGCTTCCTTTTAAGGTGCAGGGAGAGCTGATGTTGGAAGGTGAGCCTTTGAGAGATTATCCAGTTAAGATAAAAGTAGAGGAAAAGATAATTGAAGTAAGTAGTGATGAGGCGGGAAAATTCGAGGCTGAGGTATCCTTGCCTTCCGGGGTGGGCAAAACTTTTCCTTTGAGGATTTTTACTCCTTCCCGGGAGATAATTGGCCCGGCAAGTTTAATTATAAATCTGCCTATAAGTTATAAGGTGCCTTCGATGATGGTTGAGCTGCCTTCGGTGGCAGTCCCCTTTTCCCCTTTAGAGGTTAAGGGTGAGGTTGACCTTGAGGGCGGGCTGATGGAAAGGCCAGCAGTAAGAGTGATTACAGGAGGAGAAAACATAACCACCGTAGTGGAAGGGAAGAGTTTCCAGGTAAAGATTAGTATTCCTCTTGCCAGCTTTTCCGGATGGAAGGAAATAAATCTTTTTTTGTATCCTCAGGAAGCCTGGATTTCCTCTCTAAATCGAAGAGAAAGGGTCTTGCTGGTTAACCCTCTTACCCTGTTTCCTTTCTTTGCCCTGCTTGCCCTTTTCATTGGGGTAAGCCGCAGAAGAAAAAAAGAGACTGAGGAAGTAGAAGGAGTGTTAGAAAAGAGAAAAGAGGGATTGCCTGAGGAAGAAGAAGCTCCTGAGGAAAAAGAGATAACCAAACTAAGGGGGACATATACACCGATCAGGATATATGCTGAGGCAGTAGATTGGGTGAGTCGCTGTACCGGCATTGGGCAGGCTCCCGGTCATACTATTAAAGAGTATCTTGAGCTGGTCAAGGAACCACTGGGGCAAAGGTATGCTGATTTTGATTTCATTTCTCTGGTTACGGAAAGATTCCTTTATCGATTGAGGAGAGTAAGTGAGGAAGAATTGGCTGAGGCAAGGAAGCGGTTGAGTCGGTTGAAAAGAGGAAGATGAAAAAGGCTTTAGTTTTATCGATTCTAGGAGGGATGGTGGCAGGGGTGGTGGCAGTGATTCTATTGATACGTTTTTTCCCTTCCAACGAGGATTTTAATCTGGATAATCCCTTCTGGAATGGATTGAAGAGTTTTAGAGAAGAGACGGGAGTATTTTCCCTGGGCCAGATTTCTGACCTTAGCCTTGTTCCTTCTTCCTCGGGAACCATTCTTTTCATCATTGGCCCTTCCGCTGCTTATAACAGCCAAAAAATCTCAGCCATTTCCAGCTATCTTAATAGCGGGGGGGCACTTATCCTGGCTGATGATTTTGGCTCGGGTAACTCGATTCTAAAGGGATTGGGACTAGAATCTCGTTTTTCCCACCATCTGGTAGTAGATCCTCTTTTTCGGGGTAAATCCTCTCTTCTGGCAAAAACCGTGGATACAGTCGGTCCCCTGGCTGATATCAAGAGGTTGATGTTTAATTATCCCACATCTTTGCAGGTCAATGATTTTGGAGGAGAAATAGTAGCCAGCTCCAGCTCTTTTAGCTTTTTTGATGATAACTTGAATGGAAAAAGAGAAGAGAGCGAGGATGAGGGGCCTTTTCCAATGATAGCTAGAATCCCTTATGGAAAGGGAGAGATTTACCTTATGGCTGACTCCAGCCTTTTTATAAACTCTATGCTGGATGAGGCGGAAAATCGAGAGTTTCTACAAACTATTATGCAAAGAAAAAGATTATTTGTTGATACCTCCCATTATCCGGTGGGTATTCTCTCCCGGCTGAGGAATATAGAGATAACAATTTATGAAATTATCTCCCGACTTGAGGTTCGATATGCTCTTTTCCTGGTGCTGGTGATTAATATTGTGTGGCTAAGGCTGGAAAGGAAAAAGGCGGGATATGAGGAGGATATAGAAAGTGTTCTTAAGAGGCATCCTGAGTGGGATAAGGAAACCTTAAAATATGTGCAAGGTTCAATGTTCAAAGTTGAAAACAAAAACGTTGAAACAGGTTCGAGGGTGAGAGAAAAGAGGAGGGATGGAGATGGATAAAAGAGAAAAACATCCGGAGCTTATGCAAGGGATTTTCCAGGAGGTAGCCTCAAAGGTGGTGGGAAAGAGGAGGTTAATAGAGGCTCTCTTTTTGGCTCTATTATCTGAGGGCCACATCTTACTTGAGGGAATACCGGGAGTGGGAAAGACATTTATTGCCAGCTGCTTTACCCGAGCCATAGGAGGGGATTTTCATCGTTTGCAGATGACTCCGGATATTTTACCGGCCGATATTGTGGGAACCTCTATTTTTAATCTAAAAGATAGCACCTTTCAGATAAGAAAAGGCCCGGTGTTTACTAACGTTTTATTTTGTGATGAGTTCAACAGGGCCACTCCCAAAGCTCAGGCGGCTCTTCTTGAAGTTATGCAGGAAAGACAGGTGAGCATT
>JABUBQ010000130.1_pt1 | contig 11696 bp, 11 predicted proteins | sample 7240351 | NCBI WGS metagenome assembly JABUBQ01 (sample SAMN07256348, study PRJNA390944) | subsurface metagenome | isolation source: Methane hydrate marine sediment | place: Pacific Ocean: Eastern North Pacific, ODP site 1244 | collected 2002 | reverse complement strand
CGTTGTCGATTGCATTTCTGGGCATCGACGGTTCGGGTAAAAGCACCATGTCGCGTATGGCTGTACGAGCGCTCCGGCCCGGAAATAAATACTGGGATTATGGCGGTATCGGGCATACCGGCGACCAATCTGCCGATGCCGCTTTTAAACGGGCTAATTTTGCCGGCTTCGCCCCTGGTTCCTTCCGGAAATATAATGAGGTTATCACCGCTTGCTATTCGCTGTTTCAGTTCTTTAAGCGGATCTTCATGTGTGAAATGCCGTCCCCTCGTTACGAAAACAGGCTTAAAGAGAAAGTTCACGAAGGAGTACAGTAGTCGGGATTTTGTGAAGTATTCTTTTGCAGCGACTGCATGAGTACGGTTTATATCGCGAAGAGGTAAAAGACTGAACAGGACGAAAATATCAAGATGACTGTTATGGTTTGCGAAGATAATATATCTGTCCATATTGTGAAGATTGTCTTTCCCGATGACTGTTACGCCGGAAAACAGTTTAATGAACGGCCGCAGAAACAGAATATGCACAATCAAACGCAGCAAGGAACCAACCCTCATTATGTACAAAAATATTTATAGTAGTGAAAAACGATCGGTGCAGCGTAGAAAATCGATTTCATATTGTCAAGAATCTGACCGCGGCCCGGGAGTAATAATTCGTCTTCAATGCCCAGATCGGCTTTTATCCCAGGATCGCCGCATGGAGAGAAGTAATACCGGTAAGGGGAGTCATAAGGATAGATAAAGTGATTGTGATTGGCAGCGGCAAAAAATACCGTGCGATCAGGTTCTTTCGTGTATCAATTATTCTATGACCTACCACACATGCGACTGCATCGCAAACAGCCACGAGAATGATCAGCATCACCGCCATCCATACTGTGTATCGTGCGAGATAGCCGATGTGCCCGAAGCAGTAGACAAAGAGAAAAAGCCCAAGATCGATAGCGCCGACTGAAAACACCGTACCCTGCGTTTCCTTTCCCCCAAGCGTTATCAGTAAAGGTATGGCGAGAAAACTGTAGACGGGAACAGTGATGATGAACATGTTATACCATCCGGACTGGATGTAGTAGATCATAAACGGGATGGAAAGATATGCGCCAAGGATTCCAAGCCTGTCCTGAAGGCGAATGTCTATCAACGATAAGTATTCGCGGAGCGCTGTAAAGCAAATCAGCGCCAGTATCCAGATACCCAGAGAAAACGAAATGAATTCAATAATAATAAAGAAGAAAAAAAACAGCCATGTGCGGTAGAGATACGTATCAAAGAAAAAATGCTTCCCCGTAACAGAGCGTATCGTATTTACGAGGGATAAAACGGCGAAAATGATCAATAAAATCAATTTTTCATGCGTCATGGAATAATGAAATCCTTAACCTGAACGGCATATTTTATTCAGCAGCGTGTGAAACTGCCATAGGCAGAGTGAGAAGGACTTTTCACCGCACTCTTGTTTATAATCATTTAAATAAGTGGTTTTGTCAAGGAATATTACGTTTCTTCGATCTCGTTCCCGTTATCACCGGTTTTCCGGTTTGTGATAAAATCCTAATAGCTTTTTCTTTTCGGTGTCCGACCTCTATGTTGTCTTCTTACTTATCTGCCCGGTGTAATCATTTTAGCTGAATCCGGGAGATCACCGCATCGCGGGCTGATGGTATTGAACCGTACCAGATGTTCCCAGACAACCGGCATCGTTTTCCGAATATTTGCCGCAATCGATGTTGAGATGTTTTTTTGACTCATGGGAACCCGTCTGACAAATTCAATTGACAGATCGGACGGATTCCTGCCGTACTTGTAGGCATAAGAGAACGTTCCGTCCCCGGAATATTCCGCCTCGGTATTAGAACGGTTCGGAACCGAAATAAAGAATTCATTTACGGCAATAACCGGACTTTCTTCCGGTGTAAGTAACAGATTCCTACGGATTAATGCTTCGTAGAGACGCGAAGCAGTCAATGCCGCCGGATCGATGAAGCTGATATCTGCCGCGATTATTCCACTGTATGGCGATGTCCCGTCCGATTCGGTAAAAGCGCGAAGGTGTGAGAACGACGCCGCAATCTTATCCGAATGAAAGGGGAAATGAGTGCAGCCGAGGATCACCGCTCTAATGGGAACGATGCCCCCGGCTTTACGGTATCGTTCTACAAGTTCGGCGGTATGGTACCGGATGTAGTTGTTCACGGAATTAATCTGCCAGGAGGCCGGATCGTCGGTATCACCCGATAAGCCCTCCGGATTAAAAGAGTATTGTCCAAGAAGTTCCGTGTGAATGGGTGCGAGAGGATTATCGACCGACGGCCCTTTGTATTCCTTCCTTCTCTTGCTTTCGGGAGATATGTATGTAGCGTCTCCTTCAATCGCTCCCGCCAGGCCGAGACATCCCTGCTGAATAACCTGCGGGATTGGAATGCCGGCCCGCACCGAAGATTTCTCAACAGCCCGTACATACCCTTCGCTTGAGCATGTTCCTACCGTCGCCATAACCGCCAATGCGCCTTCGCCGTTATTCTCGATCACGGCAACACCGCCTTCAGCTCCCGCTTCGACAACACCGATGACATGTACCGGAAGTTCCCATTGTTCCAGCGCGGCGCGAATATGATCAATCCCGTACGCTGTCGCAGTGTTGCAGGCTATGACAATCGCTTTTACCGGCGGCTTGTCATATCGGGGTGAATCGGCGCTTCCCGATAACCAGTATCTGTTCCCGAGAAGAAAAACAGCATCCTTAATGATGAGTTCCCGGAGGAATTCTGTCTTGTTTTCGGATGAATAATTGCCGTACGGCATATTTGCCTGGTCGCCAAGATAGATAAAACGCTCGTTTTCAAAATCCGGGATACCATCCGGGCCGGATTCATGCGTCACATTGTTGAAACGGTCGTGACTCAGGATTTCAGCGAGAACCGTAAGTCCGCCGATACCCGAATCAAAAACACCGATCGGAAGTGTGCGTGTGTCATGCCGATAACGGTCGTAAGCCACAGGGAAAAGGTCGGATTCCCCTGATTTAACCAATACTGTCAGAGATGTTGACAGGGAATCTGCCCTGTCCTCATTCTCACATGCAGGGAAGAATAATACTGTCATCGAAAGAAAAATGAATGAATACAGAAATTTTTTCATGTCTATGAATCCCCGATAGTTATGCATTTGATTATCTGAAATTACTGACAGTGTCTGCAATATATATGAACCTGCATACAATGTAATGAAAAAGATGCTGATATTGCTGATAAAACTTGGAATTTCATGCAAAAAGACTATAATAGTAATGAAAGGATATGTGAAACTTATGCAAAAAAATATTCCGGGATAATACCATGATCAGAAGAAAATTTTTAAAGAAGACAGCCGTAAGCACGATTGCCTTTCCCTGCATTATTCTTAAAGGATGCGCTTCTAAGAAGAAGTACGATCTCTTGATACGGGGCGGTACCGTGTTCGATGGGTCGGGTAATCCCGGAAGGGAAGCCGATATAGCGATTAAAGACGGCCTCATTTCAGGTATCGGCAGCAGTCTTGACCCGGATGCCGCGGCTGATGTCATTCGCGCTGAGGGGCTCGCTGTTTCTCCGGGTTTCATCGATCCGCATTCGCATACGGACGTTCAATTAATTGCCAATCCGCACGCCGAAAGCAAGATAAGACAGGGGGTAACGACCGAAATTGGAGGTAACTGCGGTATATCGCAATTCCCGCTCTCGGATGAAATGTTCGATGAATACAGCGATCTCGCAAGCCGTCAATACGGTGTCGATATAACCTGGCGTGATATGGACGGTTTATTCTCACGCCTTGAAGAAGAGGGTATATCGCTTAATTATGCGACGTTAATAGGGCACGGCCCCTTACGGCATTCTGTTGTCGGGCTTAATGACCGTCCGCCCGCACCGGAAGAATTGCAGCGTATGAAACAGATAGTAAGCGATTATCTCCAGGCGGGTGCGTTTGGAATATCGAGCGGCTTGATATACACGCCGGGATGTTTTGCCGGAACGGATGAGCTCGTCGAGCTGTGCCGTGTGACCGCGGAGAATAGGGGAGTGTATGCCACTCACATGAGAAGCGAAGAGAATGATGTGCTCGAAGCTGTCGACGAAGCAATAACTATCGCCCGTCAATCGGGAGTGAATCTCCAGATATCTCACTTGAAAGCAATGTATCCTGAAAACTGGTCGAAACTTGATTCCATTATATCGAAAATTAACGCTGCTTCGGGCGACGGTATTCACGTCATGGCGGACAGGTACCCGTACGAGGCATCCTCAGCCAAGCTTGAAAGCATTTTCCCTCAATGGATCAGGGAAGGCACATCGGCAGATTTCGTTTCCCGTCTGCAAAACAGGGCGCTGGACAACGATCTGAAGGCTCAAATTAAGAAAGTCGAAATCAAACTGGGTTCTTGGGAAAAGGTGCTGATCAGTTCCATTCTGTCCGAAAAAAACCGGCATCTTGAGGGGTTTACTATTCTCAATGCTGCCAGGAACGCTAAAAAACAGCCTTACGACTTTATTCGCGACCTCCTCATTGAAGAAGGAGGGCAGGTCTACATAGTTAAATTCTGCATGAGTGATGACAACCTGAAGCGGATTCTTGCGCACCCGCTCGTTGTCGTTGGATCCGATGGAGACGCTGTTGCGCCCTACGGTGTTTTGGCAAAAAGGAAGCCGCATCCGCGCTTTTACGGGACATTTCCGAGAGTGCTTGGGAAATATGTCCGGGAAGAAAAAGTGCTCCCTCTCTCCCTCGCAGTCAGGAAAATGACCGCGCTCCCGGCGGAGAAATTCGGATTGATCGGCAGAGGCGTCATTGCTGAAGGAGCATATGCCGATATCGTCGTATTCAATCCCGATACGGTTATCGACCGTGCGACGTTCGAAAATCCGCACCGGTATCCTGATGGAATCGACCACGTAATCGTAAATGGCACACCGGTTGTCCGTCACGGGGAACATACCGGGAGCATTCCCGGAAGAATCCTGAAGAAAGTGTGATATAACTTGACATACGCCACTATGTCTCAGTATCATTATTCACGTGGAAATTAAATACCGGATAAATGGATGAAATAGAATATCAACTTATATTCACACAAGAAGGAGAGTAAGATGAGAAAACTGAGCGCCGTATTAGTATTGGTTATTATCGCTGTTTCAGGTTGTGGGCAGGTGGCTGAAGTGGAGGCTCCCGCTCCGGATCTGCAGAAAATTCACGACGAACTTGTCGATGCACAGATGAAATATGCCGAGGCATGGTGCAACAAGGATATGGCTGCCATCAGCACAATGTGGTCTCATGACGACGATATTTCTCTCTGGGGCCCCGCTGAGCGCGACCGTGTGCAGGGTTGGGAGGGGCCGAACGGTGTGAAAGCATGGTACGAAGCTGCAATGGCGACAATGGATAAGGTCGATTTCAAGATTAACGGTCTTCTAATCAAAGTCGGTGATGACGGGACTTCTGCAATCGTCACATATTATGTCGAGAACGATTTTGTCGACTATGACGGGAATGCCGGAAAAATGACCCCGCGTGTGACAGTTGTAAAGGTAATACAGGACGGCGAATGGAAACAGGTTCATGGCGATGCATCATTCAGCATAGCGGAAGTGAACGCGATGTAGTAAATTTTACTCCCAACAATATAATATATATTCTATCGAAAGATTAATATGGAAACTATATAAACAGAAGTTTATTCTTGCAATTCAATAGAAATAATTTTTAAATTGGGTGATGAGGAAAACTACAGAATTACTTGTTATGCAGAAAGCGGAAGACACCTCGTTGCCCAGAGTTTGTCTTCCTTGAATATCAATTAAAGGAGGAATCATTAATGGCAAAACGCGTTAGCATCATCAACTTCAAAGGCGGAGTTGGAAAGACTACTTTGGCATTTCATCTTGCCACAGGATTGTCTAGATACCATGATGAGAATAGAGTCCTCCTTATAGACATGGACCACCAAAGCAGCCTTTCCATACTTTGCTTAGGCCCCGATGCTTGGGAGCAGGCCGTCGTAGAGGAACGAACCATTGATGAAGTGTTCAAACCCTTTGTCGGCCGTCGCCCCGAGTTGCCGAATTCTGAGCTCATCGTCCAGAACCCGATGGAGAAAAGGTACTATTATGCTACTTTGGATCTAGTTCCAGCAAGCCTTCAACTAGACGACACAGAGATCGAGCTAACTGCATCACACCAGGGCAATGCGATCCAATCAGAGTGGAACAAGCGAACGCTGATATGTCGCTGGCTGGAACTCGCCGAAGTTGACAATAGATATGACTACATCATCTTCGATTGCCCGCCTGCAACCAAGATAGTGTCACAGAACGCCATAGCAGCAAGCCATGGGTACATCATTCCCGTTGTCCCCGAGGCAGTCATGGAGCGTGGGGCGCCTCATCTTCACGAGATGGTTCGAGCCGGAATCGACGGTAGGCTGAGAGCTCTCGCTGCAATGGGCGAACCCAGAGCAATGTTTGTGCCGGAGACGCAGCTGATTGGCCTAGCGATCACTCGGATACAGACCTCGAGAGGACATTCTGGGTACACTGACGACCATACCCAGCATCTCAGGTCATTGGAGAGACATTGGGGTGATGCTTTAGCAAAGCCGTACATCGTCCAGGGTACGGGTCTTTCCCAAGCCTTGGCCGATGGCGTCCCTGTCTATGATCGGAGTCGTACGCAGAATGTTGGAGGTAGAGGACTTGATGGGCAGTTCAAAAAGTTGACCAACGAGTTGAAGCGGAGAATCGACGCATTATGAAAGACGATCAGCAAAGAATAGACAGCGAGCACGAATCTGACATCCGAGAGTGTCCTCTTCTAATAAAGGATATTGTCCGCTACCTCTTGAGTCTCGCGGCTCTAAACAGGGATCCGCGCACCGGGAATGCAGATTTGAGCGAAAGTTTTCGAGAACTAGCCAACGCCCTGCGGCCCCATTCACATAGGTCAATCCGCGAGATTTCCGATGTCATAGGAGAAGGCGTATCAAGGACACGTAAACCGACTACTCCAAGGGCCGCCAAGGCAACGCTACCAGTAGATCTACGGGCACTATCCTCGCAAGGCGTTGACGAGATCCTCAAAAATCGGAATTATACGAAGCTGCAATTGGTAGAGCTTGGGATTCAACGTTTTGGGATTTCCAAATCAAGACTAATGCAGCTCACAAAGGATGAGGTGTGTGAGTCGATCCGCGCCGCTCTCAATCACGAGAGATCGCTGGGCGTGATTTCTCAGGAGGCGCGTCGTGGAGGAGACCAACGATCATCATAGCGAGCTTGACATGCGCCACGCCTTGCGACTCGCACAATTAATGCTGGAACGCCAAAGACAAGACGGGTCATAACAAGCCGCTTCAGTGGATGCTTTGCACCACTGAGCTTAACCTGTTTTACACATGAACTGTATCATTTCAATCATTTCATACGTAAATAAAAACTTGTATCATTATTACTTCGCAAATTAAATGCCGAAAAATATTTCAATTTAATTATATGCTTGATGTTCTTTATTCACTTGAAGTTATCAATTTCCATCAGAATCATATCACATGTTATTGAAATGCATTACGATGGGGATAACTCCCCGGTACTGGGGAATTTCTCCCTACTTACCAGTAAAGAATCCACCTTCTCAGAAGGTGGATTCTTTACTTTCTTTGGAAGAACCAAGCGTCTAAGAAAATTTCCCAGATTTTATGCCAGCACGAATAATCCGAGCCTCACCTGATTCGAGACGAACCGTTTACATGAGAGCCGTGTCCAGTTCAGAGCATATTTGCCTTCTTTGATCCACTGTTCGGCTGTACCGCGGCCATCATAGAAGTTTACCACGCCTTTTGGCTTGGCGCTCATGTTTGTCACGATAAATCCTACTCTTGGAAATAGCTCTCCCTAGTGCCATTCAACCTTGGCGACCACGCGACGTGGTTTATCCCAACTGGCTGCCTGATATGAAAATTCGCATAACAATACGATGGGTTTCTTTGGCGGGTGTCCAACCGGACGGATCAGCAAGTGCCGAATCTTATCATGGAGTATTTTGTTTGCAGGTAGTCGGATGACATATAAAAAAGTCGTTTTCCTCCAGATAATTGTAAATCTCAGGCTTTGCGAATGCGGCATCACCTCGAAAATATTTCCTGATATTCTTGTGCTCGTATCTCTTGACAATCGGTTCCAGAACCTCTTTCCACCGATTAGAATTGTAAACATTTCCAGAGCGAAGCAGGACTCCTTCACAATCATCGAACTGGTTGAAGCAGAACACAGGATGAAAACAGGTACAACTGAAATGACCATTGTAGGCTGATCCCTCCTGTTCGCCATGTACCGGGCTCACTGAACTGTCCATGTCAAGAATGATTCGTTTATGAGATGTTTTGCTCATCGCTTTTTTTACCCACATGCCATTTATATCTGACAAGCAGGTAAGATTATCACGCTGAGTCAGTATCTCCGTTTCAAAACGTCCTATCGTGTTGGTGCTGGCCGCTTGCTTGCCTTTGTCCCTTTTCCCGGTGATCGCCCACATGACAGTATCAACGGATAATTGCTCGGCGTCGTTGACATCTTCATAACCTGCAAGGCGGCTGTATATCGATTGTCGAAGGAGAGTAGGCATAGCATGTTGGATATTGCGGCCAGTGCGTTTATCGATAAAAGACGCTGATACTGAATCAAACAATCCAAGTGCGTGATCAAGGTCACGATATGCGAGAAGCCCACCATTCGATGACAGTTTTGCACCATGAAATTCAAGCTTAATTCCACCATCAAAACCAACTTTCATGCTTTCACCCTCCAAGTGAAAAGAATATGTCTGTAAATAATCCATGTTACTTATTATATAATAACATGTTATGATATATTTAGCAAGCATTTTACGGGCTATATATGGGGAATATGGGTATAATTAAATCCCCCGGATATCGCTCTATCACCGGGGGATTATTTATAGTGCTTTTTCAGAGTGAGAGGAGACTTATCTGTAAAATATTATTCTTTGACGCATTCTGTCCTGTCAAACGACCGGTTACAGGAAATTCGGCGGCGGTACAAGGTGTTTCAGCGAGTCTATCGCTTTGTCCACATCTTTCTGGCCGTCGTGAATCGAGAAGTTATGGTGTCCGGGAAAGAGGGAGTCGATTCCGAGGTTCGCCAACTTCGGCATTGATGATCGATAGCCTTCCATCGTTGTGCCCGGGCAGTTTAGGAAAAGGAGTTTACCGTCGTGCAATACGACGTCTCCGCTGAACAAGCACGTCTTTCCACGAACGTTCATGCAATAACACATGCATCCCGGCGAATGCCCGGGTGTGTGAATAACCCGGATTTTCAATTCTCCGACAGTAAGCGTTTCACCGCCGTCCAGTTCGATGTCGGGCTCAAACACAGGGAATCGATAATCGTCCGAATAAATGCCGTCGGCCTTGGCAAGTATCAGGCCGAGCCCCTCTTCGTCACCCGACCTGACAAGGTGCGCTTCGATGCGCGGCACGTATACAGTGAGACTTAGTTTCTTTTTGAGTTCGGCGCATCCTCCCGCATGATCGGAATGGACATGGGTCAGCATCAGGTGGTCGATTGATTCGGGATCGATACCGTCATTCACGATATTCCCGATTATTCGCTCGGTTTCAATACCTACGCCGGCGTCGATAAGTACATTGCCATCGGTGCTTTCCACGAGGTAGACATGACAGTCGCATTCGTTGGAAATTGAAAATCCACCGTGTCCGCTGCCGACAAGATAGATGCCATCGCTGATCTTCATTCATTTCTCCCGTATTTCATAAATATTGTTGATGGAATGAGACATTTCATCGAATTTTAAAAATTTCATTTGTTTTCATGTATAAAATGAAATACACTATTCTATGAACGAATGCAATAACATTATTTGTAATAAAGCTAAAAGTCCTGTGATAAAGTTTGAAAATGTTTGACCAGACCACAATGGGGCTATGCCTCTTTTCCACAAAGGGGCTATGCCCCTGTGCGTGATTGGAGTTTGAGACTAACAGACCACAAAGGGGCTATGCCTCTTTTCCACACTGGGGCTATGCCCCCGGAGGAGGAAATTTCATGAAAAGGAACGCTACGGTTTTTTTCGGATGTTTATTGTGTTGTCTCGTATTATTTCCCGGTGAACGATGTCTTGCTAAGAAAGTAAAAGGAGTGAATTTTTCAGAAACCCTAACAATTAAGGGGACATCCTGTAAGCTCGTTGGCGTCGGAATTCGCAAGAAACTGGTGATAAACGTCTATTTAGGCGGTTTATATATGGCGCAGCCGTCCACAGCCGCTGATGAAGTTATATCGTCCGATCAGACAAAACGCATGATGCTGCATTTCCTCTACAAAGAGGTAACCGCCGAACAGCTTATCGAAGCATGGAACGAAGGATTCGAAAAAAACGCCGGTCAGTCAGTATCCGCTTTGAAAGAAAAAATAGCGCTCTTCAACTCTTTCTTTACCGAATCGGCAAAAAAAGGCGAAATGATTATCATCACTTATCTTCCGGGAGAGGGAACGCAGGTTGTCATTAACGGCAATCTCAAAGGAACGATCGAAGGAACGGATTTCATGAAAGCCCTCTTTTCCATCTGGTTCGGACAGTTTCCGCCGAGCAAGGGATTGAAAAAAGGGATGTTAGGGGGATAACGCTGTAATCGTTGCCTTCGGAAAATATAGTTCCAATATCCGTTACAGAAACTTTTCCCTGTTCTGGAGATTCAGCAGACCGTAAAGGATTGTAATAACTATCCCAGCCAGAAGAAAGATTCTGTTGTGGATGATTGTTTCTGCCCATAGCGCTTCGTTGATGTTTTCCGGGAGGGTGAACGGATTGAGAAAAACATCCCATTTACGGTGGTTTTCGAAAAAGCCGCGGGATATCAATGACGCCATTCCCGCGATAACCATGACGACTGATGTACCGCTCCCGTTGCGAACGATAGTAGACACCATGAACGCCAGCCCCCCGAGAAACATTATCGGGAACATAAGTTGAAGCGTCATTATTACAATAGGAAACGTTGTCAGTGTCAATGCGCTTATCAAGCTAAGAATCAGGAGAATCGCAAATACGACGATAAATATCAGCAATAACCTGAAAAGCCAGACTTTGTAGCGGTAATTAGAAATACCGAAAAGAATTTCAATCATACGGTTGTCAACATCATTTTGTATTCCGAATGTTATCGGATAGAAAATCATCAGAATTCCGGGGATAAGAAGCAGCGAGTAGACAGTGCCTTCTGTCGGTTGTGCATCCGCATTCATGAGATTTAATGTTGTGACAAACAGAAAAATAAACAGCGCCGACCCCAGAAAATAAATGAATTTGTTGGCAAAGATGATTTTCAGATTATAGCGAGCCAGATTGACAACGAGTGTCAGCATATTTTTAAAGAAATTTTGAAGATTCATATTTTAATAACCTGTTAAGTGTTGTTTTCATGAAATCCGAACAAAACTTTTCTCGTAATATTCTTTTAAGTTATTTCTTTCTTCGTCCCAATAACCAGAGATAGGCGTCCTCAAGAGTCGGCTGTGCATGGACCGCTCCCGGATACGGTTTTTCTTCAGACAGACAGCGTACCCTGATCATATCATCGACACGCATATGATGAACGACCCAGAAGGTATCTTTCAGCTCGTT
>JABUBQ010000128.1_pt1 | contig 11797 bp, 17 predicted proteins | sample 7240351 | NCBI WGS metagenome assembly JABUBQ01 (sample SAMN07256348, study PRJNA390944) | subsurface metagenome | isolation source: Methane hydrate marine sediment | place: Pacific Ocean: Eastern North Pacific, ODP site 1244 | collected 2002 | reverse complement strand
GAAGACATAACAGAATATATCAGAACTTCTTTGGGTTATAGTTTAACTGGGGATATCGGAGAACAATGCCTGTATATATTCTATGGAATAGCTTTTAATGGCAAATCCACTTTTATAAATGTAATCCAGGAAATTTTAGGAGATTATGCTATTAATACTCCCTTTGAGACATTTTTGACCAGGAGAGGAGAACATATTCCCAATGATATAGCCAGAATGAAAGGAGCCAGATTTGTAAATGCTATCGAGGCCGGAGAAGGAAGGGGATTCAATGAAGAGCTATTAAAAAGATTAACTGGCCGAGATAAGGTAACCGCCAGATTTTTAAGGCAGGAATTTTTTGAATTTCATCCCACCTGTAAATTATGGTTAGCTGCTAATCATAAGCCAACAGTCAAGGAATTTTCACCGGCCTTCTGGGGAAGAATAAGGCTGGTACCATTCAAGTTAACCATACCGGAAGAAGAGAGAATTCCACATTATGAAAATATTTTACTGGAAGAGAAGGAAGGAATTTTTAACTGGATCTTAGAAGGATACAGAAGATGGAAAGAGAAAGGGCTTAAGGTCCCGGAAGAAATCAAAGAGGCCACCGCCCAGTATAAGGATCAGATGGACATAATGGCTGAATTTATAGAGGATTGCTGTATCGAGAGCCGACTGGTGCAGGCTACCACGAAAAAGCTATATATTGCTTATAAAGATTGGTGCGAAGAGAATAAGGAAAAGCCTGTAAATAAAGGGACATTCGGCAGGCGATTGGAAGAGAGAGGCTATAAGGCTTTGAAGATTGGAGAGAAAAGAGATAGGGGATGGGGGGGTATCGATTTGTTAAATAAAGAAGCCGAATTACCCTATGGCCAGGATTAAAAAAGGACAGATAGGACAGATAATCAGGGTTTTCACTATACCCCCCGCGTATGGTGAAATATAGAAGTCTATACTGAAAATGGCAATATGCTGTCCTTTGTGTCCTTTTTTGGAATTAATAAAATTAGCTAAATATGCTAAAACGCTTGGTATATAAAGGTTTTAGCGATTTTTTGAGAAAAAGCGAAAAAAGGCGGTGATAGAAAAATGGTGCCGGAGAATTTAGAATTCCTGGATCAATTCGATAAATTTTATCAAATAATGATTAATATGGTAAAAAAAGAAAAAATTAACGAATCTGATTTTTACGCTTTGATTATAGCTAAAGCTAAAACGATGGAAAGGGAAAAGCGGGAAAGAGTAGAGATAAAAGTTAAATATACTGAATAACAACAAAGCAAAGAGACAGATAAACGGACCATAAGACTAAGAAACTAAAAATTATCCTAAATTTCTGTCGAGTGATTTGTCGGGTGAACATCACTCCACAAGAAAATGAGGCTATTTTAGGAGTATTTCAGGACTATTTAAAGAAAAATAACAAAACACAAAGATTTTATTAAAAAAGTTATGGCCTGAAACTCTTATAAACAAAGGATTTTTAAATTTTATGCTTTACTGTATTGTTATATAATAACTATTAAGTAACAAAACACTTGACAAGGGGTAATCTATCCTATATACTGTAAGCATAAAGTTTAAAAAGAGGTGTTAAAAATGAAGGCAATAAAGAGAATTCCTAAATATCTAACCGTTGAGGAGATCAATCTCTTACTTAATCAATCTTACCTTGAAGGGATCAAGGCCAAAGAGGAACTAAAAGAACGTAAAAACAATAGATCCCACTGGCTAAGATACGCCCGGAATAGATTATTCAGTGCTAAAAGGGATTATGCTATCCTGAATCTGTTTTATTCTTCGGGGATCAGACTAAAGGAATTAGTCAATCTGGATCTAAAGGATATCGATATCGACAGGAGTATTGTAAATGTCCTGGGTAAAGGCAATAAGGAAAGAGAGGCCAGTCTAACAGATCAGGCAATCAAGGCATTAAAGAATTATTTAAAAGCCCGCAATGTCTGGAAAGGCAATAAGAGCAAAGCGGTATTCCTGAGCAGGACCGGCTCCCGGATAACCAAAATGAATATACAGAGGAACATTGAAAGATACGGAATAGAAGCAGGGATAAATAAAAAGGTAACTCCACACATGTTAAGACACTCGATCGCTACCCACCTTTTAAATGCCGGAATGGACATCCGGAGAATCCAGGGCTTTTTAGGTCATAAAAGCCTGGCCTCTACTCAGATTTATACTTCATTGATTAGTGATAAGCAGAAAGAAGAAATTAACCGGTTACATCCTCAGAACAAAATGAAGGTTAGATTGATATAAAGGTGCAAGTTTTTAACCGAAAAGGCCAATATACGCTTATGATTATACGTTAAATTAATTTGCCCCCCCTTAAAACGCAAATTTGAAGGTCTGAAAAAGGGGTCAATAACAGATTAAACCTTATTTGTCTTAATCCTTAGCCATTTTAAAGATCTAAGGCCAGGAAGGGGGTTGATAAGATCATACCAATAGGATCAGATAAACGCTAATTAGACTATACAGGAACATTGGGAAGGAGTATTCTGACGAGTTATCAATTAATAAAGGGGGTTTAATTATGGCCGAGAGTAACAGGAACGGTTTAGGTAGTGGGGAGTGCAATTTATTAGATCTGCAATCCGAAAATGAAGAAGAAATTTCTACCTATCTAAACAGTTTAGACCTGGCAGATAAGTTATTACTTCGAGATACTTATTATCTTTTTTGTGGTGGTAGCGAAAGCAAACAGGAAAAGGCTATATCAAAGATAATCAAAACTATTAGAATGAAAGGAGGGTTAAGATGAATTATTATATTTGTTTCGAGTGCGGGCGAAAATACTGTGGTTGGGCAAAGAGCATAATTTGCCAAAAGTGTGGAGGAATATTAAAAGAAATTAACCGGGAAGAATTTTATTCAGAGAAAAGAACAGAAAAAAAGAAAACAATAGAGCCTTGCGGAAATCTTTTGCCGATAAGAGATATCTTTAAATTAAAATCAAAAAATATCGGAGTATTTCCAAAGCCGGAGATTGAGAGAAAAAATGGCTACAAATAAAAAAAGCGAAAGCTAAAAATTAAAGGGGGCGTTAAATAGGTGATTTCTCTCGTATTTATGGATTGGTTTCTTCTTGTTATAGTTTTGGTTGTGGTAGCAGGGATAATTTATTTTTTGTTCAAGAAAAAGAAAAAATGAATAAGTGAATTGATTAAAGGGGGCGATAACTTATACCGACTATCTAAAAATTTTTAAGGGAGTTATTAAATAAATATAAGGAGAATTAAAGAAATGAAAAGGAAGTATTTTTTGATAGTTTTATTTTTAATATTAGCAATGTTTTTATCGGGTTGTGGTGGCGAAAATTCTACTAAAGATGAAGAGGCAATAACACCAGAGATAAAACAGGAGATTAAAAATATAAGTGAGGGATCTGCAAGTAAGTATATTTCGATTATTGATATTAGAGAATCCAGCGGGTCTATTTCTGTTGATATTAAGTTATTAAATGAACCTTTATCGATTGATGAAGTTAAAATGTGGACTGACGCTGTTTGTGAAAGTTGCTATAAAATCTTAAAAAAACATGATCTTGATTACTTTATCCATGTTTGGGCAAAACGTCCTAAAGGTGGGGATCTTGTAAAAATATATGGAAAAACTGATTACGATAAATATTCAGGTGTTTTTAAGTTTAAAAATGCAGAAGAACTTAATTTATAGTAAAAGGAACTCCGGTGATCCGGTGGGATTAAAAGAAGGGGGATAAAGAGAGATGAAGACACTAAAGATTAAATATTGCAATGAAGTTTTTAAGGAATGTTTTTATCTGAGAGACGATCTTGAAAAACTACAATATAAATGCAAGCATCCCGAAGTAGTTAAAAAGTCAAAAGGCGAAAGGTTTATATCGAAAAGAAAGCGTGGATTAAAGGTAGAGATTCCAGGCTGGTGTCCATTAGAGGATTAAATTTTAAATTATAATTGGGTTATTGGGTAATCCAATTTAATATTGAAAATTTAGATGAATTTTTAAATGGGGAAGGTGATAAATAATGCAAAAGTATAAGTGCTCGGATTGTCAGGGGGTATTTTGTGGTTGGGCTATTATAGTATACAAGTATAAAAATAAGTGTCCTGTTTGCGGTGGTGAACTTCGGGAAATCTCTAATAACAAAGAATCTCGAAAAGTAGAAGGGTATCATAAAAAAGCGGTATTCCTGAATAAAAGAAATTATTAAATAAGAAAGGGGGTTAAATAATGTATTCGTATTGGTATGTTGTTGTAACGGTGTTAGTCGTATTAGGGATAATCATTTACTCAATTAAGAAAGAGAAAAAAACGAGCAAGTGAACTAATTCGGCGGTCCGGTCTTCTTCCAGAGTTCTCCGGATTACCGACCCTGCTCCTCTTTGGAAAAAAGGTTATTAAAAAGAAGGGGGGCAGGGATATAAAGTACTTTCTATTCAGGTGAATAGTTAGTATTCACTATTCACTAACGACTAACTAATTGGTCAATTGGTCGATTGGTAAAATGTTGGTACTAACTATTCGCTAACGACTAATCGAAAGCGTTAGTATCTCGTATCTCGTGAATCGTATCGCGTATCTCGTATTGAGTACGCGAGTATCGGATATAGCAGCTTTAGCAGCTCCCACGGGAGCATGCTACCGTACAGTAGTAACCGGAGCAGCTCCGGTTAAATTAGTATATATTAGCTCGTATATAGTAGGACAGGCGTCTCACCTGGTGAGACTGGTAATTTTGACAATAATTTTTTAATATGTTATATATGTTAAAATGTGTGTGTTTTTAAAGAAGGTGATATCTATGAGGATAAAAAAAGAATCCGGAGTCTGCCCTCGATGTGGTGGCAAATATATTTATGCCCGGATAAAAACAAAAGATTTTTGGTGCAGATACTGCAATTTTCAAGGAAGCAGAACAGTTTTTTTTAAGAAAAAAAGGAAACGGAAAGCTAAGAAGGTAACTTAAAAATCAATTTTAGGGTGGTGAATTATGTCCGAAATAAAAAGGAAAACAGAAGAAAATATCGAGGATGTTAAACGAATATCGAATATCATAAATCGGAGAATAAAAAAATCTTTTAGAAAGCTCGGGGCCCCGAGTGATAAAAAAAATAAGAATCCCTTTTTATTACCCGGTGGGGGTATTAATCTGGTGGAAACCTGGCCGGTTTATAAAGATAAAAGGAAAAGGAAACGGAAAGCTAAAAGTCAATAAAATGATAATGTACCAGCTTGGTACATTATCACAAGAGAGGAAAATTTAAAATGTTAAAGAAAAGAAATAGGAAACTGACCAGACAATCCGTCGATTTTATTCTCGCTTTTTGTGATGAGCTTAGAAGGGAAACGGAAAGAGCGGACCTAGGTAAGGATATATGGGAAAAAGTTGATAAAGCATATATAACCAGAACGATGTTAAGCGGTATCTATAACATATTAATCAATGAAGGCTATACCAAAAAACATTTAGATAATTTCTTTTTCTTTGAAGGTGAACCTGACAAAAATAGAGAGATGACAGAAAAAGCAAATTCTTTTTATTTTCCTGGCCAATCGAAACGCTCTAAAATCGTTGAAGATTTCTTTCAGAAAGATCCCAGGGGGATAAAATTAAGAAAAGAAATTGATAAGCTATAAGAGGAGATGAGCACAAATGAGAGATCCCGATAGTTATAAAAGCAAGGATCCAGAAAAAAGAAAAAGAAGTCTGGATAATTTAAATAGATTAGGCAGGAAAAAATATAACCCGGTAGATGAGGAATGGCGATTAGCGATTGAGAAAAAGGTAAAGGATAGGGAAAAAAGCATAATAGGCAATAGATTCGTCAGGGCTAAGAGACCACTGGTAGAGCCAAAGAGTCTGGAAGATCCAGAGTATAGAGATAATATTGTCAAATTCCTGAATGAGCAATTCTATATCGAAACCCGAAAACCGATAGTGATAGAGGACTGGCAAGCTGAGATCCTAAACGATATATTTCATAAGGATAAACATTACTCTACGGTCCTTCTAGGATTGCCGAAGAAACAGGGGAAATCGACTTGCTTTTTGGCTGGTATAAACCTATGGAGATTGATCTACGGTCCTGATTTTGGAGAACAGTATATCTGCTGTAACGATTTAGAACAGGGGAAATCAGTAGTCTTTTCCCGGATAGTGCGCTGCATAGAATTAAACCATGGATTGCTGGCCATATTGAATATTACCAGCGATAAGGTTGAATTAACCAGCAAGGGCAATTTTATACAAGTGCTGCCTCAAGATTTTTCTGGATCGTCCGGATACTCACCGAGCATGGTTACCTATGACGAATTATGGGGATTCCAGCTGGAAAGTGCCCGACGATTTTTCGAGGTCCTTTGCGAAAACCCTGCCAGACCTGACTTCATGACTTTAATTGCTTCCCATGCCGGCTACGAAAAAAGAGGTCTGTTATGGGAATTATATCAATCCGGGCTAGACAAAAAGAATAAACCGGAAGATTTTTATTTCCTCTGGTCCCATGAACATAAAGCCTCCTGGGTAACTCCCGAATTTTTGGAAAGACAAAAGAATAGGCCGGGAATGAGACCCGAAGTCTATAAAAGATTCTGGCTTAATGAGTGGACAGAAAGCGAGTTATCCTTCTTCATGGAGAGGGATTATTTATCCTGTGTTAATAAGGATTTGAGACCAGTTATAAGCAATAAAACGCTGGAAATTTGGATCGGAGTTGACGCCAGCGTCAGCAGCGATACCTCTTGCGTGGTTGCAGTAACCAGGACAGCAGAAAGGAGAATCAGACTAGTTACCTATAAGATTTGGAAACCGACCCAGAAAAAGAAAATGGATCTTGACGCTACCGTAGGAAACGCATTGCTGGAACTTAATAAAAATTTCAAAGTAATAGGGATCTATTACGACCCCTATCAGTTGCACATGATGATGACAAATTTAAGGAAAGAAGGCCTTCCCTGCCGGGAAGTAACCCAGACTCAGGCGACTACGATTGCTTACTCTCAGCTACTGTATGAGTTGATCCGTTACCGAAATATTGAATTTTACCCCAATGAAGAATTACGAGAACACATCATGAACGCAGAAATAAAAGACTCCGAAAAAGGATTTAGAATCGTAAAGGGGGGGAATTCCCGAAATAAGATAGATTTGGGGATCGGTTTGGCAATGGCTGCTTTTGGGTGTGTAAATGCTCCGGAGAGAAGGGAAGAGAAACTGCAAAAATTGGGTTATGCCTCACCTGGCTACATCTGGGCAGAGGAAGGGGGAGAGCCAGAAAAGCCTTTTAATTTCCCTCATGTTACCCTTCCCGGAGACGATGATTATTTTTAATTAAAAAAATTAAGTAGATTTATTTGACTTTAAACTTTCTATGTATTATGATATTGTAGATAGAATAAATAACTTTAATAATATAAAGGAGATAAAAATCTAATGAAAAATGGAAATGAATATCTGAATTCTACTAATATTGCAAGAATTTTGGGATTAACTCCAACCACTGTAATTGCCATGCTAAATGACGGGCGTATAAGATCTTCTAAAATAAGCAGTAGATCCAGGATAATAGACCCGGAAGACCTTATAATATATCTTGAAAGGTTGGGGAATGATAGAAGAGCAATGGCAGGGTTTAAAAGAGATATTTATAAATTTCTATATAGCAAATATAGTGATTTGGAATATTTGAAGGAATCAAATAAACAAGCCGCTTTATATGAAAAATATTCTGAAGAAAGGTTCGAGGCTCTAAAAAAATGAAAAAAAGAAAAATAATATTTAGCAGGGCCGATAATCTAAAAGTCGAGATGTTTTGTCTTTGGAATGGAATGAAAAATTCACTGGTGCCTCTGATGTTTGCCCAGCAATTTCAAAAGGAAATGGAAGAGCTCAAGGGCTTGATATCCGAAGAGGAATATCAAGAATTTTTATCAAAATGTTTCGGTGTAAAGCTGGAAAATGCAGTTGAGCAAGCGGAAAATATTATTAAGAAAAAGAGGTCTTAAAAATGGAAAATAAAGAGATTTTACTCGATGATAAGGATTTCGAGGCAGCTATTCGCGAGGCAGGGTTAACCAAGAGCCTAGAGAATTTTACATCCCGAATAGGAGATAAAAGAGCTACCGGTGCAGTGGAAACTTACAAGAGAAATTTAAATAAAAAGGACGCTACCGATAAAGAACGGTTGGAAGAATTAGAAAAAGAATTAGCAGAACTTAAAGCGGGCAAAACAAAAGATGTTTTAGCAAGTCAGATCAAGGCTGAATTAAAAAAACAAAACTTGTCTGAGGGGTTAAGCAGATATATTACGATTGATGATCCTGAAAAGATTGTTGAGTCGGTAGAAAATCTGAAAAGCGATTTACTAGAGGCGAAACAAGCTGATATTGATGAACGATTAAAAGAAGGGGAAGCCCCCCTAAAAGGTGATACTTCATCCGGAACCTCGATACCCACGGCAGTGAAGGCTTACGCTGAAAAAATTTCTGATATAAAAAAATAACAATGAATCGAGGTGTTAACAATGGAATATAGCATACTGAGAGATATTCTAAAACCGAAAATTTTAGCTGGTTTTATAGAAGCATGGCAGCCAGCAGAAAGTCCAATTTTAAAGTATATGCCATTCCTGGGAGTGCCTGCCCTGCAGTATCAAATGGTAACTGGCACAGAACAAAAACCGCTTGGGGATATAGTTGCATACGGAACAAGTTACCCTGAGAAAAGCCGACAGGCCCTGAAAAAAATCACTGGAGACATCCCTGCCATCCGCATTCTCAAAAAAATGACGGAGACAGATTTAAATTCCTATATGCAATTTAATCAGATGAAATCTCCTGACGAACAGGCAGTAATCGCCCTAGTTTTTGGGGATATTATCTATGTTTGGAAAGCGGTCATAAATCGTCTGTCTTGGTTAGGTTTTCAAGCTCTTTCGCTTGGAGTAATTTCTTTAAGCGCTTCGAATAATGCCGGAATCGTAACTACTTCTTCAGTCGATTTTCAGATAACGAATAAGTCCGGGGCCTCTGTTGCTTGGAGCGCTACGGTAGACACTACCAAACCGATAACCGACATCGAGGGAATCTGTGCTCTGGCCAGAACAAAGGGAGTTATTATCAAAAAAATTCTGATGTCTCCGACCAGTTTTGCACAGTTGAGAAAATCAGAGGAAAGCATTAATTTCGTTTTTGGCCAGAGTGGGGTCGGAGTAACAAAACATCCGAATTTGGCTACCGTAAATGAAAATCTGGTTAGCGATGGCTTACCACCGATAGATTTGATCCAGTCTATTTTCCAATTCGAGAATCGGGACCATGACCTAACAAATCTGGTAAGTTGGGATGAAGGAAAAGTTGCCTTTTTGCCAGCGGATGAGATCGGAAATTTATTGCATTGTCGAACTGCTGAGGAGCAATTTCCGCCAAAGCAATGCACGCAACAGCTAAAGGATTTTGTCCTGATCAGTAAATGGTCCGAGGTTTCGCCACTGATCGAATTTACATCCGGCAGCGCGAATGCATTTCCAGCGATAAAATTAGCCGAGTCAATATTTCTCATGAACAGCTTGGCAACAAGTTGGGCTGGTTAATAAGAGATAGTTATTAAAATATCCTTGGAACGTTCAAGGTCGATCGTCCCCAAGGATTGGCCAGGGGATAGGCAAAATATTCCATTCGTGAGGTGGTCCGGAAGGGCAAACTCTCAAGATTTGATTTTTGATTTTTGTTTTTTTATGCGAACAGGGGAGCATTGTTATTGCTCCCCTGGTAAAATTTATTTGATTTGTAGACTCAAAATTTCTTCGTCTCTCGTCCAAAGGGGCGGACAAATCCGCCCCTGCAATTATATTTATTTTTAAAAAATAAAAAAGGCTCCGAACCGGCAAGGTCAAGAACCTTTCTTAAAAAAATATGGAGCCCCAAAAAGAGGCTTTATATTCATATACTAAACGAACTCACTCGAAAAGTCAATTTATAAAAGATAGGTGATCAGAATGAACATACTGAAAGGAAAACTCAATAAAAAAGATATGGCCCGATTTGCTGGTGTGGAAACACTTTCGGCAGTTGATAAATCTCTGGCCCGATTGGCTGATATGGGCTATTTAAAATATAAGAAAATCAGGGGCGGGAACTATAAGTTTACTTTATATCCGGAGCCAATCAAGGAGCTGAAACTGACTAATGAAACAGGATAGAAAAGAAATAAAAAGAGAGAAAAGAAGGTTGGAATTTGTCAGAGAAGCCAGAAACCGGAGAAGCGGAAAAAAATATAAATACGATAGCCGGTTTCCATTACCAGGGGATAAATTTATAGACCCGAAGTCAAAAAAATAAATAACGGCCGGTAAGACGGCCTTGCCCGGTTGGATCGGCGAGGGATTTGTCGCTCTTCTTCCAGTCGATCCTTCCGGGTTTGTGGAAGGAGAGCGATATGCTCACAAAAAATTTTATCCTTTGGGATAACCAAAACAGAAAAAAAATTGAAGTTGAGGCCAAAAAAATCGGCAAAGAATGGAAAGCATTCTGTCCTTTCCACTCCGACAAAAAAACCCCGAATTTAAGCATAGATCCCGACAAAAACGGCGGGGTCTATTACTGCTTCGCTTGTGGCGCTAAAGGCCAGTTATTTAATCCGAATCTTACCGATGAAAAAAAGACCATTTCCGAGGTCTATTCCTACAAAGACGAAAAAGAAAAATTAATTTTTCAGGTGGTTAGGTATGAACCAAAAGAATTTAAGCAGAGAAGGCCGGACCCTGATAAAGCAGGGGAGTTTATCTGGAATCTTAAAGGTGTTAAGAGGATAATCTATAACTTGCCGGAGATCACAAAGAAAAAGGATAAGATAATCTTTCTTTGCGAAGGGGAAAAGGATTGCGATAACTTGGCCAAAATAGGAATCTTGGCTACCACAAACTCGGGCGGTGCCGGCAAGTGGAGATCAGAATATAATCCTTATTTCAGGGAGCGGGAAGTAGTGATTCCGCCCCACAAAGATGATACCGGAGAAAATCATCTGCAAGTTGTGGGCAAAAATTTAATGGGAACTGCTAAAAAAATTAAGGTTTTGAGATTGCCAGGACTGGAAAAGGGAGAGGATATTTCCGATTGGCTGGATCGAGGCGGGGACATGGAAAAACTCTTTGAACTGATAAGGACTGCTCCGGAGTTTATCCCAGCAAAAGAAGAGAAAAAGGAACTAACGACTATTTATGCAGGAGATTTCAGGCCTACCGATTTATGGAACTCCGAGAATTTTTATAAAAAGTGGTCGGGGCAATTATTATACTGCAAAAAATGGAATAGCTGGCTGGTCTACCGGGAAGGAAGGTGGCAAACCGATGATAAAAACGAGACTCAGGAGCTGGCTAAAAGAGTGGTAATGGATTATTACCGAAAAGCCTCTGAGATAATAGACGATAAAGAACGAAAAAGATTAGTAAGTCAAGCCCTAAAATCCGAGAGCCAGAGGGCGATTAGAGCGATGACTGATCTGGCCACTTCTACCCTGCCAGCAGTACCCGACGATTTTGACCAGGACATCTATATCCTAAATTTAAAAAATGGGACTATGGATTTAAAGACTTTGGAATTCAGGGATCATAAACCGGAAGATATGCTGACCAAAATAGCCAGGGTTAACTATGAACCAGGAGCAGACTGCCCGAAATGGCTGGCTTTTTTAGATAAGGTATTTGAAGGAAAGGAAGACATAACAGAATATATCAGAACTTCTTTGGGTTATAGTTTAACTGGGGATATCGGAGAACAATGCCTGTATATATTCTATGGAATAGCTTT
>JABUBQ010000127.1_pt1 | contig 11798 bp, 11 predicted proteins | sample 7240351 | NCBI WGS metagenome assembly JABUBQ01 (sample SAMN07256348, study PRJNA390944) | subsurface metagenome | isolation source: Methane hydrate marine sediment | place: Pacific Ocean: Eastern North Pacific, ODP site 1244 | collected 2002 | reverse complement strand
ATCCTTTTTTACTGATAATGTCAGGGAATCGCTGTCCACAATGGTGTCCAGCCTGTCGGCGTATTTCAGGAGGGGGTGGCAGGTGATGCAGATCGCCGGCGTCATCGCCGGTTACAGCATGGCGGATGCGGACAACCTCCGGAGGGCCATGAGTAAAAAGAAGGTCTCCGCGATGGAAAAAGAGAGCCCCAAGTTCATCGCCGGCGCGAAGAAGAACAAGATCCCGGAGGCCAAGGCAAAAAAGATATGGGAACAGATGGAGACCTTCTCCGGGTATGGATTCAACAAGTCCCACAGCGCCGCCTACACGATGATTTCCTTCCAGACCGCGTACCTGAAGGCCCACTACCCGGTGGAGTTCATGACGGCCCTCCTCACCAGCGAGAAGAACAACCGGGACAATATCATAAAATATATAGCCAGTTGCCGGGATATGGGGATCAACGTCCTCCCCCCGGACATCAATGAATCCTTCACCGACTTCAGCGTCGTGGGAGAGAATATCCGGTTCGGTCTGTCCGCCGTGAAGAACGTCGGCGGCGGAGCCGTGGACGCCATAATAACTTCAAGGACATCCGGGGGGAAGTTTACCTCTTTCCATGATTTCTGCGACAGGGTTGACCTGCACAGGGCCAATAAAAAGGTCATAGAGAGCCTGATCAAGTGCGGCGCCTTCGACTCCCTGGAAAAAACCCGGTGCCGTCTGATGGAGGGGTATGAGGATATTGCCCTCTCTGCCCAGAGGAGAAACCGGGACCGGATGAACGGCCAGACCAGTCTCTTCGATGATCCCGAGATCGCCGATACCATACAGCCGGATCTCCCCGATGTTCCAGAGTGGGATCATGACGTCCTGCTCTCCTATGAGAAGGAGATGCTGGGCTTCTACATCACCGGCCACCCCCTCCTGAAATACGCCGACAGGCTGGACACCATTGTGGACAGCGATTCCCTGACATTATCAGTAAAAAAGGATGGGAGCACCGTGTCGGTAGCTGGTGTGGTAAACAACATACGGGAGGTTACCACAAAGAAAAAGGACACAATGGCCTACGTAACCATTGAGGACTTGAAGGGTTTTGTCACCGTTATTGTCTTTGCGGACCTGTACCGTGACAATATTTCCCTGATTCACAGTGAAGAACCCCTTTACATAAAGGGGCGGCTTGATATCGGCGATGAGGGGGGCAAGGTTGTGGCATCCGAGATCACGACCGTTGAGGAGGCGATGAAGACCCCCTTTTCCTCCGCGCATTTTACGGTCGATGCCGAAAAATCAAACGGAGATACAGTGGAAACCCTTAAGACGATCCTTGAGAGGAGAAGTGGTAAGTATCCAGGATATATACATTTGCTGTCGTCGAATGGCGCAGAAACTATTCTCTCGCTCGGGGAAGGCTCGGGGGTTGATATCTCGGAAGAGATCAAAAGAGAGGTGGATGAGATCCTGGGCCCGGGCGCGACACGTTTTATGTAGATATGGTGGCGAAAAGGGCAGGGGGGGGGGCTATTTTTCTGACGCCCGGTTTTGACTCACTCCTCGACATCTTTATACCATTTTCCAATGGAATACCGTAAACGAACTTACAGAAACAGGGTTTCAAAGGGCAGTCTCGCCTCCTTTCAGGTGAAGGTCAAGGAGACGGACCTGTATATAGGCGCGGACACCGATTGTACGGACGTAGCGCTGCAATCCGTGCGCAGGCACCGCGAATGCGTAGAGGAATACATCCGGCATAATCCTTCATTTATGGATTCCATGACGCCGGTTGCACCAGATGCCTTTGCGCCGCCGATAATACGGGAGATGATCGAGGCATCCGGCCGCTGCGGCGTCGGCCCGATGGCCTCCGTTGCCGGGGCGATCGCGCGGCATGTCGGTCTGGATCTTATGAAGCATTCAGACAATGTCATCATCGAAAACGGCGGCGATATATTCCTGCGACTTATGAATAAGGATGCCACCGTCGGAATCTTCGCGGGAGATTCTCCTCTCAGCTATAAAGTTTCTATCAAGGTAAAATCCGGAGGGTCTCCCTTCGGTATCTGTACCTCCTCAGGGACGATCGGACATTCGACAAGCTTCGGCAGGGCGGACGCCGTGTGTGTTACGTCTCAATCGGCGACCCTGGCCGATGCCGCGGCGACTTCGATCGGTAACCGTGTGAAGAGGGAAGGGGACATAAAGGGGGCACTCGACTACGGGATGGGAATAGAAGGGGTTCTGGGCGTATTGATCATTGTGGGGGACAAACTAGGGATACGGGGAGATATGGAATTGGTGTAAAGGGGAGGGGAAGGGATTCTATAACGTAGGTTGGGTTGAGGTACGAAACCCAACAAAACCAAATACAAGAATAGACATGCAATACCGCAGAGCAAAAATATCAGGTGCAACATATTTCTTTACCGTTGTCACGTATAACCGGAGGAAAATACTGTGCATTCCTGACAACATTGATCTGTTAAGAGAGGTTTTTCGCAAGGTCCTCATGAGACATCCATTTGAAATTGATGCTATGGTTGTCATGCCCGATCATCTGCATTGCATCTGGACACTGCCACAGGGTGATTCTGATTTTTCCATGCGATGGCGCTTGATCAAGAGTTATTTCAACAGAAAATGTCAAAAACCGGTAGGTTGGGTTGAGCAAAATAAAACCCAACAAAATGTTTCATCCAGGTTGAAAAAGAAGGAACAAGATGTCTGGCAGCGTCGTTTTTGGGAACACCTGATTCGTGATGAGCAGGATTTTATTCGACATGTCGAGTACATTCACTATAATCCGGTAAGGCACGGATATGTGGCTGACCCGAAGGATTGGGAATATTCCAGTTTTCACCGGTATGTGCGTGACGGAGTGTATGACCCAAAATGGGGAGCGGGGATCAAAATGGAGTTTGAGACAATGGTTGGTAACGAATAGACTTCCGTTGGGTTTCGTACCTCAACCCAACCTACATTATGCCGTTTGCACTCGTGTAAGAAGGGCAGGGGACAACCGAGTATTTTATCAATATCAGGCTTTTGTTGGGTTTCGTTCCTCAACCCAACCTACGTGTTACGTGCTGGCGTAGGGGAATAGGATGGTGGTCTGACTACATTATGCCGTCTGCAATCGCGTAAAAAGAAGAGGGGGTTCTAACGTGACAAAGGCACGAAAGATTGGTCTGGCGCTCGGCAGCGGCTCGGCACGCGGGTGGTCGCATATCGGCGTGATACAGGGTCTCCGGGAGGAAGGGATTCCCATAGACATGGTGTGCGGAACGTCGATAGGGGCAATCGTCGGCGGGGCCCTGGCCGCAGGAGCCCTCGAACAGCTGGATGAATGGGTGCGGGAGCTCTCGTGGTCGGATATCATCGGATTCATGGACGTCATGTTTCCCAGGTCCGGCCTCATCGAGGGGGAGAAGATCATAAAATTCTTCAGGAAAAACTTTGCGGACCCAAATATCGAGGACCTTCCCATGCCTTTCGCCGCAGTGGCGACAGACCTGATGTCGGGGCGCGAGGTATGGCTCAGAGAGGGATCACTGATGAACGCCGTGCGCGCGAGCATGTCGATGCCCGGCATCTTCGTACCCTTTAAACGGAACGCACAGTGGCTTGTGGACGGCGGCCTAGTGAATCCCGTACCCGTATCACTGTGCAGGGCGATGGGGGCGGATATCGTTATAGCGGTCAATCTCAACTCCGATCTCGTCGGAAAACGCAGGGCTCAGAAAGGTCAGCTCCGGAATGCCCCGCCGAAAAAAGAGAGAAGACCCGGGAAATTGCGTGAACAGCTCACGGCCTATCTGGACAGTACCGTCAAACGGGGCAAATCCCTCATTCCCACAAGGTTCGGACTGGGAAATGCGGAGCGCGGTCCGTCGCTCTTCGAGGTCATGGCGACAGCGGCCAACATAATGCAAGATCGTATAACGCGCCAGAGGCTTGCGGGAGATCCTCCCGATCTGCTGATATCACCCCGGCTGGCCCATATCGGTCTTCTCGAATACAACCGGGCGGACGAAACCATTCAAGAGGGGAGACATGCCCTGGAGCTGAGTCTACCCCTTTTGAAGGATGTGACAGGCTGATCTCAATTTCTCCCCATCGGACACTCAAGGATGCCTCCTGGGCGGATCGTAGTCAAAGTTTACATAACATATCTTATCGGACCTTGCAAAATAAGGTGCCGGGACGGGCGGCTCAATTTCGACCAATGCGCCGTTTCTCAGTCAACCCAACGGACGAATTCATCCAGATTCCCCCGAGCCCTTTCAAAGGTGTTCACGGGGCTCCCCTGATCCGGCCAGCCAAGGGCCACACCGATGACGATCCGTCTGGTATCCGGTATTTCAAAGAACGTGCGCAGTCTGTCGGGATATTGAACGGCCGCTGCCATGATGCAGGTGCCCAGTCCCCTCTCGTGGGCGAGGAGACAGAGGGTTTGAATAAAGAGCCCCGCATCGAGCATGGAATATTCAAGTGAGATTTCCTTGTCGACCGTTATGAGGAGCAATGCGGGCGCGTCGAAGAGCCCGAGCATATGGTTATAGAAATTCAGCCGTGCTTCCGCGTTTTCCCGCGGGATTGAAAGTGCCTCCAGGGTGCTTCTCCCCACATCCCGATAGCGTTTTTTGTTGATATCCGGCCATTCACCAGGCATGGGTATGTCGGGATCGGGTTGTTTGCCCGACATGGCGGCGCACCGGTTTTCCTCTTTAAACGTGACAAGAAGATCTCCTGTGACCACGGTAATCTCCCAGGGCTGGGTATTACCCCATGAGGGAGCCCACAGGGCGTTCGAGATTATCTCTTCGATGATTCCCTTCTCAACGGGTCTGGGTAAAAAAGATCGAATGCTGCGGCGGTTTTTAACGGCTTTCTTGAGTTCCATGGCCCCTCCTTTGCCTGTTCGGTCATGCTGCACGGTATGTGAGGTAATTGTTTACCGTTGTCCTTGCTATTTTGTCAATTGATTACTTAATTACAGGTGGAGGTACAGAGGTGTGGATCCTGAAATGACACGAAAGATCGACGCGATCCTTGGGCGGGTTAAGGACCCCGAAAGCGGCCTCTCCCTGGATCGACTGGGAATCGTGACCCGGGTCCGGTACAGCGAGGAAAAGCGGGAGATGTATCTGTTCACCAATTTCCTGAACCACCTTCCGAGCTGCCCCACCTGCCGCGGTATCGCCGTGGCGATCATGTCGTCGCTCATGAAGAGTCTGAAAGAAGAATTCAAGAAGGAATTCCCCGATATTACTATTGAATTTGTCTGATTTAACAAGTTTTCCTTGAGGTAATTTTTCTATTCCTCAGGGCCGGTTTTTCTGCGGACTGTGCCGTACTGAAAAAGGGCCGACATGGCGCGGGCGCACTGCTCCGGGGTGTCGTAAACGGGAATACCCCCCTCCCCCAGTATGTGCTCCATAACATCGTTCTCCAGACGCCCAAATCGAAGACAGATGATCGGCTTGCCATATTTCTTGGGCAGCGACGCGTATAACCTGGCCCCTTCAACAGCAATCTGGACGGGCTCCGAAAGGGAGTCACCGTTGATATCGACCTCAAGAGAAGGGTCCCATATCTGGGGGCTTACGGGAACGTTGCTGATAACGCCGTCGATATAGTCCAATTTGAGGAGTTTTTCGATAATCTCCGCTTCCTGGAGGGCGGTCCGTCTGCTTCCGGCGAAATCGACGGGGTTTTTCGCCTGCGGCGCATGGGCGGGAAGGAGCGCTGAAATCATGCGGGCCGTATCGGGGTCCAGTTCGGGCAGTTCAAGCCCAAAGGCCGAGCAAGCATCGCTTCCTACAACCCCCTGTCCGCCACTCCCCAGGATGGCAATCCGATTCCCCGAAGGCAAGGGGAGTTGTACCAGGGCTTCGGCCACTTCGAAGAGGTGAAAGGCCTCCTGAACCTGGATGATGCCTGCCTGTCTGCACATGCCGTCAAAAACCTTTTCCGAGCCGGCAATCGATGCGGTATGTGACATGGTCGCCCGGGCACCGGCCTTTGAACGTCCAGCCTTATAGACGATGATGGGTTTTTCACGCATCACCCTCTTCGCGATCTCAAAGAACCGCCTTCCATCCTTCAAGCCCTCGAGGTAGAGTATTATGACCTTCGTTTCTTCATCGTCGGCCAGATATTCGAGGTAGTCAGCGGCTTCGAGGTCTGCCTGGTTGCCGATGCTGATAAATTTGCTGAGGCCGTACCCTTTCTGGGTCGCCACCCGGGCCATGGCAACGCCGAAGGTTCCGCTCTGGGAAACGAATGCCATGGGTCCCGATTTGGGGGCCTGGTGAAAGCATAAGCTGAGGTGGCCCGCGGCGCTCCATATCCCCATGCCGTTCGGACCCACAAACCTGATGCCCCCCTCACGGGCAACATCAACCATCTCCTTTTCAAGCCGCCCCCCCTCTTCTCCTACTTCGGCAAAACCGGCTGTAATAATGACAGCCCCCCTGATACCCTTCCGGGCACACTCGCGCAGAATATTCGGGACGGTCACCGAGGGTGTGGTGATAACGGCAAGATCAATATCGCCGGGCACGTCGGCCACGCTGGGGTAGGCGGGAAGCCCCAGTATTTCACGCTTCTGCGGATTGATCGGATAGATAGCACCTTTATAGCCCGTTTTGAGGGGCCGTTCCACCATCAATTGCCCCCACTTCCTAAAGGTATCCGATGCCCCTATAACGGCTATGGCGTGGGGTTTGAATATGCAGTCGAGTTCCTTCATCCCATCCTTTTTCACGTGCGTCCCCTTCCCCCTACAAAATAACCAACCTCAGTATAGCCGGATACACCGTCTCGCGGAATACCAATAGTGCCCCGGACAGAAAACCTCAATCGGGCACATAAAGCTTTTTGCCTACCGGACGGACCCATTTTTTCATCGAAACACCGGGAAGGTTTCTACGTCCGTCCTGCTCCCGTGTCAAGACGTAAAAAAGACTAGAGGCCTTCTTCAGCGAGGGATTGGATCAGTTGTAGCTGCTTTTTGGTAAGCTTTTTGGGTACTTCAATGGTGAACCGCACATAGCCGTTTCCTCTGCCGGTTCCCTTAAACTTATGAAAGCCGAATCCCTTCATCCTGATCTTGGTATTTGCCTGCGTTCCCGGTGGTATCTTGATCCGCTTGGTTTCACCGTCCGGCATCCGGATATCCATGGACGTTCCCAGCGCTGCCTGGGGAAAGGTGATGGTTTTATGAATATAGATGTCATCTCCAGACCTCGTGAAAACGGGATGATGAAGAAGCGTGATATTGATGAACATATCTCCCGGAGGGCCGCCGTTGAAACCGGGAAGACCCCTGCCGACAAGCCTGAGTTTCTTGCCGGTATCGATACCCTTCGGTATCTTAACGGTCATCTCATTCAGTACGCCATCGTCCTTCTTGAGGGATATTCTCTTCTCCGTGGCGGAATACGCATCCTCAATGGTTATGGAAAGGTTATATTCAAGGTCTTGTCCTTTTCTGGGAGCCTGTTGTTGCCTATACTGCTGCTGCTGGTTCCTGAAGAGTTGGGAAAACAGGTCATCGCTCGCGTACGCCCGTCTCTGCCCTCTCACCCTGGTGGAACCGCCGAACCCACCAAGATCCCTCAGTATTTCGTTCAGGTCGAATCCCCTGAATATGTCCTCCTGGGAAAAGCTGCGGTTGAATGCCTCCTGTGATCCGAAGCTGTCGTACTGCTTGCGCTTTTTCGAATCACCCAGGACGGCGTATGCCTCGCTTATCTTCTTGAACTGCTCTTCGGCCGATTTGTTGCCCTGATTTCTGTCCGGATGATATTTGAGCGCAAGTTTCCTGTGGGCCTTTTTTATCTCATCGCCGGATGCTTTTTTATCGACTCCGAGTACCTTGTAATAATCCTCTGCCATAGTGCCTCTAATCTACTAACTGCGTGTTATTTGTCAAGACCTTCCTCGTTGTACCACCAGAAATCATTTTCGCTGACGGGATCAGAATATCTCATACCGCCGCCTACCTTTACCAGGGGGGCGTAATCCATCTCATTGCTCTCGTGGATGAGTCTGTCCGCCGTCATGACAATACCCATGAAAAACCCATGCTTTTTAATGACCTGGCGGCTGTAGGAGGCACAGGTGGGATACATGGGACATCTGTCTCCATCCACCTGGGATATGTACTCGGAAAAGAAGTTCAGGCCGCCCAGCGCCATCCGGGCCGGCAAAGAAACGCTTCCTTTTTCATGTTTTACTGTTGAATGTGAAGCCGGTCGATCACCAAATTTCCACGGCTCAAAGGGGTCTCCGGCTCCCCATCCGATGGTCGTCGCCAGGATGATCCACGCAAAAAGTATGACAATATTTAGTGTATATTTCAACATGTTACAATTAGAAGTTCATGCTGAGCATGAGGCCGTTACACGCGCTGTCAGCGTCGTGAAGATACGACAGGTTGACCCTGTTTCTGAGTCCCTGTAGGAAGTTCTCCTTTGTCCTCTTGTTGAACTTGTGGGCGCTGCCGACGGCGCTGTATATATTGCCGCTGTACCATCCCAGCTCAAAAAAGGTGACAATCCCGCCGGTGACATACTTTTCATCGTCGAATAGTTCCACGGCGCTCCAGATGAACACGCCGTTTAAGAGAAAGGCAACAAGGGCATCCTTTGGTCTCCGGGTGTACAGGTGACCGGCGCCGGGCAGAACGGCGGCCAGTGTTCCGGCAACAGAGGGGGACTTGTAGGGAAGATTGCCGATATTTTCAAGGCCCGCCGAAAAGACCCCCGCGGAGTCGTACAGCATGCTCCACTCCGGAACCCGTGAAAACATCTCCCCTGCCCTCTCCCATCGTTCCATATCCACGAGAACGAGGGCGCTCTGGTAGATCGCTTTCGCCCGGTATTCGCCGGTTTCGGCCGCTATGATACGCGCGAAGGTGGCAAGGGCTTCCTCATGCAAGGAGAGGCTCTTTTCGCTTATCCCCTTGAAATAGAGGGCCTCTCCGGCCATTCGGCTGTCGGGGAAATTAACGAGGAACGCGTCAAACGCCTCGCACGCGCTCTGCCACTTTTTCGCCCTGAAATAGCTGACACCTATCTTGAAATATGCCTTTTCGCAGAGCGCCTCAGAATCCGGACAGAGGAAGATGAGCCTCTTGTATTCCCCGATCGCCCGGTAGAAATCGGATTCGTCAAAAAGGTTCTCGGCAAACGCGAACTGCTTCTCACAATCGCTCGTATCGTCCCCCCTGGCACTGCAGGGAACCATCACGACAAACACCAGAAAAAGAAAGAACAACCCATCGGCGACCTTTCGCATCCTTTTCCTATACTCCCCTCCCCAATTTGAAGGCCTCTTTATTCCCGCTCAGTATCTTCGGGGGAAAGCTCTCTTCCAGGACGGCTTCCCATACGCTGTCCTCCATGTCCAGGTACGAGGACAGCACCCCCAGGATGACCGTATTGGCCATCCTCCTGTCCCCCGCCCGGAGGGCCATTTTGGTTGCATCCACCACCTTCACATCTTTAAAGTGTTTCTTTATGAAACCTACCGCATCCTCCGGATAAAGAGCCTCTCCGAGATTTACTGATGGCGGATATATCTCTTCATCGTTGATGATCACCTTCCCGTCGGCCTTGAGGTATTCGAGGTACCTCAGGGTCTCCAGTTTTTCAAAGGAGACCAGGACATCGACGTCCCCCTTCCTGGCGAGAGGGGAATAGACCTTCGAACCGAATCGCACGTGGCTGCTCACGCACCCCCCCCTCTGGGCCATCCCGTGCACCTCACTCTTTTTCACATCAAAACCGGCGCTCATCATGACCGCGGAAAGGATATCGCTCGCCCGTATGATTCCCTGTCCGCCCACGCCGACCAGCAACACATTCCGTACCGATTCACTCATCTTCCACGACCTCCTCTATGGCTCCCGCGCTGCACAGCTGCAAGCACAGGGTGCATCCATCACAGATAGAGGAATCGATGACGGCTACCCCTTCCTGTTTCTTTGCCTTCCTCTCTATCTTTATATCACCCATATCCGCAAACCTTCTCCATGAGATCGGCGGGCATCCCAGTCCGAGACACGCCTTACAGCCGGTACACTTATGCAGATCGACCCGTAAGGGTTTCCTGCGACCCGTCTTCTGCTTCACGGCGAGCAGGGCACACGGGGCCCTGGATATGACGAGAGAAGGTCCTTCCGTAAAAAGCTCCTCTTTTATAACGCTTCTTGTGTCTTTTATATCAAAGGGATCGACCACCCGTACGTTGTCGATGCCGAGCGCCTTTGCAAGTTCAACAAAATCAAGTGCCTTGGTCGCCGCACCCTGGAGGGTGAAGCCGGTTGCGGGGTGTTCCTGCATCCCGGTCATGGCGGTCGTCCTGTTGTCGCATATGACGACAACCGCGTCGCTCCTATTGTAGGCCATATTCAGAAGAGGAGTGATCCCCGAATGGATAAAGGTAGAATCACCGATTACGCCAACCACCCTGCCCTTCTCCTCCAGGGCCTTGTCCATACCGTGCGCCATCCCCACGCTGGCCCCCATGCAGATACAGGAATCCATCCCCTCCAGGGGTTTCATGAAGGAGAGGGTGTAGCACCCGATATCGCCCGTCACGAACACCTTCAGTTTTCCAAGGACATAGAAGAGCCCCCTGTGCGGGCAACCCGGGCAGAGATTCGGGGGCCTCTGGGGGAGCGAGCGGGCCGGCAGCTCTACCCCTTCTACCCTGTTGCCTGTAACGCCGGCCTCCACGATACCGGGATCGAATTCGCCCGTATAGGGGAATACCTCCTTGCCGACAACCTCTATCCCCATCGCCCGTACCTGCTCCTCGATAAAGGGGTCAAGTTCTTCAACCACGTATATCTTGTCCACCTTCGAAGCAAACTCCCTGATCAGGCTCGAAGGGAGGGGATGAACCATCCCCAGCTTGAGGTAGGAATAATCGTGGAATACATCTTTTGCGTAGTTATACGGCATCCCGGCCGTTATGATCCCCACCCTTGTATCGTTTATCTCCATCCTGTTTTCCGGGAAGGTCTCCGCGAACTCCCGGAGCCTTTCCATCCTCTTTTCCACCTCGATCCTTCGCTCCCGCGCCTTGGCGGGGACCATCACATACTTTGACGGATCTTTTCGGATATCTCTTTTTTCCGTCTTGGTCTCAGGTTCTTCCAGATCAACAACGGCTTTGGAGTGCGAGACCCGGGTGGTGGTTCTGAGAAAAACGGGTGTGTCAAACTCCTCACTCATCCTGAAGGCGATCTTTATGAATTCCTTTGCCTCGCTGCTGTCCGACGGCTCCAGCATCGGGATCTTGGCGGCCCGCGCGTAGTTCCTGTTGTCCTGCTCATTCTGGGAGCTGTGCATGGAGGGATCGTCCGCGCTGATGATGACCAGTCCCCCCTCCGTACCGGTGTAGCTTGCGGTGAACAGGGGGTCTGCTGCCACGTTAACTCCCACATGTTTCATCACCACCAGGGCCCGTGCCCCTCCCAGGGCGGCCCCTATCCCCACCTCGAGGGCCACCTTTTCATTCGGCGACCATTCGGCGTAGACACCGGCATATTTCGAAAACGCCTCCATTATCTCGGTGCTCGGCGTTCCGGGGTACGCGGAAGCAAAGGTAATACCATCCTCATACGCCCCCCGCGCTATTGCCTCATTTCCTGACATCAATGCTTTCATATCGTTTCATGTAACCCTTCTAACTGATTTTTGTTTCTTTGAAAAAGCCATTCCGGATGGTTTCGGGAGGTTTTCTTTACCCGGGTAAAACCTCTGAGGCCTTCATTTCACGGGGCAAGGGTTGCCATCTT
>JABUBQ010000126.1_pt1 | contig 11818 bp, 13 predicted proteins | sample 7240351 | NCBI WGS metagenome assembly JABUBQ01 (sample SAMN07256348, study PRJNA390944) | subsurface metagenome | isolation source: Methane hydrate marine sediment | place: Pacific Ocean: Eastern North Pacific, ODP site 1244 | collected 2002 | reverse complement strand
AAGACAAGGGGACGTTTCATTTGTCTTATTTAAATAAATAGGAACACATCCCATTTTCTTCTGAATGCGACAGGGAATGGTTCCATTACAATTAGAAACCGCTTCTTAATTTAACTTACAAAGAAAGGGATTTAAAAATATGAAAAAGTATTCTTTGGGAAAAACAGAAATTGCTGTAACTGAGATGTGTTTTGGTGCATTACCCATAGGGCCCCTACAGGCAAATATATCTGTTGAAAAGGGGGCAAAACTTATTCGCGCTGTTTTGGAGAGGGGCATTAATTTTATTGATACTGCAGAAGCTTATAAAACTTATCCCCATATTAGAAAAGCTTTGGAAGGCTATAATAAGGAAGTGATTATTGCCACTAAATCTAGTGCCAGAACATATAAAAAAATGGAGCAAAGCATAAAAGATGCGCTTGAATCCCTGGGACGGTCTTATATAGATATTTTTCTCTTGCATGCCGCAAGAGTTACTCACTCGGTCTTTGAAGAAAGAGCAGGAGCATTTCAATGTTTGAAGGATTATAAAGCAAAGGGAACTATTCGGGCAACCGGAATTTCAACTCATGCGGTTGGAATAGTTAGACGAGCGGCAGAAATTAAGGAGATTGATATTATATTCCCTATCATTAATAAACTCGGTATGGGTATTATTGATGGCAGTATTGATGATATGGTCAAAGCAATCTCAGAAGCACACAGGGTAGGAAAAGGTTTGTACGCCATGAAAGCCTTGGCTGGAGGACATTTAATTGATCAATTAGAAGAATCTTTTAATTTCGTAAGAAATATTAAAGGAATTAGTTCCATAGCAGTTGGCATGGTTAATCAAGAAGAATTGGAACTAAATTTGAAAATATTTAATGATGAAAAAATTCCTCAGGAGTTATTAACTCAAAAAATAAAACCCGGCAAGAGACTGTTTATTTTATCTCTTTGCAAAGGTTGTGGCACCTGTGTTAAGACCTGTCCCAATAATGCCTTATCTTTAGAAAATGGAAAAGCAGTGGTTGACCATAAGTTATGTATCTTGTGCGGGTATTGTAATCCGGTATGCCCTGAATTTGCTATCAGATTGATTTAATAAGTATTCCCAAATCACGTCCACCAATATTTAATTTTTCATTCCTTGTAGGGGTGTATTGCCACGCGTCTCTCTGACAATTAAAAACCAAAACCTTTTTCCTGTAGCTCGGATCTCGCACATTGTCTCTCATATCTTGCAACTGTAAATTAATGACCGATGATAATTTATTTTTACAAAAAAGAAGAATTTATAATAGTTTTGTAGAATATAATTATATATGATGAGGATATCAAAATGATAAAAAATAGCAAAATAGTACAAAAGTTTGAAGAAGAACTGATAAAAAAAGAGAAAGTAAATTTAATAAAAAACTTTCAGATAATGGATGCAATGTATAAAGAAGCACAAGCCTTGGGAGTAATTCCCATGAAAGATCCTCTTGATGGATGGGATATTGATGCAAAGATTGCTCTGGTGGTGAATCATGTTTCAAAAACTTCTCAAAAAAATAGCTAATGAATTAAATGCTCACAATATTCCTTATATGGTTATGGGGGGACAGGCGGTTCTTCTCTATGGAGAGCCAAGATTAACTAAAGATATTGATATCACTTTGGGTGTAGGAATTAATGGACTAAAAGAGGTTAATATACACTCAATCATTTTGACCTTTTGTAATTAGCAAATGATTAAAATAGTATCTACTAAGATTAATTGTTTGTATTTTTTATTTTATTTTAGATGGAACATATAAAAAAATATTAAGCGATTACTACTTTAATGCCCCTTTCTTCGAATAATTTTTTATCTTGGTTACTAATTCCGTTATCAGTAATAAAGGTATTAGCTAAATTTATACTACCAAGAGATGCAAAAGATATTCGTCCAATTTTCGTAGAATCTGCAACAAGATAAACCTCTGACGCAGATTCTATCATAGCCTTTTTTACATGTAAATCGTTAAAACCTGGATATGTTAGGCCAGCATCAAAAGAAATAGCACTTGCGGCTAAAAAAAGTTTATCTACGTAAATTTGATCAAAAAAAACAGCCGCTTTTTCCCCCGTTAAGGAAAGAGTAGGGGCTTTAAAGCTACCCCCAGTCATATGCACTTCAAATGTATATTCTGTTCCAAGCAAGAGTGCAATATTTAATGCATTGGTTATAATTTTTAGATTTTTTTTATTATATTGTTCGTCAATTAGATTTTTTGCAATTTCTGTAGTCGTTGATCCCGAATCTAAAATAATAGAATCTCCCTCATTAATAAATTCCATAGCCTTTTTAGATATGGTAATTTTTTTATCCATATTTTCAAGATGCTGCAGAGAAAGAGTTCTAACTTTATAAGCTATGCTTTTTAAGAAAGCTCCACCATGTTCACGTATAATAAACCCTTCAGCTTCTAATCTTTCTAAATCTTGTCGAATAGTTGGTTCTGAAACTTTAAATATTTTACTTAATTTATGGACACTTGCACTTCCCTCTTCTTTTAATAGTTCTAGAATTTTATTTCTTCTTGTAATTGCTAACATAAATTTATCCTTTTTAATTTTTACGTAAATTACAGCATTAATATATGGTATATTTTATTCAACATAAACTTAGTCTGTTAGAATGTATTTTTAAATATACCTTATTTAATAACAATTTATTTATATAATAATACTAGAAGATAAAAATGTCAATGTGTAAAAAGAAAGAAATAGAAAAAAAAAGAAAAAATAGCTAATGTTACTATTGCTACTACGGCTTTTGCTATTTTCTCTTTCTCGTTACCTCACTAAAGTTTACACCAATCAATATTAACAAATAAATAAAAATAAAAAAATTATTATTATAACTATTATTACTTATTTTTTTCTTACTATCTTGCCAAAACTTGTACTAAATAATATTACAATGTTTAAAAATTTCTTGACATTTTAAATTATAGATGATAATATTCTAAATATAGAATGCACATATTATCATGCACAAATGTGCAATATATCGTAAATAATTATTAGCAAAAAAAGGAAATTGTACACATTTTAAAATTGTTTTATATAAACGGAGAGATTATGAGGAAAAAATTAATTCATGAAGCTGCTAAACTTTACTATTTAAAAAATATGACGCAAATGGAAACTGCTAAGATATTGGGAATATCTAGATCCAAAGTGTCTCGTCTTTTAAAAGAAGCTAAAGAGAAGGGATATGTACAAATCAATATTGTCTCGCCTGATGAGAGATGTACCGAACTTGAAGAATTACTAAAAAAATATTTCCATATTAGCGAGGCAATTGTAGCACCTTTAATTTCAGAAAATAATTCGGCTATTAGAAAAAATATTGGAAGAATGGCTGCAGAACGGTTAGAGAACGAGCTTAAAGATGGAGATCTTTTAGGATTGGCTTGGGGAAGAACTTTATATGAAGTAGTAACCAATTTACAGCCTATCCAATTAGAAGGTCTTAGAGTAGTACAAGTAATTGGAGGATTGGGTATTATATTAAATCAAATATATCCTCATGAAATCGTTAATAAAGCAGCTCGTTCTCTAGCGGGTCTTTGTTTCTATTTATATGCTCCTGCTATAGTGGAAAATGCTGTAGCAAAAGAAGCAATTATTAAGACTGAAACTGTAAATAATGTTATTAGAATGTATAACTCTTTAGATATTATTGTATTAGGTCTTGGAACTCTGGACCCAAGTTCACATTTAATTAAGAGCACTAAAACATTAACTCCAGAAAAGCTGGAAAACCTTAAATCTTTAGGAGCTGTGGGTGAATTATGTGGCAGATTCTATGATATAAATGGAGAAATGTGCAAAACAGAATTAAATAATAATGTTATTGGAATTAGTCTAGAACAAATTCGTCGTGCTCAAAATGTTATTGGGGTAGTAGGAGGCGATGATAAATACAAAGCCCTTTTGGGAGCACTTAGAGGTGGGTTTTTTAAAACAATTATTACTGATGAATCTTGTGCAACTGAGGTATTAAAAATGAAGGATAAAGCTTTTAAAAGTGGCTAAATAAAAAATGTGCCTGTAATGATTAAATTCTTGAGGTGAAAAGAATACCACCTTGATATAATAATGAATTTTAATCACAACTTAAACCTAAATTAATAAATCAAAAAGGTATATGAAATGAACTTTAGTAAATCAAAATGAAAAAAATCGGTAATTTTTTAATAATATATTTCGCTTAAACTGAGGATAAATAGATTTAAAAATTGGTGAGTATAAATGAGAAAAAAATTGTTTGACAATTACGTTAGTTAGTGATAATCTAATAAAAGAAAAAAATAACAAATAATATTGCTTTAGTATGAAAGTAAAAGAAAGATGAAACAGTTAATATTATAATTCTAAAATATAATATTAACTATTTTATTACTATAAAATTTTTATAAAACATAAAAGGGGAACAAAATATTGTATTTATTCATAGGCTCTGATAATGCTGGTTATCCTTTGAAAAAAATTATTACTGATTATCTTACTGACAAAGGAATAAAATTTTACGATATAGGAGTTTATTCAGAAAATGATGAAACCATTTACCCAGAAATTGCATTAAAAGGTTGCCTGGGAATTAAAGAGAGGAAATATCAATATGGAATCCTTATTTGTGGTACTGGAATTGGTATGTCAATAACCGCTAATAAAATTCCTGGAATAATGGCTGCCCTGTGTGATAATATTTATTCAGCAGAACGAGCAAAAGGGAGTAATAATGCTAACGTGCTAACTTTAGGAAGACATATAGTAGGTCCGGAATTAGCCAAGAAGTTAGTAGACACTTGGTTGAAAAGCGAATTTCAAGGGGAAGGTTCAACAAAAAAGGTAGAAAAAATACGGGAATATGAAAAGCTTTTCTTAAAGTAAATTTAAAGGCGAAAAACAAGAGAAGGAGAAAGAGAAAAAATGCAAAGAATTATAAATAATCCAAATGATGTCGTTAATGACATGATAAATGGTTTTGTTAAAGCTCATAAAGATATAGTAGAAAAAACTGAGAATAATAGAGTCCTAAAATACAAAAAAGCACCCATTAAAAATAAAGTTGGAGTTGTTACCGGAGGTGGATCGGGACACAAACCAGCTTTTATCGGGTATATTGGTGAAAACATGGTTGATGCTGTAGCTATTGGGGAAATATTCTCTTCTCCAACCGCAAAGGCATTTTACGATGCATTCAAAACTGCAGATTCAGGGAAAGGAGTCGCCTGTTTATACGGAAATTATGCAGGGGATAATATGAATGTAAAAATGGCAATTAAGATGGCAGAAAAAGATGGTATAGCTGTGAAAATTGTGATAGCTAATGACGATGTTGCTTCTGCTCCTAAGGAGGAAAGAAATAAAAGAAGAGGTGTAGCCGGAGAAGTTTTGATGTGGAAGATAGCTGGTGCTAAAGCTGCTCTTGGAGGAAATCTTGGTGAAGTTATATCGGTAGCACAAAAAGCTATAGACAATACTAAAAGCATAGGAATAGGGCTTACTCCTTGCACAATTCCCGCATTAGGAAAACCTAATTTTAAAATTGAAGAAGGTAAAATGGAATTGGGAATTGGACATCATGGGGAACCCGGAATTAAAGTAATCGATCTTAAAACGGCTGACGAAATGGCGGAAATAATGCTTGATATTATACTTCCTGATCTGCCTTTTGTTTCTAATAATGAAGTAGTTGTATTAATTTCAGGATTGGGAGCAACTCCTGTTATGGAGCTTTATATATTATATGCTAAAATAGCTGAAATTCTTGCCAACAAAAATATTAAAATATATAAACCGTATGTTGGAGATTATTTTACCTCTCTTGATATGATGGGAGTAACTGTTACGCTTATGAAAGTTGATAATGAATTAAAGGAATTAATCGATCTTAGCGCAAATTCAATGGGCTTTAAGCAAAATTAATATTGTAGGAGATAAGAAATGCAATATTTTTTAAATAATGAAGGTACAATCATTGTTTATGATTTAATTAAAACAATACAAGACAATGCACTATATCTGAGTGAAATAGATGGTGCTATAGGTGATGGAGATCATGGAATTAATATGAATAAGGGCTTTACAATGTGTAAAGATAGACTAATTGACAAGCAAATTAATTTATCCACAGCGTTAAACATTTTAAGCGAGGTTCTGCTTAACGAAATAGGGGGTGCAATGGGGCCCTTGTATGGGATGTTTTTTTTCGGAATGTCAAACGCATGTAATAATAAAAAACAAATTGATTCAATTGTGTTTAAAGATATGTTAGAAGCAGCAGTTTCAGAGCTAGGCAAAATTGATTTAAATAAAGCAAAAATTGGTGATAAAACAATGATGGATACCCTTATCCCAGCAGTAGAAGCTTATAAAACTGCTGTTAATCATGGAAAAAGTTTTATAGAAGCTCTGGAAGAAATGAAAATCGCTGCTGAAAAAGGGAAGGAATCTACCAAAGAACTTATTGCAAAAGTAGGAAGAGCAAGTAGACTTGGAGAACGTTCCAGGGGCTTTTTAGATGTAGGTGCAGTCTCAAGTTGGTTAATATTAAAGTCGATGGCAGATTCTATAATACAAATTACAACAAATAACTGACAAAAATATGGGATTACGGTATATTAACACTAAAACATAAACTTGCAATATATAGGCTTTCAGAAAATCCAGGAAGATTAGGTTAAAAATTTCACCTCTAAATCTATGAAAAATCAATAAAACAAACAGAAATTTATCAATAACCTTCCTAAAACCTTTATTATATGGGGGTTTTAAGGTTGAGATCAAGATAAAATAGAGGTGCTCCAAAAGTCTTACAAGAAAAGAGTTTCAGAGTTTTCTGAAAGGCACCTTGCAAAAATAGAGAGAGGGGGGTGGTTTTATAAGACAATTGAATTTTGTGAATCGGCATAAAAAAAAGAAAGTATAGAAAGGAGAATGATGAAATGAAAAAACATATATTGTGGTTGATGGTATTAATAATTAGCGTATCTTTTGTAACTGTTATGGTTTCTGCTGCTGAATTTGATTGGAAAAAATTTGAAGGTACTAAACTTAATATACTAATGTGTAAGCATCCCTATTCAGAGGGGGTAGTTAGTGCAATTCCAGAATTTGAAAAATTGACTGGGATTACTGTTAATGCCGAATCTCTTTCAGAAGATGAATTTTTCGACAAATCAATGATAATGTTATCTGCTGGTTCAAAAGATGTGGATGTATTAATGACTGGTGTAATGCAAATATGGACTTTCTCTCCTGCAGGATACATTGAGCCACTGGAAGGGTATATCGCCGACCCAGTTTTGACAAATCCAGACTATGATTTTGAAGATATTTTTGCAAGATTGAGAGAAGCTACTCAATGGAATATGGTTGACGGCAGCCCAGTAGGACAAGGATCACAGTGGGCAATTCCTCTTGGTTTTGAGCAGATGTCACTAATTTATAGAGCTGATCTATTTGAAAAATATAATATTGAAGTTCCAAATACTTTACCGGAGGTTTACGAGGCAGCAAAGATAATAAGTGAAAACGAGCCAGATATAGCTGGTTTTACTCATCGTGGTCTTAGGTCTTGGAACTTGTGTCATACTGGTCCGATAAGCATACTTACTAACTATGGTGGTGTGGATTTTGATGAGAACTTACAACCAGCTATGGGATCACCGGAAGGTATTGCATTCCATAAGGATTTTATTAAGCTAATAAAAGATTATGGACCAGAGGGATGGGTAGGTTATGAATGGTATAATGTTTTGGCAGATTTAGCAGCTGGTAAAGCAGCAATGACTGTAGATGCAGATATTCTGGGTACTTTTGCAGTCAATGCTGAAGGCACTGTGGTAGGAAAGCCAGGCGTGATTAAGTGGGCACCTGTTCCTACTAAGACAGGTGGAGACAAGCATATGTCTAATCTCTGGATATGGAATATTAGCATGAACGCAGCTTCCGCCAATAAAGATGCAGCATGGTACTTCATGCAGTGGGCTACCGGCAAAGAAAACGACTTGAGGAATGCAACTGCACGAATGAATCCGGTAAGAGAATCTAGTTGGGAGAATGAAGAGTTACTTGCAGAGGTGGCAGCTAAGTTTCCGACTTATATTGAAACATTCAGATATTCTATAAATAATTGCTCTGTGTTGTTTACTCCCCAAGCAAGAATGGTTGAGAGAAATACAGCGTGGGCCGTAGCTATACAAGAAATGGTTGGAGGTGCAGATATTGAGCAGACACTAGAGAAACTTGTTAAAGATTTAACGTTAAAATAAAAAGATAGTTAAAATGTTGGACATGTTAATCTAAAATTGTAAAACAATAAAATATAAGAGATTAGCATGTCCAACCTAAATTAAGAGGTATTTTTTTGGGAGGGAAAGACATGAATGGTGTTACTTTAAAGTCTAGATTAGCTGAAAAAGGGCCAATATTTGCACTTTTACCTGCACTATTAGTATTAGTACTTATATTAGTGCCGTTTGGTTACAGTATTTATTTTTCTTTCACCGATGCTAGTTTAATAAGCAGAGATGTTAATTTTATAGGTTTTAATAATTATTTGCAATATTTTGAAAGTGGTTTGTTTTGGCATAATGCTAAGGTTACATTTTCCTATTGTTTTTTAGTACTTTTTTTCGAGTTTGCATTAGGACTTATCATTGCATTTACATTAAATCAAGATACTTGGGTAGGAAAGGCTTTAAAACCATTTTTACTTTTTCCATTAATGATTTCGCCTATTATAGGAACTATTATGTGGAAACTAATGATGAATCCTGAATATAGTGTTTTAAATTATATTTTAAGTCCATTTGGTATTGCGAGAAAATTTGTTTGGGCTGGAAGTTCTAGCTACGCTTTGTTTTCGGCAGTATTAATAGATGTTTGGATGTTTACACCATTTATTGCTATTATAATGTTAGCAGGCCTAAAAGGTATACCTCCAAGGATTCTTGAAGCTGCTAGCGTAGATGGATTAAGTAAATGGACATCCTTTAGAAAAATTACATTGCCATTGCTTATGCCTTATATTATTATATGCTTAGTTTTTAGATTTATTGATTCAATAGCTCAATTTGATATTATTTTTGGTTTAACCAGGGGTGGGCCAGGTAGCACATTAATGAATTTTCAAGTTGAAGCTTATACCCAGGCATTTAGTTTCTATAAGATAGGATATGGGTCATCTATTATGTTGGTTATGTGGTTAATTGTTTATATTGTTTGTTTTTGGTTAATTAAATATTGGCGTGTATTGCGAGAAAATTTAAGATAAATATTTAAGTAAGATATTTATAGAAAGGACAAATAATGAATGAAAGAAAAAAATTAGGAAAAAATATATTTGTAAATTTATCAACATCTATAGTGTTAATATTAAGCTTTTCCTTTTTATTATTTCCTGTATATTGGATTCTTACTATGGCATTAAAAACTAATCCTGATATTCTTACTTATCCACCTAAGTTTTTTTTCCAACCCACCATTAAAGGTTTCCAATATATATTAGGTCTGGTAAAAATAGTTGGAGCAACAGGTGTTTCGGCCGGTGTTGAATCATGGTTTTTAGTGGGCATTAAGAATAGTATAATTGTTGTTGTAAGCACTATCTTAATATCTTTAGCTGTTGGTTTGCCAGCAGCATATGTATTAGCCAGATATAAAATAAAAAGCAAAGAGAATATAGCTTTTACAATTCTTAGTTTTAGATTCGCGCCACCACTGTTGGTTATTATACCTCTTTATTTATTATTTTCAAAAATTGGTCTGTACAACACTTATATCTCCCTGATTTGGGTATACCAGCTGATTAGTTTACCCATGATAGTATGGATCGTGAGAGGATACATGGAAGAAATTCCAATAGAAATTGAGCAAGCAGGAATGATTGATGGATATTCAAGAATTTGGATTTTTTTTAGATTAGTATTACCTTTAGCTAAAGGTGGAATTGCAGCAGCAACTCTTTTAGCATTTATTTATTGCTGGAATAATTTTATATTTGGAATGATACTTGCTGCGGTGTATGTACAGCCCGTGACTGTTCAAGCAACGAGATATCTTACTCCTGATGCTATCATGTTTAGGGAAATTGCTGCTATATGTATCGGGGCGGCTTTACCTTTGTTAATTCTTTCTATTTTCTTGCAACGATATTTAATTTCTGGTTTGAGTATGGGCGCTATAAAAAGATAATTATTAGTCGTTTGTTTTTAATAGACGGTATATTTATTAATTTGTTGTATTTACAATATTTATTGTTAATAAAAATTTGGAGGATAAAATGCCCAAGATATCATTAAAGAATGTTACGAAGAAATTTGAAAAAGTAGTTGCACTCAATGATTTGTCAGTCGTGATTAACGATGGGGAATTTTTTATTATCCTTGGACCTTCCGGGGCTGGCAAGACTACATTTTTAAAAGTAATTGCTGGATTGGAGAATCCAGAAAATGGTGAAATTTATTTTGACGGAGATTTAATAAATAATATTGCAACAGCTAAAAGAGATGTTGCTCTAACATTTGAAGACTACTCTTTATATCCACATTTTACAGTTTTTAATAATATCGCAGCCCCGCTTAAATCATCAGCAAATAAGAACAAATATAATACAGAACAAATAAGGGAAAAAGTAGACAAATTTGCAAAGATGTTAAATATAAATCATTTATTGGATAGACTGCCTTCAGAATTAAGTGGTGGACAAAAACAAAGAGCAGCCTTAGGTAGAGCATTAATAAAAGAACCTAAGGTATTATTATTAGATGAACCACTAGCCCATGTAGATGCTAAGATAAGAAATCAATTAAGGACCGAGTTTCATTTTTTAAGAGAAAAATTTCAAACTACTACTATATATACATCTCATGACTATAAAGAAGCCATTTCTCTTGGAGATAGAATAATGTTTTTAAATAAGGGAGAAATACAACAAATTGGGATTCCAGAAATAATTTATAATTTTCCAAAAAACACAATAGTTGCCTTAAATGTAGGATGGCCAGAAATAAATTTATTTGATTGCTCAGTTAATTTTGAAAATAGCCAATTATTTTGTCCCAAAGGAGATTTTGTCTTTAATATTTCTGGTAACACTTTAAAACTTTTAAAAATTTATGGGAAAAGTGAATATTTAGTCGGGGCTAGACCGCATCATATAAATTTTTCAGATGAACCTTCAGATGTTTTCAATTTAAAAGCTATTTGTGGCACGTCCGAAGTTCTCGATAATCAGTTAGTGTTTTATGCAAAAATTAAAAACTTAGATCTAACTATATTAGTTAATAATCCAGATTTATCTTTAATATATAAACAAGAATTATGGTTAAGTTTTGATGATCAATCATTAATATTCTTTGATTATATTAGGATTTATTTTTTTTGCTTCTAAACAAAGTGCAATATTTTCTTTAGCAGTTAAATGAAAATATAATGCATAATCTTCAAATGCAAGAGCTATATTTCTTTGTGCGGGAGTTAGATTATTTGAAAGATTATTACCTATGTACAATTTTCCTTTGGAAATCTCCTCGATACCAGCTATCATCCTTAAAGTAGAAGTCTTTCCACAGCCGGATGGGCCTAATAAAACCATAATTTCTTTATCTCTTATATTCAGATTTAAATTTTTAACTGCTTCGACTTTTTCTTTTTTGCTCCCATAATATTTATACACATTTTTTAGTGAAACTACCGCCATAAAAAACTCCTTTACTCTTTTAATTTAATATTTTCATTTGTTTCCTTATCAAAGAATATTAATGATTGATCATCAAAACTTAACCAT
>JABUBQ010000125.1_pt1 | contig 11855 bp, 21 predicted proteins | sample 7240351 | NCBI WGS metagenome assembly JABUBQ01 (sample SAMN07256348, study PRJNA390944) | subsurface metagenome | isolation source: Methane hydrate marine sediment | place: Pacific Ocean: Eastern North Pacific, ODP site 1244 | collected 2002 | reverse complement strand
GCTATGGTAAGTATGCCTTAAGTGTGAATGTTAAAAATGAGAGTGTGAATGTTTTAGGTGAAAGTGTGAATGTCAAAGATAAAAGTGTGAATGTCGAGGGTCCAAAGGCAAAGAAGCTGATAAACAGGGAAATTTACAAATACCGGAAAGCATATCTACAAAAGTTAAAAGCGAGTGATCCTGAAGCCTATGAAAAGATGAAAAAGGCAAGGCGTGAATATTACAAAAGGTGGCGGGCCAAAAACAAAGATTATAACAAGAAATGGCTCAAGGAATATCATAAAAAACACCCGGAGAAGTTTCGGGAATACCAGAGGCAATACTGGTTAAAGAGGGCTATGTCATCAGATTGAAAGGAAGATAGAATGGGTATACATAAAGAGACTTTGGAATTTATAGGGCAGATAAAAGATGTATTAGATAGTTATGACTTTGCTTTAACGATTAGGCAGATATTCTACCAGTTAGTTGCTAAGCAAATTATTCCTAATTTAGAGGGTAAATACAAAAAAGTCTCTCGGGATTGCGTAACTGGTCGAGATTTGGGATTACTACCAGAAGATAAATTTACAGACCGGACAAGGGTGTTCGATAAACTAAGCTCTTGGCTCGACCTTAAAGATTTTATGGATACGGTTAAAAATGCTTATCTTAAAGACAAGTGGCGAAACCAGCTTAAATATATAGAGATTTGGACAGAGAAAGACGCTTTGAGAGCTGTCATAAATATAATTACTCATAGATACGATGTCGGTTTACAGATAGCGAGGGGGCAGTATCCTCGAACCGGGATATACGAGACTTCTTTAAGATATAAGGCTCAAAGCGATAAAGAGTGCTTTTTATACTATGTAGGGGATTATGACCCTTCAGGATTGGCTATTTATGAGTCTATAAAAAAAAGACTTATAAAATATGGCGTAAACGTTGAGATTCCCGATAGAATCGCTCTGACAGAAGATCAGATAGAAAAATATCGCTTACCTTCAGACCGGGCTAAAAAGACAGATAAAAATTATGATAAATTTGTCGAGAAAACCGGCTCTGATAGAGTAGTAGAGCTTGACTCATTGCCCCCGGATATACTGAGAAAGATTATAGAAGATTGCATAATGAAAAATATTGACTATGAACTTTTAGGACTAGTGCAAGAAAAAGAGAGAGACGAGGGAACCAGGTTAGATAAATTTATAGAGAAGGGAATTTAAAGGAAGGTGATAAATAAATAAAAAACGGAAGATTAGATCACGCTTTAAAATGGTGTGAAAATTTAGATAAATTTTTATCCGGAGAAGGCAAATAAATGATACGCCAAAGGGGATAATGAGGTTAAATTTTAAAAACTACAAAAAAATTTTGCCTTTTTATAAGTGGGAATTGAAGAAGGAAGGTGGTAAATAATGCCTGAATATTTATGTCCTAAATGTAAAGGTGTATTTTGTGGCTGGAGTGTAAAACACAAATATAAAGAGAAATGTCCTAAGTGTGGTGGTGAACTCCAGCAAATCTCTAATAACAAAGAATCTCGGAAAGGTGAAGGGTTTGGTAAAGGCCAACCTAAAATTTCACGTTTTAGGGTATAAATTTTAGCGATTTAGGGTATTTGTGAGGATAATTGATGGTAGTTTTAAGTAACTAAAGATTACCGAAGATAAAGAATTACAACAATTCTATGAGGCCAGAAGGAAGGAGTTAAAGAAGAGGATAGAGGAAGGTCAAGGGAATGCCGGAATACCGCTATAAAAAAAAGTATAAAGCAATCTCTTTTTAGGCTGGGAGATGGATGAGAATTGCCTTGTTATGAGGCAAATTAGAATCTGAGCTAAGAAAATCTTAAATAGAAAGGAGATTATAACAAATGAATCTTAACGAAGAGGCCTTAAAACTACACGAAGAAAACAGAGGAAAGATTGAAGTAATAAGTAAGACTGAAATAAAAAATATGCATGATTTAGCTGTGGTCTATACTCCCGGTGTAGCCGAACCCTGTCGAAAAATCCACCAGGATGTCTCTCAAGTATATAAATATACTACTAAAGGAAATATGGTAGCAGTGGTGACTGACGGAACTGCTGTCTTGGGCCTGGGGGATATTGGTCCAGAAGCCGCTCTACCGGTAATGGAAGGCAAAGCCGTTCTCTTTAAGCACTTTGCCGGAGTAGATGCCTTTCCTATCTGTCTGGCTACCAAAGACCCGGATAAGATTGTGGAAGCTGTAACTTTGATAGCTCCAGGCTTCGGAGGGATTAACTTAGAGGATATCAGTGCCCCCCGTTGTTTTGAAATAGAAGAAAGACTTAAAAAGGTACTGGATATCCCTGTATTTCATGATGACCAGCACGGCACTGCAATCGTAGCATTATCTGGCCTGATTAATGCTTTAAAGGTAGTAGGTAAAGATTTAGACAAGATAAAGGTAGTGGTAAATGGAGCCGGAGCCTCAGCCATAGCGGTATTAAAATTCATTATGTCTGCCGGAGTAAAGAATGCCATCCTCTGTGATTCCAAGGGAACCATTTATGAAGGCAGAAAAGAAAATATGAATCCGGTTAAAGAAGAGATGGCAAAAATTACCAATAAAGATAAGATTAAAGGGACCTTGGTAGATGCCATAGTGGGAGCTGATGTATTCTTAGGCCTATCAGTAGCAGGAGCCCTAAAAGCGGAAATGGTAAAGACTATGGCTTCTGGTTCTATTATCTTTGCCATGGCCAACCCCACCCCTGAGATTATGCCTGATGTAGCTAAAGCAGCAGGTGCTCGAATTGTAGCCACCGGTCGTTCTGATTTTCCCAACCAGGTAAACAATTGTCTCGGTTTTCCGGCTATCTTCAAAGGAGCACTAAAAGTAAGAGCAAGTCAAATAAATGAAGAGATGAAATTGGCTGCTGCCTATGCCCTGGCTTCCCTAATATCAGAGGATGAATTAAATGATGAGAATGTTATTGCGGATGTCTTTGACCCCCGAGTAGTAGAGCGGGAATCAGAGGCAGTAGCTAAGGCTGCTATAGAAAGTGGGGTAGCGAAAGTAAAAACTATATAAAAATTTACAAAGTTTGATATGCAAGTATATTATGTGACGATATTATTTGGTATTTAAAAAATTTAAAAGAAGAAAGGAGGTGAATTTTCTTAATGAAATTTAAGGATGTGATGACCATATTAAGATAATGAATTATGAATTAAAAAAAAAGTAATAATTTAAGGAGGATTTAGAAATGAAAAGAATATTTTTAGTGTGTTTAATTACTTTGATGGCTGTTTCATTATTAGGAAGCTTTGTTTTTGCCAGTCCAAAATATGTTTTAAAATTAGGACATGTAGCTGAGCCTGCAAAACCTTACGCCCAAGGAGGAGTAAAATTTGCCGAATTGGTTTATGAGAAGACTAATGGAGAAGTGGAAATCCAGATATTCCCTGGTAGCCAATTAGGAAATCAGAGGGATTTAGTGGAAGGTTTAACTTTTGGTACAGTGGATTTGACTTTGACCAGTACAGCAGTATTAGCAAATTTCCTCCCTAAAATGGCTATATTCGACCTACCTTTTATATTTAGGGATATCCCTCATACTTACAGAGCACTAGATACAATAGGGGTGGAAATGGGTAAAGATTTAGAACCGTTAGGATTGAAATTATTGGCCTTTTTTGAAAATGGAGTTAGGCATCTTACTAACAGTAGGAGAGCTGTAAGGGTTCCTGAGGATATGAAAGGGTTAAAAATTCGGGTAATGGAACAACCAGTTTATATCGAAATGATGAATGCATTGGGTGCAAATCCTACTCCTATGGCTTTTGGAGAACTATTTACCGCTTTACAACAGGGGACGGTCGATGGTCAAGAAAATCCTGTGTCACACATTTGGACCAAACGATTCTTTGAGGTCCAAAAATATATATCTTTAACTGGACACACTTATTCTGCTGAACCTTTGTTGATTAGTACGATTTCGTGGAATAAATTACCAGTAGATTTCCAAAAGGCCATAACAGATAGTGCTATTGAAGCTTTAGACTGGCATCGTAGTCAGTGTGTTGAATTAGATAAAAGTTTTTGGAAGAATATAATAGAAAGTGGCAAATGCGAGATAATTGAAGTTGATAAAGAACCCTTTAGAGAAGCTACTGCTGGAGTATGGAAAATGTTTGAAGACCAAGTAGGGAAAGAGAACATTGACAAAATAGTAGATATAAAACCGGAAGATTGTGTAGAATACGAGAAATACTTATAAGTATTCAGAATGTTTATAGTGGGCAAGGAAGATTCATCCCCTTGCCCACTTCTACTCTTAAGAGGAGTTGATGATATTTGAAGAGATTTATGGATAGGGTGAATAAATGTTTGAAATGGGCAATAATTATTGCTATGGTTGTAATGTTATTTGTTATTTTTATACAAGTTATTTTCCGTTATGTATTCCAAAACTCTTTAACTTTTTCTGAGGAATTAGCGAGGTACTTGTTTGTATATATAGTATTTTTTGGGACTGCAGTTGTGGCCAGAGAAAATGGGCATATTGTAGTGGGGGTATTGTCCCAAAAGTTAAAAGGGAAAACAGCTAAATACACTAAGGTTGCTGCTTATACTTCTATTATGGTGTTTGTAACAATTTTATTTTACCACGGGATAAAAATAGTAACATTAACCTCTTACCAACTTTCTCCAGCTTTAAGGATCCCCATGTCCTATATATATTTGGCAATCCCTGTGGCTGCGTTTGTAATGTTTTGTAATATGTTAATTTTAATCATTGATACTTTACGGTCAGGAAGTTAAATTGAGAATAAATATAGAAATTGAGGTGGAATGATATTGTTACTGTTGATAATATTCATTAGTTTTGCAACTTTATTACTAATAGGAGCCCCTATCGGGGTAGCATTAGGGTTATCATCTGCGGTGGTTACTTGTACTATTATGAAAATTCCTCTGATGATTGTTGTTCAGAGGATGTTTACTGCGATAGATTCATTTTCTTTTATGGCAATACCATTCTTTATGTTAGCAGGTTCATTCATGGCTTCAGGTGGAGTTACTAAAAGATTAGTAAAATTTGCCAATTCTCTAGTAGGATTTATAACTGGAGGATTAGCATTAGTTGTGGCGGTAACTGGGATGTTCTTTGCGGCTATCTCTGGTTCTTCAGCTGCGACTACAGCAGCTTTAGGTTCTACCTTATTCGATGAAATGGAGAAGTCAGGATATAAAAGGGATTTTGCAGCAGCAATTATAGCTGCAGGTGGGACTGTGGGGATAGTTATACCACCGAGTATAACACTGGTTGTTTTTGGGGTAACAGCCGGGGTTTCCATTGGAGACCTCTTTTTAGGAGGATTCGGACCAGGGATAATTATGGGTTTATCGATGTGTGTCCTCAGTTATTTTCTTTGTAAAAAGAGAGGTATTAAAAGTACAGGTAGGATCTCTTTGATAAATATTATTAAATCATTTAGGGATAGTCTTTTTGCTTTAATGATGCCGATAATTATTTTGGGGGGGATATATGGAGGAATATTTACCCCTACAGAGGCGGCAGCGGTGGCAGCAGTTTATGGATTGTTTGTAGGGCTTTTTATTTATAAAGAACTAACTATCAAAAACTTACCATCGGTAATATTAAAAGCAGCAGTAAATACCACGGTTATTATGTTCATAGTCGGAGGAGCTAATCTTTTCGGGTGGATTTTAACTAATGCCCGGGTCCCACATACAGTAGCAATGTTTATGACCTCTATTAGCAGTAGTCCTATTGTTTTTTTAATGTTGGTTAATATACTGTTATTATTTGTAGGTACCCTTGTAAATGCTTCTGCAGCAGTAGTCATACTAGTCCCCATTTTATTCCCAGTAGCGATATCATTTGGGATAAATCCCATATTTTTTGGGGTCTTGATGATAGTAAATCTGGCCATTGGTTGTATTACCCCGCCTGTGGGACTTGACCTTTTTGTAGTCTGTGGCATTACTAAACTACCTATAGAAAAAGTGGCAAAAGCAATATTACCCTATCTGGCAGTACTAATCTTAGATTTACTGTTAATTACTTATTTTCCACAAATTATCCTTTTTCTGCCGACTATATTAGGGAGATGATTCAGTAAAAATGAAATTAAAATTTGGTAATTAAATTTTAAATTAAAGAATCGAATCCCGGCAATCCGGCTTTATTAAAGTTATTCAATAATTTTAATTTATAGGTGCAAGTTTTTAATTAAAATAACGATATTTCGCTTATGATTATACCTATCGAAAAAAACACCCCCCTTAAAAGGCTTTATATTAGCTTTTATTTTAGCGAAATTGGCAGAAAAGCCTTATATCTTATAGCTTTCAGGGTTTAGAGCTAAAAAGGGGGTAGTAAAAAAGGTATCGAGTGGGTTAGAGAAACGCTAACAGAGCGAAAATTGAGCGGTTTTTGGGCTATTCTGAACGATTTAAAGAGGGACAGGGAATCCCCTCTAAATAAGATTTAAAAGTTGAATCCTTACAATCCTATTCTTTGGGGATTCCCCGACCTCTCTATCTTAACATTTTCTATCTGTTAAGAGAAGGGAGTAAAAAAATGATATATTTTTTATGGTTGATTTTTCTGTTGTTTATAGCTGGGATAATCTATCTTGTATTTATAAAAAAGCCGGAGAAGCCGGAGAAGAAGAAGAAGTATTCTGTAAGAAAAAAATCAGGTAGGTTTAGGTGGTGAGCATAAAAATATAGGGGAGTGGTTTAAAGAATGAAAATAAAGCTAAAGGCTTTAGAAGAAACCAGGTCTTTCTATAAGGTGGAATTGAAGAAGAGAGGCCTGACCGGAAAAAAGAGGAAAGATTACTTAAAGGCTTTAAAGTCTATCGAAAAAATCATTAGGGAAGAGAGAAAGCCGGGGAAAAAATTAAAGCATAAAAAATTTATTGCCTATGATCATAAAGCAGTATTCCAGAATAGCAGAAAGGGCTATTAAAAATATACCCGGCGGTCCGGCTTTCTATGCGTTCTCTGGATCTCCGGTCCCCTGCTCCTCTTTTTTTATTAACCTTTTTTCAGAGGGGGGCAGGGTTATTTTTAAAAGTAGGGGATAATCTAATATGAGAGAATCAAAGGTGAGTAAAAAGACGATATTTCTGGGAATAATGAGGCGGTATTTAAAAATGCATATCAAAGTTAAATGCAAAAACTGCGACTGGAAAGGCCAAGCGATTGTGGGAAAGAAGGGCTATCCTCTTGATAATTATAAATGCCCCAAATGTGGCCGGAATATAGAAAGAGCCAGGGGAAGGTATAACTATCATAGCGAATCTGCCCAGTTAAAATAAATTAAAGGGGGTAATTAAAATTATGTGGTGGTTGATTTCGATTCCAATAATTAATTTTCTCGCGATAGGACTAATATCTTATCAGTCAGGCAAAGAATTAAAAGAAGATATTGCAAAGGAAAAACTTTAAAATAATTTGGTGATCCGGGTTTTTATGCGTTCTTCGGATTGCCGATCCCCTGCTCTCCTTCTTCTTTTTAACCTTTTCTCCAAGGGGGGCAGGTTATTTTTAGAAGGCAGGAAAAACGATTTTTAGGGGTATTTTAAAGAAATTTTTAGAAGGTGATAATAGGTGAAAAAGTCGGGTTCAACCGATTTTGGATTGGATTATTTTTCTCCGGTCGGCCTGGACTTTCAGGAGAGAGAGAATAAAATTAGAGAAAAAACAAAATGCTTTAAGACTTGCTCAAAGTGCGGAGAAATAAAGCCGATCTTCAAGTTTTCGATAGAGAAGAGAAATACTGACGGCAGGCTCGGAATCTGCAAAGAGTGCCGAAACAAAGAATCTTTAGAATATTATTACCAGAACAGAGAGCTAATATTAGTAAAGATTAAAGAGTATCAAAAAATTAATAAAAAGGATCGGAGCCTTTATTTTAAAGATTACTGGAGAAAACATAAAAAGCAGTTAAAGGAGAACGCTAAAAAATGGTATAAGAGCAATAAAAAAGCGATCAAAAAAAGGAACTTGAAATATTACCAGGAGAATAAAGAGGCCTGCCTGGACAGGAGAAAACTTTGGATAATAAAAAATAGGGAAAGGATCAGAAAATACAATAGGGAATATAATTTAAAACATAGGATCGCAATTTAAAGATATTTAGAATAACCAAAAAAAGGGGGGTTTAATTAAATGAGTAGTATGACTAAGACGGTTAGCTTTCTTTATAAACTGGCCAGACAAGCTAATGATGTCCGGGTTATTACAAGCGGAGATCCTAAAAAGCTGGCCAGGAGAGTCAAAAATAAGGTCATAGGGCGTAAGATCATTCGCAGGATTTGGTAAAAAATTTCGGTGATCCGGTAAGGACTAAAAGAACAGATCCGGATCTCCGATCCCCTGCTCCCCTTCTTTTAAAACCTTTTATCTGAGGGGAGCAGGGCTATTTAAAAATTATGATGATCAAAAAGGAGATTAAAAAATTATTATGAAAAATATAAGTAAATTTAAGGGATTTGTAAAGGTCTTTGGGAAGGATAAACAAACTTTATTATCAGAAATTAAGATCGGGGAATCCCTGGCGATGGGTTGCGAACTGGAAAAAGATGAGATAGGCCTTTATATTGCCAGTTTAGACGTTTCGGCCTCTTGCGGTTTTAAACTTAAGGAATGGGAGAATTTTGTCCAGGGAGTTAATGAGGCTAATAAAAATTTAAAAGAGATATATAAAGGATAAAAAAATTAAAGGGGGTGTTTTTAAAATGTGGTGGTGGTTTATGATACCAGTATTACATTTTGCGTTATTAGCTTTAGTAGCTTATAAATCAGGAAAAGAATTAAAAGATGATATAAGGAAAGATAAATTAACAAGATAGTTAGTCTGTTCCAGGAGGATTATTTGAATGAATAAAAATTTAGAAGAATTAAAAAAAATATGCAGTGAAAAAACTGAAGATTATTCTCCAGCAAACGTTCGCAAGGAGAGGCCTTTAATTGAAACATTAGAAGGCTTTGAAAAGCGGATTAAAAAACTTGAAATTGAATCTGTCGTACACGGTACATACTTTCCGTATAACGATAGAAAGAAAGTGCTTGAAGGAAATATAAAGAGATAATACAGGTCTTAAATTAAGGAATGAAATCCCGGTGGTCCGGTCTTCTTCCAGAGTTCTCCGGATTGCCGTTCCCTGCCCCCTTAAATAAACGTTTTTTAAGAGGGGGCAGGGGATATTTAATCCGACTGATCCCTGAACTACTTTTATCTATTTTCTTATAATTATTTATTATTGTTGACAAATGTTGTTTATGGTGGTAAAATTAGACAGAATAAAAATAAAGGGGGATTTGTGATGTTAACTCTTCAAGAAGTAGCTCAAAGGCTGAACGTTCACGAAAATACGGTAAAAAACTTTATACGGGGTGGAAAGCTGACCGGTTATAAACTTAACCGGGTTTGGAGAATCAAGGAGAAGGACCTGGAGAAATTTCTTAATCAAAGGAAGTGGAGAGAAGAAGGGGAACCCAGTCAAGACTGATCTATCTTTGGCACTTCTGAATTTATAAGAGAAGTCAAAAAAGGTGGTGATATTATGCCCGAAAGAGAAAGAAGAACAGAAGAAAATATCGAGGACGTTGAGAGGGTATCGGGTATCCTGAATCGGAGAATAAAGAAAGATAAAAAGAATCCCTTTCTGAATCCTGACGGTGGGTTTGATCTAATCGAAAAATTCCCGGTCTATGAAAGCAAGAAGAAATAGAAAAAAAGAAGGTGAATAAAAATAATGAAGAAAGAATTAATCAAGTTAGTCGGCTATTGCCGGGTATCTACGGAAGAACAGGCTCGGGAAGGTCTTTCTCTCGATGTCCAGGAAGATAAAATAATACAATATGCAAAATTACATAATTTAGGCAGGGTGGAAATGATAAAAGATGAGGGGCTATCCGGTAAGGACCTGAACCGGGAAGGAATACAAAAAATATTATCTCTAATTGAAGGGGGCCTTGTTAAGCATATTATAGTCTATAAAATGGATCGGTTGACCCGGAGAACTTTCGATTTGTTATATTTAGTAGAAGAAATCTTCAAGAAAAATAAAGTCCAGTTTCATAGTATTACCGAAAGGATAGATACTTCTACCGCTCAGGGTAATTTCTTTATGACCATAATAGGAGCGATGGCGCAAATGGAAAGGGACTTAATAAGTGAGAGGACCAGGGCAGTATTAAATTACAAAATAGAGAAAGGGGAATATGTCGGGAGTCCGGCTCTCGGATATAATGCCAATCCCGGAGAGAGTAAATTTTTAGAGGTAGATAAAAGAGAACAGGATACGGTTAAGAGGATCCGCTATCTAAAGAGATATCGAAAAATGAGTATGGGAGCAATTGCCAGGGAATTAAATCAGAATGGGGTCCCTACTAAAAGAGGTGGCCGGTGGTATCCGGGAACAATAAAACTAATATTAGACAGAGGAACGTCAAAGTTTAAAGTTGAAGAATTGAACAGAAACGGGGAATCATCTTTAGTTTAATTAAACTTTTAGTAGGTTTCGTATATAAACCGCTCCCTTTATATACGAAATCAGGAAAAAATCAAATAGAGGGGTTGATAAACATTAAAGACGAAAGAGTAAGAAATTACCTTATTTTATATAAGCGGATAAAAGGTTGTCAATTTTGCGGATATAAGAAATGCACAAGTGCCTTAGACTTTCACCATATCGGCGGAGGTAAGGAATTTAATATTAGCCAATCATCTAATTTAGAGAAGATCAAAGAAGAAGTAGAAAAATGCGCGGTTTTATGTAAAAATTGCCACGCAGAATTACACGAGATCAAAGAGGTGGGATCGATGGCCGGTTACAATAAAATCAATACAAAGGAATTAGAGAAAGTTCTTCTTATTTTGACAGGCCAGGAAAGGTGATAAAAATTGGTAATTACTACACACTCACGCTATAAGGGGAATATTGTTTAATCGATTAGTCAGGACAATCAAAGGAAAAAGGGGTTTTGATTATGTTTGAAATAGTAACCGCTAAAGAGATTCAAGATATTAAGGAAAGATTAGAACAAGAGAAAAAGGCCAGGCACGTATTGCCCGGCAGGTATGATGAGCTCAGGACGCTTATCAATTTTCTTTCTACCTGGCTGGATTGGCAAAAATACCGGAGAAAAGAATATTACCGGAAAGAGGAAAATCAATTAGAGGATATCCTGAAGAAAATCGAAGCCGGTAAAGAGGATTGCTATAAGTGCGAGAATCTAACGAAATTTAGCAGAAAGGAATTAAGGGAAAGTATTACCGAATGGAAAAAGGCCAGGGCTTTCGGTCTATTTAAAAATTTAGCAGACACAAATCCCCATATCGCCAGGTGTAAGATCCAGGGTCTTATGACAGAGGCAAGCATTTTAAGATTTCACAATAACTGCAAGGAATCATACATTAAAATTTAATATAAAGGCGGTGATTATAAGAAAGGAAGCGGTTTAAAATGGTGTTAAATCTAAGGAGTTTAGAAGAAACAAAGACTTTCTATAAGGTGGAATTGAAGAAGGAAGACCTGACAGAGAGAGAAAGAGCTAAGTATTCGAGGGCTTTAAAAATCATCAAGGGGCTTATCAAGGGAAAAGAGGAAGCCGGGAGAGAAAATAACAATTAAACGACACTGGATTTAAGGGGGGATTATTTATTTTCTAAGGACTCTTGACTTTGGTTCGTGAGTGATTATAATGAAGGTAACTTTGGGCATTAACGGGGTGATAAAAAAACAGCCGTGATGTCCTTTTTTTTAGGTTAAAAAGATAAAAGAGGAGTGTTAGGTTATAGGTTGTTGCCAAGCACCCCTCTTTTAAAAGAATAAAAAGTTTGTATGCCCACAAGCAA
>JABUBQ010000124.1_pt1 | contig 11860 bp, 10 predicted proteins | sample 7240351 | NCBI WGS metagenome assembly JABUBQ01 (sample SAMN07256348, study PRJNA390944) | subsurface metagenome | isolation source: Methane hydrate marine sediment | place: Pacific Ocean: Eastern North Pacific, ODP site 1244 | collected 2002 | reverse complement strand
GATAGAAAGACTTCGCTTTTATGGAAATAACCGCTGACCGTCTTTTGAAAGGCTGAATTATGTATGTTGCGACACAGTTTTCGATTTTTATGGTGAATAAGCCAGGTGTGCTGGCACAGATACTCGGCGAATTTGCGCGTGCGAAGATTAATGTAATAGCAGTGACGGTGATGGACTCGGTAGAGCACGGTGTTTTGAGGGTGGTTTTCGCAGCGACAAAAAAGGCTGAAGGTGTGCTGTCGAGACTGAATATGCCCTATAACCAGACAGATGTTTTGTGCGTGAACCTGGATAACAGGGCAGGTGCGCTGGCGACGGTGGCGGAAAAACTCGCGAAAAGCCATATAAATATTTCTTACGCATATTGCACCGCGGGGGCCAAGGGCGGCAAGACAACGGGTGTTTTGAAAGTTGCCGATGTGAAAAAGGCAATGAAAGTTCTCCAGCAAGGACAAAAGAGAGAAAGCAAATCGCAGCCTATAGTGAGGCGTTCCCAGGCCTCAAGAAGATAATAGACTGCATGGGCTAAACATTGGTTCGAGGAGGTCGGGGCCTCGATAAGGGGGCTGAAGGGGGGTAAAAATGCTAGTAATCAACCCCGTTTGAAGGTAACAACTTCCTTCAACGGGGCAGGTATAAATGTTTTGATTTGCCCCTAAATTATTTATAATACGGGTGTTATCAATAAAATTTAAAACTGAGAACTCAAAACTCAAAACTCAATGGAACCTGGTCTTGACAAACTAAGTGACGCTGAATTGTTCGTCCGCTATGGCGCCGGCGAGGAGGACGCTTTTCGCGAGGTCGTAAATCGCTATAGGAACGGTCTTTACGTATTTCTAAGGCGGTTTTTAAACCGTCCCAGTCTTGTTGAAGATGTCTTTCAGGAGACGTTCTTGCAACTTTTTACGAGCCGAGACAGCTTCGACCTGACCCGGCCGCTTCGGCCGTGGCTGTTCACTATAGCTGCGAATAAGGCAAAAGATGCGCTTCGCAAACAGCATCGAACAGCCGCTATCCCCATCGGCACTATCGCAGAGCGGGAAGATATGTCGTTCGACGATGTGCTGAACTGCTTAACCTCTGATACAAGAGTACCTTACGAGAGGCTTGAAAAGAATGAGACAGCCAGATGCGTTAGAGAGGTTATAGCGGATATGCCGGAGAGTCTGCGAGAAATTCTGATTTTAGCCTATTTTAATAAATTTTCTTACAAACAAATGGCTAAGATTTTAGGTATACCAATAGGCACGGTCAAAAGTAGATTGCACACGGCTGTTGGGCGTTTCGCCAAGGACTGGAAGGCAGCTGTGGGGAGCAGGAAACTTCAATGAGTACATTGGACAATCATCAAAGAGAATTGATATTTGATTACTGCCTGGGTTTAACGACCGAAAAAGAATCTGCCGAAGCCGAGGGACTAATTCGCTCTAATAAAGAAGCCGCCGAACTACACTCCGCTCTGAAATCCGTTACCAGTTGCCTTGATAGCTTAGAGTCTGAGTTGTGCCCGGATGAGCTGGCGGAGCGGACGATTTTGCGTCTTACAAATACCGCCCGCGCAAGCCAGGCTCGCCTTGCCCAACTGCTTGCAGATGAACAGGCGAAAACTGTTGCCAGCCCGCGGTATCTGTGGTGGAACATAGGACGGGTTTTGGCGGCAGCGGCGGTGATTTTGATAGTGGCAGGTATCTGGTTTGCCCCCCTGAATTTCGCTCGCCAAAAATACTACCAGTACCGATGCCAGATGCAGCTTGCCCGGATTGCGGAGGGGATAAGGCAATATATGGCTGACTACGATGGTCAGATGCCAGCTGTCGCGACGGCAGCAGGGGCGCCCTGGTGGAAGGTGGGCTACCAGGGCAGCGGTAACTACTCGAATACCCGCCATCTTTGGCTTCTGGCACGAGGGGGTTACGTCAATCCAGCCAACTTTGTCTGTCCCGGTGCTAGGGTAGGCCAGGTGGTCTGGTTAGACAGCTCACAGGTGAAAGACTACAACGATTTTCCCGACAGAAAGCACGTGACATTCAGCTTTCGAATAAGGTGTGGTAAACCAAAGGGGGCACCTGCAGTCGGCCGAAAGATTTTAATATCAGATTTGAACCCGCTTTTTGAAGTGCTGCCGGGACCCGATGTCAAAACGCTCATAGTTCGGCTCAACAAAGAACTGTTGAATCTCAACAGTGCCAATCACAATCGCATAGGACAAAACGTTTTGCTCGACGACGGCAGTGTGAAATTCCTGAAGACGCGTCATTTTGGCGTCACACAGGATGACATATTTACGCTGCAGAACACAAAGGTCTATCAGGGTGTTGAAGTGCCGCTGTGCGAATCAGATACTTTCCTTGCCCCGTAGTTTACCCTCATTCCCCAGTTTGCTCCAGATTGATAATTGACAAAGAATAATCAATAATCAATAATCAGTTAATATAGCCGAAGTGGCGGAACTGGCAGACGCGCGGGACTCAAAATCCCGTCCTGGCAACAGGGTGAGGGTTCGACTCCCTCCTTCGGCAGTATTCGTTGTGCGTGTATAGTGATGCGTATTGCGTGCCTTTGCTTGCCGTGGGAGACAACCTTTCAACGGAATGATTTTGTGAGGAGTCACTTTGTTACAAAGGGTGATAGTTTGCGGAGCTTGTTGACGATTTCGGGCATTTTTTCGATGGTGTAATCGACTTCTTTTTCGGTGTTGTAACGGCTGAGGCTGAATCGGATTGAGCCGTGGGCGGCGGTAAAGGGGACACCCATCGCCCGAAGTACGTGCGAAGGCTCGAGGGAGCCGGAGGTGCAGGCGGAGCCCGAAGAAGCGCAGATGCCGAATTTGTCCAGCATGAGCAGAATCGATTCGCCCTCGATATACTCAAAACTGATGTTGCTTGTATTGGGCAATCGATTATCAGGGTCACCATTCAATTGGCTGTCCGGACAACTTTTTAGTATTGCTTTTTCAAGTTTATCACGCAGCTTCCTTACCCTTTCGTTTTTCTCTTTTATATTTTTGGCTGCGAGCTCACATGCCTTACCCAGGCCGATGATGCTGGGGACATTTTCCGTACCGGCCCTTCTGCCAGCTTCCTGATGGCCACCTAACATAAACGGCGACAGCCGGGTTCCTTTCCTGACGTACAAAACACCTACACCTTTTGGCGCGTGCAACTTGTGGCCCGAAAGGCTGAGTAGGTCGATATTGCTTTTCGAGAGGTTCAGCGGGATTTTGCCGACCGCCTGTACCGCATCGGTGTGAAATATCGAGCCTTTGCTTTTGGTCAGTTCAGCGATTTGCTCGACCGGAAATATGACGCCGGTCTCGTTGTTTGCATACATTATTGTAGCCAGTGCGGTATCATCGTCGATTTGTTTTTCAAGCTCACCCAAATCGAGCTGACCCTGTTTATCCACTTCCAGTTCTACCACTGTATAGCCGCGATCTTTCAACTGTTTGCAGACCGATAGGACAGCAGGGTGCTCGATGCGGGAAGTGATGATTTTGCGTTTGTCGGCTGCGGTAGCCAATACGCCATTTATGGCCGCATTATCACTTTCGGTGCCGCCGCTTGTAAATATAATCTCGGCTGGGTCGCAGCCTAAGAGATTGGCCACCTGCTGGCGCGACTTGCGGATTCTGGCGGCAATTTGTCCGCCAAAAGTGTGCATGCTCGAGGGGTTGCCGTAAAGCTCACAAAAAAACGGCTTCATCTCTTCGGATACTTCCTCTGCTACCTTTGTGGTGGCATTATTGTCAAAATATATTGTCTTCATTTTATTGTCTGTGGTCATGCGGCTCCTTCGCCGAATCCTTGTCCTCCTCGACGAAAAGCTCTTCTGAGACAAATTCTCTTAGCTTGGCTTCGACGACGTCCTTCATTGTAAATTCCGTCAGCCGACATTGTGCACACATTCCTCTAAAGGCGACAGTGACTTTATTGCCTTCAACATCTATCAATTCAATGTTTCCGCCGTGCGCTCGTAGAGCCGGCCTGATTTGCTCATTTATCGTTTGCTGGATTAATTGTATCCTCTGGATATTGGTCATTCTGCCGGCCCATCGAGGGGTCGGTTCGGTTACCTGTCCTGCTTTGTCGCCCTGCAATTTTTCTATAATTTTTTCGATTTCGCCCTTACATCCACCACATCCACCGCCTGCCTTGCAGTAATTTGTTACCTGCTCAACCGTTGTCAGATTATTCTCCACTATTACTCTTTCGATTTCTCTGTCAGTTACGCCAAAGCAGATGCAGACGACTTTGCCCGCCAGTTCGTGTTTTTTCTTTCCGCCGGTACGGTAGTTTTCAATCGCTGCCTCGAGGGCTTCCCTGCCCATAACCGAGCAGTGCATCTTTTGTTCCGGGAGGCCGCCGAGATAATCGGCAATATCTTTATTTGTTACTTTGGCGGCTTGCTCCACCGTCATTCCCTTTATTATTTCGGTCAGGACCGATGAAGTGGCAATCGCACTTGCGCAGCCGAAGGTCTTAAACTTTGCGTTAGCAATCCTGCCATTTTCATCGAGCTTAAAGGTTAGTCTCAGAGCGTCACCGCAGGCCAGTGAGCCGACCTCGCCGATGCCATCAGGGTCCTCTATTTCACCGACATTTCGAGGATTGAAAAAATGGTCTTTTACTTTATCTGTGTATTCCCACATTTTTTTACCTTTGGCTTTTTTGTAAAGCCTGTTTGAAGTCGGCTATTATATCATCGATGTGTTCGGTTCCGGCAGAGACACGGATGTAATCGTCGGTTACGCCAGCGGCGAGCTGCTCGGCTTCGGTCAGCTGCTGATGGGTCGTGCTGGCTGGGTGAATCACCAGGGTTTTGCTGTCACCGATATTGGCAAGATGGCTGGCTAATTTAACACTGTTAATAAACTTAATACCTGCCTGCCTGCCGCCTTTAATTCCGAAGCCTAAAACGGCACCCTGGCCGTTCGGCAGATATTTCCTGGCTAACTTATAATCCGGATGCGATTCGAGGCCGGGATAATTGACCCAGTTAATAGTATCCTGCTTTTGGAGCCATTTTGCGAGTTTGAGGGCGTTTTCAGAATGCCTCGGCATACGAAGGTGCAGCGTCTCCAGGCCCTGGAGAAATAAAAACGCATTAAACGGCGACATACAACTACCCATATCGCGCAGGAATTGAGTCCTTGCCTTTATGATATATGCCAGCTCGCCGAAACTTTCGACATATTTGACGCCGTGATAACTTGGGTCCGGCTCGGTCAGCTCGGAGTATCGGCCGTTGGTCCAGTCGAATTTTCCGGAATCGACGATGGCTCCTCCAATGCTTGTGCCGTGGCCGCCGATAAACTTTGTGCAGCTATGAACAACAATATCGATGCCATATTCAAACGGCCTAAAGAGAATAGGTGTCGTAACAGTATTATCGCAAATTACCGGCATGCCATTGTCGTGGGCGATGTCAGCTATTTTCTCATATTGCAAAATATCGTTTTTGGGATTGCCGATGCTTTCAATATAGATTAGCCGAGTGTTATCCTTGATTGCCCTGGCAAAATTCTCCGGTTCTTTCGGGTCAACAAACGTAACATCAATCCCCAGCTTTGGGAATGTTTGACTAAACAGCGTGACTGTTCCACCATAGAGCGAGCTCGAAGACACGATATGACCTCCAGTACTGCAAATATTAAAGATGCTCACATAGGTCGCCGATTGTCCTGAGCTTAATCCCAAACCACCTACGCCGCCTTCCAACGCAGTTAGGCGCTTTTCGAGCACGTCCGTTGTGGGATTCATGAGGCGAGTGTAAATATTGCCGAACTCTTTGAGCGCAAAAAGATTCGCTGCATGCTCGGTGTCTCTAAAGCAATAGCTGGTCGTTTGGTAAATCGGCGCAGCTCTGCTTAAGGTTTCCGAATCGACTTTCTGGCCTGCGTGCAGCGCTAATGTCTCCAAGTGGTATTTTGCCTGTTCGTCCATTTCTTCAATTCCTTGCTTATCATTTTGTGGGTAAAATCGCTACCATTCTGTCAAGAGCCTTTCTGGCTTTTACTCGCACCTTATCTGGTACCGTAACCTTATGCTGCATATCTTCCAGTGACCAGAGTACCTTTTCCACAGTTATCCGTTTCATGTTGGGACAAATCGCCCGTTCGCTGGCTGCGATAAACTCGGACTGCGGATTTTGTCTCTTCAGAGCGTATATCATACCTATCTCGGTCGCCACGATAAACCGCTTTGCTGAGTTTTTGCCGGCGAATTTCAGCATCTGACCTGTGCTGAGCACTTCGTCAGCAAGGGCTTTGACCGGCTCGGTACATTCGGGGTGCGCCATTACAATCGCATCCGGATGGTTTGCTTTTGCATTTCTAATGTCCGCTTCAGTTATCACCACGTGTACATGGCAATAGCCCGGCCAGAGCACAAGCTCTCGAGAAGTTTTTTCGATGACAAAGCGACCAAGATGCTGGTCCGGCACAAAGATAATCTCCCTGTCGGCCGGCAAAGACTCCACCACTTCAACAGCATTGGAACTGGTGCAGCAATAATCACTCTCTGCCTTTACCTCTGCTGAGCTGTTGACATAACAGACCACTGTTGCGTCCGGCTGCTGCTGTTTGAGTTTTCGCAACTGGTCTGCGGTTATCATATCAGCGAGAGGACAGCCGGCCAGTTTGTCCGGCAAAAGTACCGTCTTGAGGGGAGAAAGGACAGCGGCAGTCTCTGCCATAAACTGCACACCGCAAAATACGATTACCTTGGCGTCGGTCTCGGCTGCCTTTATACTAAGTCCAAGAGAATCACCGGTAAAATCCGCCAAATCCTGTATCTCGGGGGGCTGATAATTGTGCGCAAGTATCACGGCGTTTCGCTGCTGCTTTAACTTCTCTATTTTTTCGGTCAGCTGCTTGTCCAAAACACCTCTCCTCGGTCAGTTTTTTGCGTCCGGTTTTTTGCGCTTTGTATAGACCAACTCCGGATTCGAGGTCGTTACGGTGACACCGGCTGGTACAGACTCCTTTATCCAGACATTGCCGCCAACTACAGTATCTTTTCCAATAACCACATCGCCCAGTATTGTGGCCTCGGCATAGATTGTGACGTTGTCTTCTATGGTCGGGTGTCTTTTTCCGCCTTTGATTATCCTGCCTCTCTCGTCTTTTGGGAAGCTCAGTGCCCCGAGTGTCGTGCCCTGGTAGATTTTCACGTTGTCACCGATGACCGTGGTTTCACCTATTACTACACCCGTGCCGTGGTCGATAAAGAAGTTTTTGCCTATTTTTGCGCCTGGGTGTATGTCAATTCCGGTCTTTGCGTGTGCGCATTCGGTCATTATTCGCGGAATCAACGGCACATCTTTTACATACAATTCGTGGGCGATACGGTACGTTGCGATTGCTATGATGCAGGGATAACTTAACACTATTTCCTCATAGGATTTTGCAGCGGGGTCTCCGTCAAAAGCGGCTGCGACATCGCCTTTGAGCAGCTCTCTGATTTTCGGCAATTGTGCCAACAGATGGTCTGTGGCGTCTTCGGCCATTATTCGGCAGTCACCTGTGTCGCACTTTTCCATTCTGCAGCGATATTTAAAGGCCCGCTCTATCTGCTCGGAGAGCTCTGTGTAGACGTGATAGAGAATATCGACGACAATGTAATTGACGTTTGCTTTTGTGACTGCCTTTTTGCCGGTATAACCCGGAAAGAGGATTTCGGTCAGTAGTTCCAGCACCTCCAAAATTTTATCTCGCACGGGCAAGTTGGTTGCGTCAATGAAATTTATCCCCGAATCGCCCTTATAAGTGTTCGCAATTTTGCCGACCAGCTTTTCTATCTTTTTGCCTATAAGCTTGTTCTTTTCCATTTTGAGAGACCTCTACCAATATAATCGTTGGGATTGCCTAACAGTATCTAATCCTGTAAACATTTCCGCTGGTAGTATCCTTGAATACAGCACTTGTAAATCTGTTTTTCGTTTATATCTGATAGTCAGCTTTAGCATTTGTCTTTGTTTTGTCAACTAAATCCTGCAGCGTTGTGGATTTTAGAACGCGCATAATTGCCGCCTGCAGCTCGGCCCAGAGTAGCCTCGGTGCGCAATCTGCAGCACGGTCGCAGAAGCTGTCATTTTCAACACATTCAACAGTGATTACGGGTCCCTCTAAGCAACTGAAAAGGTGGTCAAGCATGATCTGATTCGGAGGTTTGGCAAGGATGTAGCCGCCCTTAGAGCCCCGTACACTTCTGACAAATCCCGCTGTTTTAAGCGTCGCCATTAATTGTTCCAGATATTTTACCGATATATCCTGGTGCTTAGCGATGGTTTTAAGCTGCACAGGGATATTGCTCGTATTTACAGCCAATTCCAGCATAGCTCTTACCGCGTATCTTGTGCGAGTTGACAGCCTCACGCCAAATCCCCTTTATCCCTACTTTATTAGTAGTGTATTATACCAATTTTGCGATTTTCGTCAGAAAAAAAGCGAAAAATGAACAAAAATTCAAGTTTTTTTCAAAAATCGGGCTTTTTTCGATTTTTTCGCTGTCTGAGTGGCAACAGATTAAGCAAAAAGTGAATCTTAATCCGACCTGAATTGTCAATTTACTTGACAGGCTAAGCGGGCGCAGTTAGAATGACGCTGCTTTTCTTGGGGCTACTTTGAAATCAAACTTGGTGTTAAGGATGGCAAAAAGTACCACGAAAAAGGTGGCTTTTATCTCTTCTTTCCCGCCAAGGAGGTGCGGCATTGCAACTTTCGCCTCTGACCTTATCAACAGTCTAAAGGTCTCCGGCAAAGGGCAGTTCGACCCTCTGGTGGTTGCGGTGCGGCAGAATAATGACCTAAAGTACACTGCCCCGGTCAGGTTTGAAATCCGCCAGGACGTGAAAAGTGATTATATTTGTGCTGCCGATTATATAAATTTTAGCCATGTCGATTTGGTATCGGTCCAGCATGAGTTCGGTCTGTTTGGTGGCGATGCGGGCTCTTACCTGAGTTTGCTTTTGAACAGATTAAATGTTCCGGTCATAACGACCCTTCATACCGTTCTTGATGACCCCGCTCCTGCCTATTACAAGTCGATGGTGGACGTTTGTAGCGCTTCCTATAAAGTAGTTACTATGAATGAGCGTGGCGTGGCTATGCTTCGGGACATTTACGACGTATCCGAAAAGAAGATAGAATTAATTCCTCACGGCATACCGGATTTACCCTTCGTTGACAGCAACTACTATAAACACAAATTCGGGATGGAGGGCCGAAGAACCATTTTAACATTTGGCCTACTAAACAAAAACAAGGGTGTAGAGGTTATGCTAAAGGCCATGGCGGCCATAGTGGAGGCAGAGCCCTCTGTCCTGTACATAGTGCTGGGTATGACACACCCATCGGTGTTGAAACACGATGGTGAGTCCTACAGATTCAGTCTGCAGCAAATGGTGAAAGAACTGGGACTTCAGGAACACGTTATTTTTCACAACCGGTTTGTAAGTGACGAAGAACTGTGCAATTTTTTATGTGCAGCCGACCTTTATGTTACTCCATATCTGAACAGGGAGCAGTTGACAAGCGGTACATTATCCTTTGCCGTTGGTACCGGCAAAGCCGTTGTCTCGACGCCTTACTGGGCTGCTATGGAACTGCTCGCTAATGGCCAGGGCAGGCTCGTGAGATTCGGTGACTGGAAACAACTGGCTGATGTAATAGTCGAGGTACTGCACGATGATACGCTGTTTTACTCTTTACGCAGAAAAGCCTACGACTATGGCAGGTCAAGGACTTGGCCGAAAACAGGCCAGGCTTACTGGAAACTCTTTACCGCAAAGCGAGCTCCGGTTCGCGTCGCGGCTAAAACCGCGTCATCTAAAGCAGAAGCCATAACCAGTATTGAAGTCCCTGAACCATCGTTGGACCACCTGCAAAAGCTGACTGATGATACCGGATTATATCAGCACGCGACGTTTACCACACCGAATCGAAAATACGGTTACTGCACCGACGACAACGCAAGGGCTGTAATTACAATGACGAGGTATTACGCTTATCCTGAGCCGCAGAGCCTGCGGCTTTTCGAGACGTACCTGTCCTTTATCCTTCATTCGCAGAACAGTGACGGCTCTATCAGGAACTTTATGAATTTCGACAGGACGTGGGTAAAAAATGAGCCTGAGAACGATGCTTTCGGCAGGGTATTGTGGGCCCTGAGAACGGTTATGGCAAAGCCGCCTTTGCCCTCGTATTTATCAGTGATAAAAGAATGCTTCGACAGGTCTGTAGGGCGTATCGGAAAGCAATACCCGAGGGGTATGGCGTATTCAATACTTGGGATGAGTGATTATCTTAAACAGTTTCCCGGGGCCAGTTTTTCACCAATTGAATTCTGCGACGATGGGGGTATGGTCGCTCGGTTTTTCTGCGGTGCGCAGTTCCTTGTCTATGTAGCAGGCGGTGCACTTTTGGGCCAGCGGCTTAGTTGCCATAATGTGGTCCAGTCGCCAGCCGAGATTCCGCTTGAACGAATTTCTCAATCTGTAATCCCAGAATGTATACTGCCCGCCCTCGCTGAAGTGCATTCTAAATACATCGACAAATCCCCATTGGGCAACCTGATTCAATGCCTCGGTAACTTCCGGACAAAAGCAAACGTGCCCCAACAAGCCTTTAGGGTCATATACGTCGATTGGTTGTGGGGCCACATTAAAGTCACCCACCCACACGATAGGCTCGAGCGGGTCGAAATTCTTCTTGAAAAATTTTAATAGACGGTCGAACCACTTCAACTTGTACCGGAACTTCTCGGATTCAGGTGAATAGCCCTGCGGAACGTAAGTATTGACGACGACAATGCCGCCAATTTCAGCCTTAATCAGGCGAGGCTGGTCTTTAGGCTCATTGTCGAAGCCGAATCTTACGTCTTTGATTTCAGTTTTACTGAAAACAGCCACGCCGTTATAGCTTTTCTGGCCTTTGAAGACATACTTGTACTCCGTCTGGTCAAAGGCCTGTGTTGGAAAATCGACATCCTGAACCTTGGTTTCCTGAACACACAAAACATCCGGCTGATTTTCTCCAAGCCAGTGAATCACCTGTGACAATCGGACACGCAACGAATTAACATTGAAGCTGACAATTTTCATCTGTGAATTATGTTGGATTCGTTTCGTTGCGAAAGTTATCTTACGTAAGCTTTTTGATCTGTTTTGCCTTGGATTTGATCTTGGCGGATATACTTTTTATCGATACCGGTCCTTCAATTGGCTGTTGCACCGCCCCCCCTTCCGGTAAAGACGCGCTCTCCTGTGATGCCTCAGCAGCGTGAGTGATTTCATCAAGCAGAGCGTAGTTTTCGACCACTGCCAACAAGCTCACCAAGAAGCTCAGGATACTTTCGGCACCCTGATTCATGTTGACGCCGCCGGGCATTAAGCCGTCACAGCAGCCTTTGCTCCTGAAGTCATAGAGCGGAATGTGCAAATCGTTTTCACCGAGGAACCAGTCAAAGGCTTTTCTCTGCAATTTCATAAATCTAAGGTCTTCAGTCGCGTCATAAGCGGCTTTTAACATCATAACGGTACTTGCCGCCTCTATGGGTTGCTGGTCGAACGACGCTTTTGTCTGTCCTCGTTCAAACCATCCGTTGCAGCCAACGAAGCTGAAATGGCTTCCGGTAAAGGTGTTTTCAAGGAGAAATTCGCAGGTCTTTTTTGCAACGTCGAGATATTTCTCGTCCTCAAAAGTCAGACCCGCCACAAACAACGCATGTGGCAAAACAGCGTTATCATAAGTTAATTTGTCCTCAAACCACTGCCAGGCAGGGACGCTGTTTTTTTCATACAACGCCATTAACTTGTCGGCAGCAAGGGTCAATTGTCGCTTTATATCACTGGCCCCGGT
>JABUBQ010000123.1_pt1 | contig 11861 bp, 13 predicted proteins | sample 7240351 | NCBI WGS metagenome assembly JABUBQ01 (sample SAMN07256348, study PRJNA390944) | subsurface metagenome | isolation source: Methane hydrate marine sediment | place: Pacific Ocean: Eastern North Pacific, ODP site 1244 | collected 2002 | reverse complement strand
TTGGGGTAGATCTTGGTACTACTAATATAGTTGTGGGTATCGCAAACCTAAAAGGAGAGATTATAAAAAAAATTCGTGTTCCAACTAATTGCAGTCATAGTGTGGAAAAGATTATTTTACAAATTTCCAATTTAGTGGAAGAAGTAATTAAACAAGCAAACATTAAAAAAAATTTAATTGAGGGGATTGGAATAGCGGAGGCAGGGATAGTCGACAGCTCTTCAGGTATCATAAAATATTCTCCAAATTTTAATTGGAAAAATGTCAATATAGCCAGTATTTTAGAAAAAAAAACAGGCTTACATGTATTTGCTGATAATTGTACTCGAGTTATGGCAATTGGTGAAATATGGCATGGCAAAAGGGAAAGTGTGAATAATATTTTTTATGTAAACGTTGGCTACGGAATTGGTTCTGCTTTGATGATTAATGGTAAGTTATATAATAAGCATAGTGAATTTGGACATATACCAATAACAAGTAAAAAAATACTCTGTAATTGTGGTAAATATGGGTGTCTTGAAGCTGTAGCTTCTGGTAATGCAATTGAGCGAAAAGCAAATCAATTATATAACGATAGTAAAAATAGATGGATAACAGCGAAAGATATAGCTGAAAGAGCTGAACAAGGTGATCCGGTAGCTCATAAAATATTTAAAGAGGCAGGTTATTATATTGGCAAAGGGCTTTCATTTGTAGAAAATGTTTTTAACCCAGATAAAATTATTATCGGAGGAGGAATTTCAGCTGCCGGTAAATTATTATTGGACCCAATTGTTGAGTCATATAACTATTTTACAATGGCAATAATAAAGTCTACTACTAAAATAGAGTTATCGACGATTGGTATGGATGCGGGTATATATGGTGCAGTAACTATGGTATTGAATAAACGAATTTTTTATACTTCATTATTATAATTGTACACACAATATAGGTTATATGTTTATTTTTGATACAATATATAGTCAGTAGTCTGTGCAATATACTATTTTTACTGATAATATTCATTTTAGAAATTATTTTATATAGGAAAATGCAGAAAAGGTAAAAAGAATTTGAAATTAGTATATATAAACAAAAATATAAGCTTTAAGTAGGATAGGCAAAGATATGAAGGCACTATTGTTTGGTGAAATTCTCTGGGATATCATAGATAGTAAACCTTATATTGGCGGCGCTCCCTTTAATCTTGCTGCTCATCTGACAAACATGGGATGTAAATCAACTCTTATTTCTTCCGTGGGTAAAGATGCTCTGGGCAAAAAAGCCTTAAAAGAAGCAAAAAAAAGAGGTATTAATTCTTCCTTTATTCGGATCCATCCTTATTTACCCACTGGGATTGTAGAAGTAAATCTGGATGAAAAGGGGCATCCCGCTTATTTGATAAAAGAAAATGTTGCCTGGGATAATATTATTTTAGATCAGGATTTAATAGGTAGTTTAACAAAAACCAAATGGGAAATATTTTGTTTTGGAACCCTTGCTCAACGGACCAAAGAAAATCGGAAAATACTTAACCAGATTATTTCTCAAATAAAACCTAATCATATATTTTATGATGTTAATTTAAGACAAAATTACTACGAAAAAGATTGTATTGAAAAATCATTGCTCCAGAGTACAATTACTAAATTAAATGATCAGGAAGCTCTTGTCCTGTCCAAACTACTCTTTAATCAAAAATTGAAACAAAAAGATTTTGTTGAAACTCTTGCTCAAGAATATAATCTTTCTATTATCTGTATTACATATGGCAAGAATGGATCGGTAATCTATCACAATCGCCAATTGGAGAAGGCACCAGGTATAAATGGACCAGTTACAGATACTGTGGGAGGTGGAGATAGTTACAGTGCAGGCTTTTTGTTTTCTTATCTTTGTGGTAATAGTGTTTATAAAGCAGCGGAATTTGCTGAAATAGTAGGCAATTTTGTTGTTTCCCAATCTGGGGCTGTTCCTAAATACCCGAAATGGTTAGAAAAAGAAATAAAAAATATGAGAAAATAAAAACATGATAGATGACCCCGACATATTGTTTAGAGAATTGGTCGAAATCAGGGATAAAAGATGGATTTTGTGATTCTTTATAGTAGCCCGGCAAGCAGGCCTTGGCAATATCGCTTTCCGTGATTACTCCAATGACATTTTGATCATTATCTACTACCGGTAATCCCACCATACGCTGCCTGCTCATAATCTTTACAGCCTCTTTTATAGGGGTATCGGCAGATACGGAAGTTAGGTCTAAAATCATAACTTCTTTTATTTTCAAGGTTATCCCCCCTTAATTAAAAATCTTTCTTAATTATATTCCTTTTTATGTTTTTCGCAAGCCCGAAAAGAAAGTATCGAGTATCGAGTATATAGTATATAGTGAAGGGGAAGAAGAAGTAGGGGCATATAGAATACAGCGAAAAACGCAAAGCGTAAAGCGTAAAAATATAGATTAAAACTTAAAATTAATAAAAAAGTTTTTAGTTTTGAATTATGGTTTTTAGCTTTTCGCTTTAAATTTTTAGCTGAATATTAATAGTCAGGCGGACCTGTCCTCGTGAAAACGGGAAACACCTATCCTACGAATTGGTCAATTAACTCGTATTTTGTATCTTGCATTTAAAACTAACGACTATTCACTATTCACTAACGACTAACAACAAAGTGTTTCAATAAAAAATAAAAATTTTTATCTAATTTTAATAAAAAAAAGAGGATTTTTAAAAATTTTGTAGAATTAACTATATATAAAGAAAATACGCAATGAATTTAAACTTGAAGAAAGGAGAGCAAAATTGAAAGCTTTGTTGTTTGGTGAAATTCTCTGGGATATCATAAATAGTAAACCTTATATTGGTGGTGCCCCCTTTAATCTTGCTGCTCATCTGACAAAAATGGGACTTAAATCAACACTTATTTCTTCTGTGGGCAAAGATGCTCTAGGCAGAAAAGCTCTGAAGGAAGTAGAAAAAAGGAGTATTGATTCTACTTTTATCCGGGTCCATCCCCATTTGCCCACCGGGATTGTGGAGGTAAGTCTGGATGAAAGAGGTCATCCTACTTATCTAATAAAAGAAAATGTTGCCTGGGATAATATTATTTTAGATCAAGATTTAGCTGATAGTTCAGCAAAAAATAAATGGAAGGTATTTTGTTTCGGGACTCTCGCTCAACGGACCAAAGAAAACCGGGAAGTGCTCAGCCAAATCATCTCTCAAGTACACCCTCATCAGGTATTTTACGATGTAAATTTGAGAAAAAATTACTATGAAAAGGAATGGATTGAAAAATCCTTATGCCAGAGCTCAATAGTAAAACTGAATGATAGAGAGGCTCTTATTATTTCTGAGCTCCTCTTCGGACAAACATTAAAACAAGAAAAACTTGCTGAGCTTATTTGCCGGGAATACGATCTTTCTATTGTCTGTATTACTCATGGAAAGAATGGCTCGTCTGTTTACCGTAATGGCAAGTTAGAAAAGGTAGTAGGTATAAATGGGCCGGTAGCCGATACCGTAGGAGGCGGAGACAGCTATAGTGCAGGTTTCTTGTTTTCTTATTTGTGTGGAACCAGTATATATGAGGCGGCGGAGTTTGCGGAAATAGTAGGTAATTTTGTGGTTTCCCAATCTGGAGCAGTACCCAAATATCCCAAATGGCTGGAAAAAGAGATAGAAAATTTAAAATATAAAATAAAAAAATGACAGAGGACCGTCCACTGTCATCCCCTGTCACAAAAAAGGAGGATAAAGTTATGAAATTAGAAAGTCTTGAATTCGAAAATAATGGGTTTATTCCCCAAAAATTTACTTGTGATGGTAAAGATATTAACCCCGGTCTGATTATTGAAGATATACCGGAAGGAACTAAAAGATTAGCACTAATTGTGGATGATCCCGATGCACCGATGGGAACCTGGGTGCATTGGGTGGTATTTAATATCCACGTTACCGATGTTATAGAGGAAAATACAGTTCCGGGCACCCAAGGGATTAATGATTTTAGAAAACTGGAATATGGAGGTCCATGTCCTCCCTCGGGTACTCACCGTTATTTCTTTAAATTATATGCCCTTGATGAAAAACTCCACATAGAGGAGGGTTGCAAGAAAAAGGAATTAGAGGAAGCCATGGAGGGGCATATTTTAGCTACAGCAGAGTTAGTTGGCCTATACGAGAGAGAAAAAAATAAAGAATAGGGGGTTTAAGATGAACAAAGCAATAAAAATCGTAGTATTTTTGGGATTAATTTTGTTCATTGGTATCAATGGCTACACTGCCGAAGTTGAGGTGAATTCAGAGATTAGTGAGATTTGCGTCTATGCCGATTCTGCTTTGATAAATAGGGTTGCTCATCTTGAACTTGAAAGAGGAACCTATAAAGCAATTTTCACTGATATCATTCCTGAGGTTGATGAGAATTCTTTAAGGGTTTCGGCAGAAGGAACAGCGATAATTAAACTTTTTGGAGCACAGGTTAAAAAAGAGTATTTAGAAGAAGTCCCTTCAGAAAGAATAAAACAGTTAAGAGAGGAAATCCAGAGATTAGAAGAGGAGATAACCAGAATGCAAAATCTCAAAGCCATACTTATGGAGAAGAAGAAGTTCTTAAATTCGATAACTCTATTTTCCAGTGAACAGATTCCCCAAGATTTGATTACCAGGATGCCGCAAATAAGTGATTTAGAGAACATTCTTATTTTTTTAGATACAGAGTTAAAAGATATCTACGCCCAGGCTTTAGATTGTGAACTTGAGATTAGAGATTTAAAGAATAAGGTTGAAACCTTAAAAAGAGAATTGTCCCAGATATCCGGAGTACAAAGAAAATTAAAAAGGTCAATTATAGTAGAGTTGGAAGTATTAAAAGAGGGGACCACAGATTTAAAGATTTCTTATCTGGTGAAAGGTGCTTCCTGGAACCCGATATATGATGCCCGGGCAAATTTTGAAAAATCCGAGGTTGAATTAGTTTCTTATGGAGTAATTAAGCAGATTACCGGTGAGGATTGGTTGGAGGTAGATTGTTCTTTATCAACAGCTAAGCCAAGAATCGGGGGAAGTATGCCTTATGTAGCTTCCTGGTTTTTGAGACCGTATCAACGCGAAGTTTTATCAGATAAAGTATCGGCACCATTGGCAACTGCTTATCAAACCGAAGCATTTAAAAAAGAGGCGGGAGCCTTAGAAGAACGAGCAGAATCAGAGATGGAATATGCCACTGCCGAAGAAAAAGGTATTGCTATAATCTATAAACTCCCTTCTAAGGTAAGTGTGAAATCTGATAAATCGGAACATAAATTTCCCGTTTCTTCGCAATTTTTATCAGCCGAGTTTGAGTATTCGAGCTACCCCCGGGTTAGCCCATTTGCTTATCTTGGCTCCCGTGTTACTAACAGCAAAGGCCTTCAATTACTTGCCGGCCGGGTAAATATATTCTTAGAAGGAGATTTTGTGGGATTTTCCGGCATTAGTAATATTGCGCCCAGTGAGGAGTTTGATCTGTATTTAGGCATCGATGAGAATGTTAAGGTAAAAAGAGAGCTTTTAGAAAAGAAAGTTGATGAAACCCTGATAGCCGGAATCCCCTCACGAACCAAGAAAACAACTTTTAAATATAAACTTACTGTGGAGAATTACAAATCTAAAAAGATTAAGGTAAAACTATTTGAAGCTATACCAGTTTCCGAAGACGACCGCATTAAAATTAAGATAAATGAAATAAGTCTTGAGCCGGACAAAGAGGACTGGGAAGATAGGAAGGGAATCTGGTTATGGGAGTTGGAATTAGATACTCAGCAAAAGCAAGAAATATTTTATACCTTTACAGTTGAACATCCCCGGAATATGCTGGTAGAGGGATTGTAAAAATAAAACAGGTTCCGCTTGATTTAGTAGCCTCTACCAGGGAGCACTATAATAGAATAGAGAAAGTTTGGAAGGAAACCAGATGACCGGGCTGAGACTGAGAGATTAATTTTTTAAAAAATGTTTTTCCGGTAATGAAAGAAAGTTCCTCCTCTTTACGTATAGATAGGTGAATGACAAAAAATATTGTCAACAAACAAAAATTTTAAGGAGGAACGAACAGAATGAAAAGTTCAAGAAATTTGAAAGTTGGAGTAACTCTGCTAGTTATTGCGCTGGCAGTAGGAGTTTTTGCCCTCGTCATTTGGGCAGATGGTAACGAGATGTATGGAACGCATGGAATGAGAGGGAGATCCGGTGGAGATTTTGAAACCCCCAGATATGGCATGCAAGATAAAGAGTTTTCTAACCAGGTAGAAGGCATGGGAAGCGGAATGGGTCGAAAAGCAGCTGCACCTGATCATGACAATGACGGTATCCCCAACGGGCAAGATGACGACTATGTATGTGAGTGTGATGATGAATGTGACGGCACCTGTGACAGCGAACCTAAAGGCAGTGGCATGAGAAGAAATTCTTCTGATAATCTTACTGGATTACAGACTCATGTAAGTGGAATGGAAATGAAGACTATGGCCATTGCAGATATTGCTACTCTTTGGGGGATAGATGGCCACAGCTTCTTAGCAGAGATGATAAAAGAATTTAATTTACAGAAAGAGTATATTACTGACAATACCATAGATGACCTAAGGGGAGAATATAGATTTTCACCTTATCAGATAATGGAGATTGCAGAAAGAATTAAAGCAACGTCAGTCGACTAAATTCTTAACTATCAAAATAAAATAACTAATTTTAATTAACAGGAAATAACTCCCTTACTGATAAGAGTGAGGGAGTTATTTTTTTTAGGTGGGAAAAATCCCTGAAAAATAAGTTGACATAATGATACAATTATAGTATCATAATAAAAAATAAAGAGTAAATTTTTAAACAAGAGAAATTATTATCAAGATAAAAAAAATTAAAGGGAAACAGATAGGTGAAATTAATTACCCGAAACACTGATTATGCGGTAAGGGCACTTTGTTTTATTGCCGAACAAAAACAAGAGGTAATCTCGGCTGGCCAATTAGTTAAATCTTTAGAGATACCCCGCCCCTTTTTAAGAAAAATACTACAAAGTTTAAATAAAAAAGGATTACTTAATTCATCCAAAGGGAAAGGCGGAGGATTTACCCTGGCTCTTCCACCGGAAAAAATATCCTTGATGGATGTAATGAAAATATTTCAGGGACCGATAAGATTAAATGAATGTAAATTTAAAAAAAGCGATTGCCCGTATATAGACGATTGTCTTTTAAAGAAAAAGATAGATGAGATAGAAAAAGAGGTTATTGCAAAATTAAAAACCATAACCATAGCGTCTATAATAAAAAAGGAGGTAAATGTAGATGACTAAGAAGTTAGAGGTTTATAAATGTGAGATTTGCGGAAACATTGTTGAGGTATTACACGAAGGAAGAGGAACTTTAGTCTGCTGCGGGCAGGAAATGAAGCTGATGGAAGAACAAACTGCTGATCAAACTACCGAAAAACATGTACCAGTGATGGAGAAAATTCCTTCCGGGATTAAAGCGGTAGTTGGCTCAACCCTGCATCCCATGGAAGAGAAACACTATATTGAGTGGATCGAAGTTGTTACCGAAAAAGGTGCTTCCCAAAAATTTTTGAAGCCGGGTGACAAACCAGAATCTCTATTTAAAGATGTAGAAGGATTAGAGAAGATTAGAGAATACTGTAATATTCATGGATTATGGGCACACAAGGAAGGTAAATAGTGTAGTAATTGCAAGCACAGGTAGAGGATTATAATTTTTCAGATGTAGGGGCGTATAGCCGTACGCCCCCGACCCTTAATCTTTCAAAAGGAGACGAGCAAATGGATTTAAAAGCACTTTACAATATCAGTTATGGTATTTACATAGTTAGTTCGAAAAAAGAATGCCTGATAAACGGACAGATTGCCAATACAGTTTTTCAGACAACTTCAGAGCCGGCTACCATCGCGGTTTGTATTAATAAAAAAAATTTAACCCATGAGTTTATTACTGAAAGTAAAGTCTTTGCTGTCTCGGTATTAGAACAAGAAACTGATATGAAATTTATCGGAAGATTTGGCTTTAAATCTGGAAGAGATGAAGACAAATTTAAGGGAGTAAATTACAAGATCGGGGTAACCGGTTCGCCCATAATTATGGAAAATACTTTAGCTTCTATAGAGGCAGAAGTAATTACGGAAATGGATGTGGGCACTCATACTCTATTTGTAGGGAAAGTTATTGAGGCAGGGAATATTAAAAAGGCAAAACCGTTGACTTATGATTATTACCATGAGATTAAAAAAGGTGTTTCTCCTAAGACCGCACCCACTTATATTCCGAAAGAGGAAAAGTCGGAAAAAGAAATAAATAAAGAAAAAAAAGGAAAGGAGTCAGAAAAAATGATTAAGTATAAATGTACAGTTTGTGGATATATTTATGAACCTGAAAAAGGCGATCCCGAATCAGGGGTAAATCCCGGAACTCCCTTTGAAGACCTGCCCGATGATTGGGTATGCCCGGTATGTGGTGTAGGCAAAGATGATTTTGAAGAGGTGAGTTAGAGATGACTGTAAAAAAGATAAAAAAAGATATCTACTGGGTAGGAGCGATTGATTGGGATAGAAGGCTATTTGATGAGCTCATCCCCCTTCCCGAGGGTACCAGCTATAATGCTTATCTGATAAAAGGTCAGGAGAAGACAGCTTTAATTGATACGGTTGACCCGACCAAAGAAGATGATTTATTGGACAATTTAGATGATTTAGGGATAGAGCATCTGGATTATATAGTGGTAAATCATGCCGAACAGGACCATTCAGGGGCTATTCCTCTAATGTTAGAATTGTATTCGGAAGCAAAAATAGTTACTAATGAGAAATGTAAGAAAATGTTGATAGAACATCTTCTTATAAAGGAAGACAAAATTATAACCGTAAATGATAATGATACTCTCTCTTTAGGAGGGAAAACTCTAAGATTTATATTTGCTCCCTGGGTGCATTGGCCGGAAACCATGTTAACCTATTTAGAAGAAGACAAGATTTTGTTCAGCTGTGACCTGTTCGGGGCACATCTTGCTGAGAGCAATTTATGGGTAGATGATGAATCTAAAGTTTATTTTGCCGCCAAGCGTTATTATGCGGAGATTATGATGCCCTTTCGCAGCAATATTAAAAAACATTTGGAGAGACTGAAGGAATTAGAGATTAAAACCATTGCCCCCAGTCACGGTCAGATCTATTCTCATCCGGAATTTATTTTGTCGGCTTATAGAGAATGGGTTTCTGATGAAGTGGAAAATGAAGTAATCATTCCCTATATTTCCATGCACGGCAGTGTCGAGGAGATGGTGTATATCTTGGCTGAAGAATTAATGAGAAAAGGGATAACTGTAAAACCTTTTAATCTTACCAGGACCGATATAGGTGCATTAGCCATAGCTTTAGTGGATGCTGCCACCATTGTAATTGCCTCACCTACAGTTCTTACCGGCGCACATCCTAAAGTAGTTTCAGCAGTCTATCTGGCAAACGTCTTAAGGCCAAAACTGAGATATGCCTCAATTATCGGTTCTTATGGATGGGGAGGAAAGATGCTGGAAAATATTAGTGCAATGATAGGCAATTTAAAAGTAGAGATTCTTTCTCCGGTGATAGTAAAGGGTTATCCCAAAGAAGAAGATTATAATTCTTTGATAAAATTAGCAGGTGAAATAGCAGAAAAGCATAAAAATCTATAAGTGATTGTAACCCAAAAAGTAAACAAAAAGTAGGTTTAAAAATTTACTTTAAAAAACATTTTAGGAGGATATAAAAATGAAAGATTTAAAAGGAACAAAAACCGAAAAGAATTTAATGGAAGCCTTTGCCGGGGAATCCCAGGCCAGAAATAAATATACTTATTTTGCTTCCGTAGCCAAAAAAGAAGGATATGAACAGATTGCTTCTATTTTTTTAGAAACAGCTGAAAACGAAAAGGAACATGCCAAACTTTCTTTTAAAAAATTGACAGGAATCGGAAGCACTACTGATAATTTAAAGGCAGCAGCAGCTGGTGAAAATTTCGAATGGACAGAAATGTATCCTCGCATGGCCAAAGAAGCAAAAGAAGAAGGATTTGAAGAGATTGCTAAGATGTTTGAGGGGATCGCTGAAATTGAAAAAGGACACGAAGCTCGTTATCAGAAACTTCTTAAAAATATAGAAAAGGACAAGGTGTTTAAAAAAGAAGGTAAAATATTCTGGAAATGCCGAAATTGCGGTAATATCTATGAAGGGGCTGAAGCACCTGAAGTCTGTCCGGTATGTAAGCACCCCCGAGCTTATTATGAAGTAAAAGTTGAAAATTATTAAACATATTTAAAGAATATTTATTAATTTTCTGTAAAAGATATAAGGATATAAATATTTAAAAAATTAGGAGAGGATATATATGACCAAAGAAAAAAATACACTAAAAGAGAGAGTAGCAGCCGCTTTAGAAAAGATAAGGCCAGCGCTTCAGGCAGACGGAGGAAATGTAGAGCTGGTAGAAGTTACTCCGGAGGGAATAGTAAAAGTAAAATTAACTGGTGCCTGCTATGGTTGCCCGATGAGTCAGATGACTTTAAAGATGGGTATAGGCAGGACTTTAAAAAAGGAAGTTCCTGAAGTGAAGGATGTTGTAGAAGTATAAACATTAAAGGAATTCCTGAACCTTAAAACATATTAAGAATGGCTGATTATGTTTTAAATATGTAAAAGAAAAATATTTATAAAAACAGAAGGACAAAAAATAGAAAGGAGATGTATTTTATGTTAAGCGAAAAAATGGTTAAAAGCATAAATCATCAGATAAACAGGGAGCATTATTCTGCTTATTTATATCTTTCCATGGCCTCTTATGCTGCCGCGGAAGGTTTAAACGGATTTGCCAACTGGTTTACAGTCCAAATGAAGGAAGAAATGTTCCATGCCGAGAAAATGTATAATTACGTGAATCAACAGGGAGGTAGGGTATTACTGGAAGCTATCGAACAGCCACCAGCAGATTTTTCTTCCATGCTTGACTTATTTGAAAAGACTTTAGAACATGAAAAGGGAGTTACAGCTATGATCAATAAATTAGTTAAACTGGCGCGGGAAGAGAATGATTATGCTACCGAATCTTTCCTGCAATGGTATGTGACCGAACAGGTCGAAGAAGAAGCAAACCCTGCCGAGATTATCCAAAAATTAAAATTTATCGGGAAAGACGGCAGAGGTCTTTTGATGATTGATAAAGATTTAGCTGCTCGAGTATTTACTGTTCCTACGGCAACAGAACAGTAGATGGTTATGATTGGGTGTCTCTATGATGATGGCTGGTGAACCAGCCGCAACTCATGCCGCAGTGGTTCTTCTTGAGGTAATGGATGAATTATGCGCAAAATAAAGTTAGTAATTTTATAATTAGAGTAATTCTAAAGTATGGGCTTTGTTATTTATTGTTTATGTTTAACCTTACAATATTTTACAAAGCCCAAATTATTATAATAACTGGTTCCCTCACCCTCTTTTTCTTTTTCGCAAGTTAGAAGAAACTTTCTATTTTTTAAAACAGAGAATTATCCTCTGTTTTCTATTTTTCATATTATATTTAGGAGGAGTTATTATGAAAAGAGTTTTTTTGTATGTTCTTGTTTGTATGTTCTTGTTTTCCTTCCACTTTGTCTCAATGGCTGAGGACCCCCTTGTAGAAGCTGATGCACTTTTTGAAAAAGGGGATATAACCAGTATATTGGAATCAATACCTCTCTATATCAAGGCGGTGGAAGCAAATCCGGATAGTTATGAGGCCAACTGGAAATGTGCCCGTGCCCATCGAGAGTATGCTGACCATGCTCTTGAAGGGGAGCATGAAGGATGGAAAG
>JABUBQ010000122.1_pt1 | contig 11921 bp, 14 predicted proteins | sample 7240351 | NCBI WGS metagenome assembly JABUBQ01 (sample SAMN07256348, study PRJNA390944) | subsurface metagenome | isolation source: Methane hydrate marine sediment | place: Pacific Ocean: Eastern North Pacific, ODP site 1244 | collected 2002 | reverse complement strand
GACCCTTCCGAAGAAGATATCATGAAAGTGGCTAAATTCACCACTGCGGAAGGGATGACCATTCATGCCACCTGGTTCCCGGTCACGGCGGAGATGGTGTATGCCGCTATCTGGGCTGCCGACGCCATCGGTTCCTGATCTGTCTGTGATGCGATGATAGCGGCTGACACTGTGGGACACGAGTATTTGAGTAAGGAATCCTAGTTAAACCTTGGTCTGGGTTAGAGGCTGCCAAAGCCTCGGCAGCAGGGCTGAACCAAGGAGCATAAAGGTCGAAGTAGCTATAAGGCTGGTTCGGACGATACTAGGTCGTCCGAGCCTCCTTGAAGGAGGAGTAAAAGATGACTGGAATTCTACGTGTTAACATGACTGATTTAACGACTAAGTTCGAGGACGTGCCGGAGAAGTACAAGCTGACGGGCGGGCGTGGTCTGACCTCGGCTATCACCTGCGCCGAGGTGCCACCCACCTGCCACCCCCTGGGACCCAACAACAAGGTTACCTTCGCCGCCGGCATTGTCACCGGCACCGCTGCCCCTACCTCAGGACGCATCTCCATCGGTGGCAAGTCCCCTCTGACTGGCACCATCAAGGAGACTAACTCCGGCGGTATGGCCGGCCAAAAGCTGGCCCGCCTCGGCATCAAGGCTATCATCGTCGAGGGGCAAGCCAAGGAAAAGGGCAAGTTTTGGTTGCTCAAGGTAGATAAGGACGGGGTACAGCTCCTGCCGGCAGCTGATGAGTGGCTGGGCAAGGGGCTGTATGAGACCTATCCTCTACTCTTCGATGAGTTCGGCGAGAAGGTAGCCATCATTGGCATCGGCGTAGCCGGGGAGAGGCTGCTGGCTAATGCCGGTATCTGTGTCAATGACCCCGAGAACCGTCCCAGCCGTTACGCTGGTCGCGGCGGGATGGGAGCAGTGATGGGCAGTAAGGGGCTTAAGGCCATCATCATTGATGACAAAGGTGGCCCCGGCGTCCCCATCGCTAACAAAGAGGTCTTTGATGCCGGCCGCAAGAAGCTCACTAACGCTTTGCTTGAGCACGCCGTTACCAAGCCCGGTGGGGGGCTGAACACCTACGGCACCGCCGTCCTGGTCAACGTCATCAACGAGGCTAGTGCCTTCCCCACCCGCAACTTCCGCGAGGGGCGCTTTGAGGGAGCAGCTAAGATCTCCGGCGAAGCCATCAACGAGATCTGCAAGAAGCGGGGTGGGGTGGGCATGACCGGGCACAACTGCTCTCCCGGCTGCATTATCAAGTGCTCCAACGTCTACCCCAAGACCGATGGCACCGAGTTGGTCTCCGTCCAGGAATATGAGTCGGTCTGGGCTTTTGGTGCTGACTGCGGCATTGACGACCTTGACATCATCGGGGAACTGATTCGCCTGTGCAATGACTATGGCGTGGACACCATTGAGGCTGGGGTGACCATCGGCGTGGCTATGGAGGCAGGACTGGCGGAGTTCGGCGATGGAAAGAAGGCCATCGAGTTGATGCATGAGATTGGCAAGGGTACCCCCCTGGGCCACATCCTGGGCACAGGTGCGGCGGCCACAGCCAAGGTGTTCGGCGTAGTGCGCTGCCCCACCGTCAAGGGGCAGGGGATGCCTGCCTACGAACCCAGGGCAATCAAGGGCATCGGCATCACCTACGCTACCTCCACCATGGGCGCTGACCACACCTCAGGCTACACCATCGCCCCCGAGATATTGGGTGTGAGTGGCAAGGTAGACCAGTTCATTACGGAGAAGGCAGACCTTTCACGCAACCTCCAGTATGCCACTGCCTTCCTTGACTCTAGTGGCCACTGCCTGTTCATCGCCTTCGCCATCCTAGACATCCCCTCTGGACTCGAGGGGTTGGTAGAGGAGTGCAATGGGGTGCTGGGCACTAACTGGACAGTGGACGATGTGGGCCGGATTGGCGGGGATGTCATCAAGATGGAGCGTGCCTTCAACGAGGCGGCCGGTTTCACCAAGGTTGATGACCGCCTGCCCGAGTTCATGAAGTACGAGAAGCTCCCGCCCCACGATGTGGTCTTCGACGTGCCTGATGAGGAACTGGATAAAGTCCACGCCCCCTAGGGTTATGAAGACATTTGACAGCACCTTCCGCTGCGGCGAAGGGGCTCGGCTTCTGGGGTAAGTGAGGTAAACTAAATCTGCCTGCTTTTTTAAGGAGAGGCAATGATTACGGTTGAGGTTAGGCTATACGCCGGCTTGATGAAATACCACCCCGGCCTGGGGATCGGCGAGCCATTGGTTACCACTCTGGATGATAAGGCTAAATTAGGAAATTTATTAGATGAGCTGATGCTCCCCAAGGAGGAGGTAGTCATCGCTATGGTGGACGGCAAGTCTGAGGAACAAAGCTACCTCCTTCAAGATGGGGACAGGGTAGGTCTCTTTCCATTCATAGGTGGGGGATAACGATGGCAGAGGTACACCTCTATGGTAAGTTACGCCGCTTCACTGATAACCAAGACCCCACCCGTGATTCCATCATTTTTATCCCGGCTGAGGAGGGAGACACCATCGAGGACATTATCAGACGCATCGGCATCCCCTATGAGGAGCTAGGTAGCAACATCTTCCTTAACGGGGGGTACTCCGCTCTGGGGAGGAAAGTAAAGGATGGGGATCGTCTGGGGGTATTTCCAGACAACATGCAACTGCTGTATAAGTGGTACTTCAACAAGATCGGGTAGGTTGAGTACTAGGACGAGGCTAAGGTCCGCCTTTATGTCACCTTAGTAAGGCATCGCCTTCAGTCTAATACCGTATCATTCTAGTTGGTGGGGGTTGAAATAGGATTAAATGATTTGGTCTGTTGCTTATGATTAAACAAAACCTTTTGAAGGAACTTCAACTTATCGTGGGCAGGGAGAATGTCCTTTCCTCACCGGAGGACTTGGTGTGTTATTCCTATGATGCTGCCCCTCTGCCAGCTGGCAACTTGCCTGATGCGGTAGTATTGCCTAATTCCACTGAGGAGGTAGTAGGCCTTTTGCGCCTTGCCCAAGCTGAGGGAATAAAGATTGTTCCTCGGGGGGCCGGTACCAATCTCAGTGGCGGCACGGTCCCCGTGGAGGGTGGGATTGTAATTCAGTTCACCCGGATGAGACGCATGGAGATTGACTCTCGCAATCTCATTGTCACTGTCGAGCCGGGGGTAATTACCAGCAACCTCCATTCAGCGGTAGAGGAGGTGGGGCTTTTTTACCCCCCTGATCCGGCTAGTGCTAATGTTTCCACAATTGGTGGCAATGTGGCGGAATGCGCCGGAGGTTTGAGGGGGCTGAAATACGGGACAACCAAGGATTATGTGATTGGCCTGGAAACGGTTTTAGCTAACGGGGAGGTGTTGGTCACGGGCGGCAAGACTGTTAAGAATGTGGCGGGCTATGACTTGACAAAATTGATGGTTGGCTCTGAAGGAACGCTGGGCATTTTCACAAAGATTATCCTGAGGTTAATTCCCCTCCCGGAAACTAAAAGAACCCTTTCCATCATATACCCCAATTTTCAGGATGCCGCCGCAAGCGTTTCTGACATTATCGCCAGTAGAATTTTACCGGCTACCTTAGAGTTTCTCGACAAGGTAACCATAAACTGCGTGGAGGCCCACACTCATATCGGTTTACCAGGAAATGCAGAAGCTTTCCTCCTCATTGAGGTTGATGGTTCAAAGTCGGATGTGGAATGGGAAGCGGAGAGGGTGGCGGAAATCTGCTCTCGGCACCACCCTTTGGCGGTGAAGCAGGCTCTAACCCTGTCGGAAGCCATGTCCCTCACCTTGGCCCGCCGCTCGGCCTTGGCTTCCCTGGCCCGGGTGCGACCTACCACTATATTGGAGGATGTCACAGTTCCCCCGAGCAAGCTGACTGAAATGGTGAGTGAAATAAGTCGGATTGTCCAGAAGCACGATATTCAGGTGGGTATCTTTGGTCACGCCGGTGACGGCAATCTTCACCCCACTTTTTTGACCGATGAGCGGGATGAGGAAGAAATGAAAAGGGTAGAAGAAGCCATCAGTGAGGTTTTTGAGGTAACGCTTAAACTGGGGGGGACTATCTCCGGAGAGCATGGTATTGGCCTAACTAAAATGCGGTTCTTGCCGTGGGAAGCCAAGCCTTCAGGGCTAAAGGTAATGAAGGTCATTAAAGACGGGTTCGACCCCCAGAATATCCTCAACCCCGGTAAGATATTTACAGCTCTAGGGGGATAATGAATCCTGAAGATTTTTTGAGCTGCATGCGTTGCGGCCTATGCTTGGCGGTGTGCCCCATTTATCGTGAACTGGGAATAGAGCCTGCCAGTCCCCGGGGCAGAGTGGCTCTAATCAGGGCTGCTGCCGAAGACCGGCTTTCTGTTACCAAAAACCTTGCCCAATATATCTATGGCTGTCTTGATTGCCTTGCCTGTGTCAATGCTTGTCCCACCGGGGTCAGGGTTAACGAGCTAGTTTCCGGGGCCAAGGTGCAGATGAACCAAGAGTTCCCGCAACCTTTTTTAATACGGCTTGCTCTTCAGAAGGTATTGCCCTCATCCAAGAGACTAGGGCTTTCTCTCCTTCCTTTCCGTCTATACCAGCAAATAAGCTTGCAGAGGGTGGTACACCGATTAAAGATTATGCATGCCTTTTCAGAGTACTGGAGGGATTTAGAGTATCTGTTGCCCCCTCTTGGAAAACCCATAAGGGACCAGTTGAAGGAGGTAGTGCCTGCTAGGGGGGTGAGAAAACATAGGGTAGGCTATTTCCTAGGTTGCGCTCAGGACTTGGTTTTTACCTCCACTGCGTTGGCCACGGTAGCAGTTTTGACCAGGAATTCTTGTGAGGTCGTCATTCCTAAAGAACAGAAATGTTGTGGTATGCCCCATGTAGGCTATGGGGAGATAGAACAGGCGAGGAAGCTGGCAAGGCACAATATCGATGTTTTCGCCGGGGTTGAGGTCATTGTCACCGATTGCGCTACCTGTGGTTCCTTCACCAAGGGATATCCTGCTCTTCTCAAAGATGATCCGGATTACTTCGATAAAGCTCTTGCTTTTAGCCGTAAAGTGAGGGACGTTGCCGAATTTTTGAACCAAAATGTAAACCTGAGGCAGGATTTTGGTGAGGTAAAGGGGAAGGTTACCTATCATGACCCTTGCCATCTGGCGAGAGGACAGGGCGTTGTCTCGGAGCCACGTCGCCTTCTTAACCTGATCCCCGGGCTGGAGCTGATTGAAATGAAAGAGCCAGACTGGTGTTGTGGCGGTGCCGGCACCTACCTCCTCAGTCACTACGATCTCTCCACCAAGATATTGGACCGAAAAATGGCGAATATCGCCGCTACCAACGCCGATTTCGTTGCTACTGGGTGCCCTGGGTGCCAGCTACAGCTTCGCCTGGGTGTAAAAAGGGCGGGACTAAAGGCTCAGGTCATCCATCCTATAGAGCTGCTGAATAGAGCATACAAGGCTGCCTAAGCTGAAGGCGGGATTGGAAAGGAGTAACATTGTTCAAAAAGGTGTATATTTTCAGAGTAAAACCCGGGCAGGAATTACTTACTGAGATAACTCACTATTGCCATGACCATGACATTTCCTCAGGCGTGGTTATCGGCATTATTGGCTCAATGGAGAGAGCTCGGCTCAATTTCTTAACGGGACTTCCTGGGAAATACGACAGTGTAGATTACCCGGGTCCATTGGAGATTGTCTGCGCTCAGGGCTCGGTAGCTCTGAAGAACGATAATTCCCTTATCATCCACATACACATCCAGCTTTCGGGACAAAATATTTGCCGAGGAGGTCATCTTGCCGAGGCGACGGTGTTCTCCACAGCTGAGGTGACCATAGGAGAGCTTGATTACCAGCTCCGGCGCCAGTCCGACAGCTACACTGGCCTCAATGAACTGCTTGGTTAAATCTGAAGGAGGCTCAAGATGGAACTTAAGGAGGCAAAAAGAAATTCCAAAGCTAGCTGCCTGGTCGGCTGCCCTGGCTTCACATAAGAGACGCACTAGGATCGGAAATGAGGCGTCTTCCCAGGGTGGTCAATGGTTTGCTTGAAAAGTAAAGAGGGGTGCCGCCCCTCTTTGAAAAACTTTTATCAACGATGGTAGATATTTTGTCAAAACCCCTTGACAACACACCAATTTTGTGCATCAATTTAATCATGGGAAAGAAACTGGCCAAGCCAAAATGTCCCGAGTGTGGCTCAGGGGAGGTGTATTACCGGAGGATACTTAAAGAGTTTGTCTGCCGAAGGTGTGGGCATACTTGGAAACCGAAGGGAGGTGAGAAATGAGGTAGCAGAGTAATCTTAGCAGACCAAAATCTAAATGAAAGAGTTTTTATACAATGAGAAGGAAGAAATTAGTAACACTAATTGGTGGCGTCTGTCTAATATTGGTACTGGCAGCGCTGCCGTTCATGGCGGCCTGTCCGGCACCAGCGGAGGAAGAAGAGTGCGTGACTGACGCTGATTGTCTTGAGGGATACATTTGTGTTAGTGGGGTGTGTGTCCTGGAGGAAGAGGAGGAAGAACTGGCCGAGGTCATTACACTCAAATTCAATGACTGGGGCCCACCGGGCATTGGCATCGGCGAGCTTCACCAACAAGCTGCCGATATGATTGAGGAGAGAACTGACGGCAGAGTCGTAGTGGACTGCTATTTTTCCCAGTCTCTACTGAAGTACCCGGATACCTTCGTAGGAATATCGGAGGGCATCGCTGATATAGCTCTCTATGTTGTGGGCGCAACTCCAGGTGTACACGCTCTGCACGAGGTTTTCGGGTTGCCCTTCGTGGGAGATATCCCGGGCATGATGGCCGGGGCCCAAATCTACCGGGACCTTCTGGCACAGTTCCCCGAGTTTGACGAGGAGAACACCGAGATGAACGTCAAGTGGCTAAGCATCCGCGTCATGCCACCCAACCAACTACATCTGGTCGATAAACCAATCACGGTTCCTGAGGACATTAGGGGCATGACGATAATAACTGGTACTGGACCGATTGCAGATATGCTGAATGCTCAGGGTGCCTCCGCCGTACAGCTGGGACCACCAGACTGGTATACATCTCTGGAGAGAGGCCTCGCTGAGGCCCAGATAACCCACTGGGCGGCTGTCCACGATTTTCAGCTCACGGAGCTGTTTAGCTACCACACCCATTTTGGTGGGGGTGGTGCTGGAATGGTTCCCATCGGCTTCTTAGTAAACCTTGATACCTGGAACAAGCTTTCTGCCCACGACCAACAGGTATTAGTGGATGTCTATGATTGGGTGAACGAAGAGTCGCTAATATACGACATCGAACTGATAGAAACTGCCGTAGATATAGCCATAGACATGGGACAGATCGTTACCGAGCTTACACCGGAGCAAATAGCCTTATGGGCAGCGGCAGCGGAACCTTACGTCGAAGAGTGGATCGTGGAAACCGAAGCTGAGGGATGGCCGGCCAGAGAAGTCTACGAGACTCTGAAGCAGCTGATAGCAGAACACCAGTAGTTCGATGGTGTCAAATCTGGGGGAGCCTGCGGATAGATAGCTCTATGATCATCTGCCTGTATGCAAGGCTATCGCCCCCAAGGCACATCACACAAGAGAGTTGGCAATGCGACTGATGCGTTCGGCAGAAAAGACAGTTTCCCGGATAGTTACAGCGGCCGGAATGGGCTCAATCGTGCTTCTGGGAATAATGATGATGCTGACCGTGGTCGATGTTGCCTTACGCTACCTCTTCCATCGACCGATATATGGTGGTATGGAGCTCACTGAATACTTGATGGTGTGTGTTGGAACTCTGGGACTAGCCTGGTGTGCAAAGGAGGGAGCACATATTAGGGTAGACCTCATAGTCAGCAGGCTTCCCCAAACGGCCCAAAAGGTTCTTGACGTCGTTAACTACATCCTAGTGGTATTCGTAGCTGGGATCATAGCATCGCAGGCCTTTCTGAGGTTTATGGTCGTTCGGCGATTAGGTGTGGCATCCCCTATGCTGGATATCCCGCAATACCCATTTCTTATAGTAGTAAGCATCAGTTACCTCTTGCTGTTCTTGGTATCGATAATGTTACTGATCCACTCTATATCTTCTTTGATAGCTAAATCTAAGGAGGAGAAAAAATGAGCCCAGAATCAGTTGGCATTATTGGCGTGGCTGTCATGCTTATCCTGATATTCATGCGGGTCTGGGTCGGTGCTGCTATGATATTTGTTGGCTTTCTAGGCCTCACCCTTCTGGATGGCTGGGATAAAGCCTTTATTTTTGTCGGCACGGAACCATATAGCCAAATTGCCTTCTACATTATAAGTTGCATCCCGTTGTTCATACTCATGGGTATAGTGGTATCTCGCACAGGAATAGCCGGAGACCTTTTCAACGCTGCCAATAAATGGATAGGCAATAGGCCTGGTGGCCTTGCAATGGGCACCATGGTTGCTACCGGTGGTTTTGCGGCTGTCTGTGGCGACAGCATCGCTACTGCGGCCGCTATGGGCAAGGTGGCTTATCCCGAGATGAAAAAGCTCGGCTACGATAGCGGACTAGCTGCTGGCTGTATTGCTGCTGGAGGTAGCATTGGTATCCTTATCCCCCCTAGCCTAGGATTCATTCTATACGGCTTACTATGTGAGCAGTCAATAGGTAAACTGTTTATGGCAGGGTTCATCCCTGGGGTACTCGAGGTCGTCGCTTACTCGATTACTATCTTTATCCTTTGCCGAATGAATCCTAAGCTTGGTCCTCCAGGGCCGCGGACAACCCTTAGAGAGAAAGTGTCCTCGCTTAAGAGCGTCTGGGCGATGGTAGCCTTGTTTGTGGTTGTATTAGGCGGTATCTATCTGGGGATATTCACCCCTACTGAAGCCGGTGCAGTTGGCGCCTTTGGGGCTATCGTTATCGCTTTGATTGGCCGACGCCTTACACGGACAAACTTCCGTGAGACGATGGTAGAGACAGCTAAGATAACGGCTATGATTGTTCTACTGATAACCGGCGCCTTCGTCTTCTTGCGGTTCCTGGCAATAAGCGGGTTACCCACCATGCTAAGTGAGTTTGTTGTCGGGCTTGAAGTACCCAAGTTCGTATTTCTCATAGGGATTATCGTATTCTACCTGATTCTTGGCTGTTTCTGGGACATTTTTGCCTGTATTCTCCTCACTCTTCCCTTTATCTTCCCTGTGATTGTAGCCCTGGAGTTCAATCCGATATGGTTTGGGGTGATAATGGTGCGTTGTATGGAGGTGGGTCTGATTACCCCACCATTTGGCCTGAATGTCTTTGTTCTCTCCGGGGTGATTGATGTCCCACCTGGCACTGTGTTCCGTGGTGTATTACCGTTTGTGATTGCCGATTTTTGCCTCATTGCCCTCTTGTGTACAGTGCCAGCACTCTCATTATGGTTACCTAGTACGATGTAGTAAAGACGTCAAAAACAGCGGGAGGAGGGGAAGCAAAATGAGCAAGTGGCATCCCGCCTCCAACAAGCTCGCGGTGGAAGGAGGTGATGAACGATGTATCTGAAATTTAAGTATAAAGACACTGAAGTTGTCTTAACTCCCGAAACAATCAAGAACATCAGGCGACAGTTGGCTCCCCAGGTTAAGCAGATGCCCTTCGGCGAGCTGATTGAGACCATTAAGGCAGCCGGGTTATCAGCCAAGAACCTGCTTGCCCTCTTTAAGAATTCAAGGTAGACAATATAATTGAGGGGGGTTTGAAATGATGACGACACGAGAGCAAGCTTGGGAAGACTACCAGGAGGCTAGAAAGCAGGCCAAGAAAGCCTTCGAGGAGACCGTAAACCCGGCCAGGGAAGACTACGAGGAAGGCGAGACCTCCCTGGAAACCTACCGAGAGGCCACAAAGCTGGCCCGGGCAACCTACGATGAAGCCTTAAAGCAGGCCGAGGAAGCCTTCAATAAAGAGCAAAGTCATGAGTAAGAAAATGGATAAAAGACTAATGAAACGAAGACTTATCAAGGTAGCTGCTATATCCATCGGGTGTATTTCAATCATAACTGCGGTGGCCTTCCCAGTCATCATCCCTAACTCGGGAGGACTACCGCCTATCCAGAGTGTGCCCTGTATATTAGCAGTAGTAGGCATGGCAACTTTAGGTGTGTTTCTAATTGCTAAAGGTGTAGAATTATGAAGCCCACAAGTCCGAGCTTGAGGGAGTAAACCATGAATAAGATTCTCGATGTACTGCTGTTCCCCTTAATCGAGCTGGTCGGCTGGTTGATAATGCGGGACCTGAGGCAGTGGGGCGGGGAGTTTGACAGGGAGGTAAAGTGATAGCTGCTGTGGTCGCGGATCGGCGGCAGGCCATGGAGCTACATACTGCGGGACACATGGCATAGGTTGGAGAAGGTGGCATTATCGTAGGGGCACAAAAGCTAAAAAAATCGTTATCGTGGCCAAAGACCAAGCGGGTCAATAAATGGCTTGAGGTCATAGCCCCCGAAGATTTGACAGGTATATCCATTATAGCAGGCTAATCCCGTGTAGAAAAAGAAGGGATTTAGGATGTTTTCCTGATGGTCAGGCGACAGAAGCCAATCCTGCACCAGAGTTTCCGGGGAATCGTAGCCCCTAGCCAAGTTTTCCCCTATCAGAGTGTAACCATTGCTTCTAACGGAATCTGCCCTAGACTCAAAGCCATCGTGAGTTAGCACATTCTCCTGATACATTTCCTGGCAATACTCTAGGGCGATTTCATAGAGGTTGGGGTCCTGGGTTAATTCGGGTAGCCCCTCCTCGACCCGGGCTTGATTAATCAAGTCAAAGATTTGGGCTTCGGTAACGGCATCGTCAACGATGTCCTGCCCTGCGCAGCCAGGGAAGAGAAGCAGCGAAACCACCAGTAGTCCAATAATCAATCGTTTCATATTATTATTGTAGCATACCCTGGTGAAATGTACATTTCACCTGAAATAAGGGGCTGTTATTCTCCTGGAGAAAATTGACTGGAAATTGACAAAAGGGGGCCGGGGATTCGAACCCTCTGACCCCGAGTTACTTCGAGCTGCTATGTCCTATCGGCAAAACATTCAACACACCTTATAGGTGGCAAGCGCCACTTTATGGTGATGAGGCGCATCCAGAATATATTACTACTTCAGTCTTTCTAGTTTAGGTATCTGTCTGCCGCGCTTGCTCCTGAAATAACATCGGTTGCCTTTACCTTTACGTCAGTAGCAGGACGGAAAACAAGTCTCGTGCCCAAGCGGGCACTTGGATACTCTTACACCTTTGCTGTGAGCCGTATGAATCACCTTTGTCATAATGGTTCTAGTGTGGCGGGATGCCACTTGCCCGATTACACCAAGGGCAGCGCACGGGAGGGGGCTTCACTCTCTCCAGGGGGCTGCTGACCCCTGGAACCCTTGTTTCCCCTGGCAGAGCCCGCCACGCATCTTCTATCCTCAGCATTAGCTAGCTGGCTACTTTTGACAGTCTGATTGCGTTACGGTGCAGTCAGGATAATCGGCACCGAAGGTGTAGGCGCCCACGAAAGTGCTGTCGGGCTGAAAGTAATCACTCAGGTCACCAATTTCACTAGGGCAATCTCCACTCTCTGCGGCATAGGCCATGGTGGCTGTCCGCACCATTCGCTCCTCAATCTTACACGCCTCGTCCTGGCCTCTGCCGAAGAAGTTGCCAAAGTTAGGTACCACGATAGCCGCGATTATGCCCAAGATGGCAATTACTACCAGCAGTTCGATGAGGGTAAATCCCTTCTCACCATAGCGGAACGATTTCAGAAATCGCTTCACTCTTCTTCACCTCCTTCCCTGCTTATTTTTGAGTAGCTACAGCGTTATACGAATGTAACTACGGCTCTATACACAATCTAGCCCATATATATCTCCACTTCAATCACCCAAAGGTACTTTTTAGATAGGAAAATAGTCCTAGCT
>JABUBQ010000121.1_pt1 | contig 11929 bp, 9 predicted proteins | sample 7240351 | NCBI WGS metagenome assembly JABUBQ01 (sample SAMN07256348, study PRJNA390944) | subsurface metagenome | isolation source: Methane hydrate marine sediment | place: Pacific Ocean: Eastern North Pacific, ODP site 1244 | collected 2002 | reverse complement strand
CCCATTGCTGAAACAACTGCTACTATTTCACATCCTTTTTTTACTTGTTGAATTATTGATTGAGCGGCTTTTTTAATTCTTTCAGGATCCTGAACACTGGTTCCGCCAAATTTTACTATTATTCTCATAGATATCACCTTTATACTATTTTTTATTTAAACCATTCTGGCACGGTGTCATTTCTTACAATATCAGCATAAGTCTCTCTTTTTACTATCAGACCAGATTTGCCATTATTAACCAATACTACTGCCGGTTTGGTTAATCCATTATAATTGCTGGACATAGAATAATGATACGCTCCTGTTGAAAATACAACTAAAAGATCACCCAAGGAAGCTTTCGGAAGGTTTAAATCTTTTATCAAAATATCCCCCGATTCACAACATTTACCGGCTATCGTTACCTTCTCGCAAGGAGTGTCATTAATCTTATCTAATAGAACTGCTTCATATTTCGCATTATAAAGGATGGGTCGAGGATTATCTGTCATTCCTCCGTCTATAATTAAATATTTTTTAACTCCCGGTATTTCTTTTATTGTTCCGATTTTATAAATTGTAATTCCCGCTTCACCAATAATTGACCTTCCGGGTTCGATTAAAATTTTTGGCATACTCAAATTATTTTTTTTAATTTCTTTCTCTAAAGTATCTATAATCAAATTGATAAAATATTCTATTGAAGGTGGTTTATCATTTTTAAGATATTTTACTCCCAATCCTCCGCCTAAATTTAGGATTGGCGTATTGATATTCCAGTTTTCTTTAATACTCCTAATGAGTTTTATCATCTCCTCAATGGCTAAAGAATAAGGAGACAGGTCAAAAATTTGAGAACCGAGGTGAAAATGCAATCCACTATATATAAGGTTTTTTTTAGAAATAACTTTTCCCATAAAATCGGAAACCTTATTAATGCTGATTCCAAATTTTGAATCTATTTGACCGGTTTGGATGTGTTTATGAGTATGGGTATCAACACCAGGTGCCACACGGAGTATTATTTTAACTTTAACGTTTAATTTTTCCGCAATTTGCTCAATTGTTTCCAACTCATTTTCATTATCGACCATTATTGTACCGATTTTTTCTTTAAGGGCAAATTCTATCTCTTCTTTGGATTTATTATTTCCATGAAAAAAAATTCTTTCTGGAGGAAAATTTGCCGAAAGGGCAGTATATATCTCCCCTCCGGAAGCTACATCCAGACTTAAGCCTTCATCTTTTAAAACGTGAGCCATGGCTTTTACCAAAAAAGCTTTGCTGCCATATAAGATTTCAAATTCAATATTTCTTTTAGTAAAAGCCAAAATATATTGGCGGCATTTTTTTCTAATTATTGTTTCAGAAAATACATAACAGGGGGTCTTATATTTTTGGGCTAATTTTATAATTTCACATCGGTCAAACTCTAAATTTCCGGAATTATTTAGGGAAAAACCCTCTCGGTTAATTTGAGGTGTTATGTTATTTTGATTATTCATTAATTTCTCCTTAAAATAGTCGTTGGTCGTTAGTATTTAGTTTTAAGTTGCAATGGCAATTTACCAATATGTTATTCCCGTAACTTATGTCATTCCCGCGAAAGCGGGAATCCAGAATTATTTGTTTTTAAAAATATAGACATAAGATATAAGAGGGTTTGATAAAGCAAACCCCTACATTTGCATAAACAGGCAATCCAAATTCATAAATAAAAAAGGCAATTGATAACGCTATGCCCAATCAATTGCCTGAAATTAATCTACAATTAAATTTACTCCCTTATTTTCTCATCAGATGAGATAGCGCTCCACCAGAAACCAGGGGATAGATTCTGATGACAGTTTTATGGCTTTTAACCATAAACCCAGCATAAAAACTAGAGCTGTTATCTTTATGCTTCGGCGAGAATGCCTTTCCTGGCGAATCAAAGATACTCATCTCATCACCAGTACTGATCATTACTCGCGCCCCCACCTCACTTAAGAAAAAAGTGAGGTAACAAATATTAAATTTCTAATAAAATAACATATATATTAGGAAAAGTCAAAAAATCCGACTTTTACGCCAAACAATATTAAGGGAGGTGAGTAATATTTAGAATAAAATATTTTTAGTATTTTCTTTTTATTCCAGCAATTTAAGAAATCTCCTTTACTTTAAGGATATAATTCCTTATTATATTAATAAAGATTTTTAGATAGAGGTGTAATTAATATCAACAAAGTTAAAGGGTTAATTTCAAAAGAAAAATGTGAGGATAAACCTAATGTAGGGATTTTAATGATGATTTTTGCCTCAATTTGTTTTGCGTTAGTAGGAGCAATGATAAAGTATGTAGAAAATATCCCTTTGATGGAAATGATCTTTTTTCGCAATCTTCCTTCTATTTTAATTTTGCCTTTGCTTTTGAAAAATAAAAATATTCCCCTTAGAGGGAAAAATAATCCTCTTTTACTTCTTCGTTGTTTTTTTGGCTTTCTTTCAACTGTAGGATATTTTTATACTTTTAAGACCATGACTATGACCGATGCCATGACTATTCGGCAGCTCAGCCCATTTTTTATAATTATACTCGCTATAATATTTCTAAAAGAGAGAATGTCCCTACAAAGGATTCCTGTTTTCTTGTTAGTATTTTTAGGAAGCCTTTTAGTAATTAAGCCAGGGATGCGTTTAGAAATATTTCCCGTGGTAGTAGGGGTATTGGCAGCGATATTCAGCGCAGGGGCACATGTTAGTTTAAGAAATTTACGTTTGACTGATCATCCTCTGGTAATAGTCAATTACTTTGCTTTTGTGTCAGGTTTAATGGCTTTGGTAATATTAATATGGCAAAATAATTTTGTTATTCCCGATCTTATTAGTTTGATAAATTTAGTTTTACTTGGATTAGTTGCTTTAGGATCACAGATTGCTCTTACCAAAGCTTATCAAATGGCGCCAGCGAGTATGGTATCTCTTTACACTTATTCCCAGATAATTTTTGCCATACTGTTTGGACTGCTCTTTTTTAGAGAGCTTCCTGATTTACTTAGTATAATTGGCGCGTCTTTAATAATCATTAGCGGATATTTAAATTATAAGTTAAAAATTGAATAATATTCTTGAAATTAAATTTAATAAGGGGAAAGGGAAATTTACGAAAATAGAGAAGAGAGCATATGGTTTAGCCCATTTCCTATCTCGATTTCCGCTAAGCTTTTCAAATTTTTATTCCTATTTTAAAGATTAAGAAAATTCCCAGGAAATATACTAAAAGAATTAACCAGGCAGCTGTCCCCAAACTAAATACTGATTTTTTTGGTTTATATACTATGCTGGCAATGGCAATACTGGTGAGAATTATAGCTATTAGAGCGCTAATAATATGCTGGGGCGAGACTACACTTAAAATTGGTGGGCCATCATAAAATATGTCTGAGAAGAAAGGTATGGTCATATTAAGAATATTCGCTCCCAGGACAATTCCTACCGCAAGGTCATAAGCCTTTATTCTAATAGCCGCAAGGGCGGTAACTAATTCTGGCAGAGATGTAATGATAGCCAACATTATAGTGCCCATAAAAGTTGTCCCCCAACCGGTAAGATAAGCTAAACTATTAGCTACTTGTACTAACTTCATGGCAGTAAAGATTATTATTATAGCTGCTGTTAAAAATTTGATATTGGTTAAGGGCAAAGAATAGGCAGTGTAATTTTCTTCAGGGACTCCCAGGACACCATCAGGTTTAGTTTTTTTACTATATTTGAATATTACTACAATACCTAAAAAATACAGAATTATTAAAGTTAGAGAATCTATGCCAACACCCACAAAGAGAAGTGATGATTTTATTAACATACTCAAGGCAGCAATTGCACATAGAAATATTCCCAAAATAGCAGTTAGAATTTGACCAGTAGTAACTTCCCTAAGAAGTGGGCCAGGACCATGAGCAAAGTCTGCTATAGCAATAATTAATAGATTAAACATAATACTGCCAAAGATATTTCCAATAGCTAAGTTGGGAGCATTAATCCAGGCAGCACCGGAGCTTGAAGTGATTTCAGGAAGAGAGGTAGCCAAAGGAATGAGTACTGCACCAATCCACAACCTTCCCAATCCGGTCTTTTCAGCAATTATATCTCCATAGCGAGTCAGTCTAGTTCCTGCAAAAATGATTATTAAGGCGCATATTAAAAATAAGATCCATAAATTAAGCAAATTTACTACATTCCTCTCAAGGTTGAAGTATTTTTCTATGAAATTTTTATAATACAATAAAAAATATTATATTTCTTATATTTTAAAAAATTATAACATTTCTTTAAAGGGTAATCAATTTACATTCGTATATCGTATATCGTATATCGTTAAGAAAATAGTAATATATAATATGTAGGGGCACGATGCATCGTGCCCAAAGGTAATCAAAAGACAATAAAACAGGAAGGGCACAATTCATTGTGCCCCTACACCTAAATCCTAATTTCTTTAATGCGATACAATATACTAACGACTATTTACTATTCACTAACGACTAATTTATATCGCGTATTGCGTAAAGAGTTGAAGAGAAAGAAAAGACACCACGGCAACACCGTATGGCGCCACTAATTATTCAATAATTCGCGTTACACACACCTTAATAGGTGTATAGCTGGTAAAATTTTAAAAAAAATTAAAATTTATGCAGGGATTTTATATTTTTTGTAGAATATAATATATAGAGAAAAAGAAAAATCTTAAAATTGAAAGTAAAATATATTAAAATGCAAAATAAGAAAGAGGGATAAAAAATGATCAGGGTAAAAATTTCCGGTGTAGCAATAGACCCGATAACCAAAGGTTTTGTAGTAATTTTAAAGGATGAAACTGAAAAAAGGTGGCTTCCTATCTGGGTAGGGCATTATGAAGCGAAGATGATTTCTTTAGCCTTGGAAAAAGTAAAGCCAGTAAGACCTTTACCCCATGATTTAATAAAAAATATTTTAGACGCCCTTGGCGTAGTTGTAACAAGAGTAGTAATTTGCAATATTAAAGATAATACTTATTTTGCTTCAGTTAAATTAAAAATAAATCAAAGGGAAAAAGAAATTGATGCCAGACCAAGTGACGCTATTGCTTTAGCCCTGAGGGCAAGTGCCCCTATTTACGTAACTGAAGAAGTATTAAATAAGGCTTCCACAGAGAAAGTCACCTTAGAGAATAAAAAAGAAATAAAACTTACCGAGTTACAACAAAAGATGCAGGAAGCAGTAGAGGTAGAAAATTATGAGGAAGCTGCTAAATTACGGGATCAAATCAGGAGCTTAAAAAAGAAATAATTTTTTCTTTCCTTTATTTTCCTCAAAAACTATTAGTCCCCAAATAGTTAAAACAAAAAAGCATCAAATTAATTAAGGGTGGAAGAATATTTTAAGGAAAATAAATTAAATAAAAATATATCAATTTTAAAAGAAAGGTGGAAATAAATAGACTGTGAGAAAGGTAATTATAGATTCAGAAATTTTTACTCAATTTCCTGATTTTAAAAGAGAGATTATAGTTGTTAGAGATATAGAAAATGCACTCGGCAATAAAAGAATAAGAAAACCTTTAAATAAAGAAATTGAAAAGAGGATGAAGGAAGATTTAATTGAACATCCTTTTGTAAAAGCCTGGGATGAAGCGCATTTAAAATTTGTTTCTGACCCGCACAAGTTTCCACCCTCAATAAAAGCACTTTTAAAAAGAATTAAAAAGGGCGGAGGATTTCCTTTTATCAACTCAGCAGTAGCCTTATTTAATTATATTTCTATAAAATATCTTATCCCTTGTGGCGGAGATGATGTGAGTAAAATTGAGGGAAATTTACACCTTGGTTTTGCTAAGGGGGATGAATGGTTTATTGCTTTAGGCAGTGAAGAGAAAGAGAATCCTCAACCAGGAGAGGTAATTTATTTTGATGATAAAACTTTGAAGGTAATGTGCAGGAGATGGAATTGGCGAAATGGTGATTTTAGTAAAATTACTGAAAATACCCAAAAAATGATTATTAATATTGATGGAATCGGGGTAGTCCCTCAATTAATTATAGAGGAAGCAAGAAATGAATTGGCAAAATTATTAATCGAGCAGTGCAAGGCAGAGTTAAGTACTGGCTTAATGGATGGGGATAATAGAGAGATTGAAATAGATTTTTAAATTATATCAGAAGACACTACCTTGACACAGTAAGAAGGGAGAAATAATAAGATATGAAAAAAGATAAAAAATTTTATCGCGATAGTTTAAAAAAATTAAAACCTTACGATCCTCATGAAGCACCTTATAAAATAAAATTAAATGCTAATGAAAATCCCTATGGTTTACCAGAGGAGATTGTTGAGGAAATATTAACGAAAGCCAAAAACTTAGAATATTCTCGTTACCCTAACGCAAATTCTGTGAAGTTAAGTGAAACTGTTTCTTCTTTTTGGGGTTTAAATAGAGATAGTATAGTTATAGGAAATGGCTCTGATGAACTTATTGATTATTTAATTAAGGCTTTCTCCGAGAAAGGGAGAAGGGTTATTACTACTGCGCCCTCTTTTGCCATGTATAAAATTTATTCAATTATTAACGGGTCTATCTTTGTACAAATTCCTTTAAGTCAGAGCAATTTTAGTTTAAATGAAGATAAAATTTTAGAGGAGGCAAAAAAAGAAGATTCTTCTATAGTTTTTATAGCCTACCCCAATGCTCCTACCGGAAATTATTTTGCTGAGGATAAGATTATAAAAATAATTGAAGAATCAGATTGTCTGGTGGTAGTGGATGAAGCTTATTATGAGTTTGGGGAAAAGACTTTTGTACCCTTTATTTCTCATTACGACAATTTAGTTATTCTTAGAACTTTTTCCAAAGCTTACAGTATAGCCAGTTTACGAGTGGGATATTTACTTTCTAATCCTGAAATTATAAATGAAATAAGAAAAGTAAAGAGTCCTTTTAATGTAAACACTTTTTCCCAACTTGCCGCTCAGGTAGTTTTTAAAAATAAAGAAATTTTGAAAAATGGTATAAAGAAGATTATTGAAGAACGCAAAAAATTAATAAACAGAATAAACGAACTTTCACCTTTCAAGGCTCATCCTTCACGGACTAACTTTGTTTTGGTTGAGGTGGGTTCTAAAGAAAACTCAGATTTAGTTTATAATAATTTATTAAAACAAGGAATTTTAGTCCAAACAGTTTCTGATCCGGCTTTTTCAAGCTCCAGATATTTTTTGCGTATAACTGTGGGGAATGAAGAGGAAAATGATATTTTGATTAAAGGTTTAGAAATCGTGTCAAAGAACCGTTCCCTGACACGTTTCTAACGACTAAACAAGTAAAGGAGAACTACCAATGTTTATACAATATGTGAACAGTTTTTATCAAGCGGTATTAAGTTTCTTTAGTCCTGAAAACCTTATTTTATGGTGGGGAAAATTTATAACTATAATTATAATATTAGTTGTTGCAAAAATAATTTTATCCATAGTTAATAAATTTATAGAAAAATCTTTAACCCCTTTAAAAAAATCTAAAAATTATAAGAAGAGGATTTCTCGCGCAAATACTCTTATTCCGCTTTTGCAAAACATTTCTAAATATGTACTCTATTTTATCTCTGGAGTAATGGTGTTAAGAGAGTTAGGGGTAGATACTACTGCCATAATTGCCAGTGCAGGGGTGGTTGGTTTAGCGATAGGTTTTGGTGCCCAATCTTTGGTAAAGGATATTTTATCAGGTGCTTTTTTGCTTTTTGAAGGAATAATTTCGGTGGGAGATTCTGTTAATGTAGGAGAACATTCTGGCACAGTGGAAGTTATCGGTTTAAGGAACATTCATTTAAGGAAGTATTCGGGCGAGTTAAGAGTAATACCTTACGGAGAAGTTGCTAGCTTTGGCAATTTTAATAAAGGGTATATGAGGGCTATTGTTAAAGTAGGAGTAGCTTATGAACAGGATGTAGAAAAGGGAATGAAGACCTTAGAAGAAATTGCCGATAAATGGGCCGAAGAGAATAAAGATATTGTTTTAGAAGCTCCAATTGTTCAAGGAGTATTATCTCTCGGTTCTTCAGAAGTAACCTTAAGAGTGTCAATTAAAGTAAAACCAATGACTCACTGGGGGGCAGAAAGAGAACTTAAGCGGAGAATTAAAGATACTTTTGACAAAAAAGGGATAGAAATACCCTTCCCCAGACAGGTTGTTTACCTAAAAAAAGAGAAAAAATAAAGATAAACGAAATTGATTCCAATTAATATTCTAAATATCAATTTTTAAATAGATTTTCACCTAGAACAAAAGATTCTTGGAGTATGAAATACAAGTAAATATATTTTTAAGATTACGATAAAATAATCTTTTGAAAAATTTAGTTTAAAAAAACACTTTTTATCTTCTTAAGGGATACCAGTATAATCAATATCTATATTAGAAACTCCACAATCAATCTCTATCTCTGTTTTGAATTCTGATTCGTTGTAATTGTGGGAAATATATGTACCATTTCTCTTAATAAAATCGTCAAGGTCTTTTATGGCAATTCCCGAATCAATATTCACTGTTGCTCCCACATTTTTAGGTATGTCAATATCAATATTAGATAACCCTGTATCTATAATTATTTTAGAATCATATTGAGGTAAAACCAAATTAATATTACTTGCTCCACTTTCAATATATAGTTTTTCTATTTTAAAATCTGATAAATTACAATCTATATCAATAGCGCCTGTTTTGACAGATAGATTATATATTATTTGATTATTTAATTTTAATTGCCAGTGATTTCTAATATTATTAGAAATTCTTCTTTTTATTACTGGCGAGTGATAAATAAGGATGTTGGTCTCCTTTTCGGTACTGGAGTATTTCTCAAAAGGCTCAAATTCTTGATAGCGATATTGAGAAATGCATTCATAAAGTAGAGGAGTGGATTCGCCCAGGGCAAGCTTCCCTACATCAAGATTTAATTCAATCGAAGCTCTTTCGATTTCAGAATACTCCTTCGTTTCTAAAGCTACTTCAGTTTCAAGAGTTGTTTCGGTCTCCGGAGCTGTTTCGATTTCTGGGGTTACTTCAGTTTCCAAAGCTGTTTCAGTTTCAGGAATTTTTTCAACTTCTATAACTATTTCGCGGCTAAGAATTTTTACTTCCCTTACCATTTCTCCTTCAAAACTAATTCCCACATAACTTGCTCCCACTCCTGCAATAATTCCCAGAAATATAATTAGTGGTCCCAAAAAGGAAAGACTCTTTCCTCTGAAGATTAGAGATAAACCCAAACTTATTACGAGTAGGGGCCAGAGTTTGAATAAATTTGACCATACAGTCCAATCTAATATTTCTAAAGTATTTGACAGGAGGATTGTACCTATAAGTAAAAAAGTGAGTCCTTTAATTATTTTATTTGCTTTCATTTCTTTCACCTCGATTTATTTTATTAGTCGTTAACATGAATACGGGTTTTTAGTTTATGGTTTTTAGTTTTTAGATAAAAAAATTAGTTTTCAGTTATTAGTATATGGCTAAAAACTTAAAGCGAAAAGCGTAAAACCATAATTCAAAATTTATAAAATCTTCCAGTTTACTGGTTACTCAATCTGCCAATCGATTTAGTTAATTATTTTTCGGTGAATTATTCACCAGAAATTAATTAATTAAATTACTTAAGGATTACATTTCTTACAGGGCTTTTTACCAGCAGCAATTGCCTCTTCACGAGTTTTAAATAAAATCAGATTTTCAGATTTTATTGTTTTCACATAAGAGCAATTAAAATAATGAAATATATCAGAATTTTTGGAAGCAGCATATTTATATTCTTGAACTTCGATAGTTTTGGTTTCGGTTTTCTCTGCTGGAGGTGTTATTACGCTTTCTTTTTCTGTAAATATTCGATAATCGATGCCATCAGTCTTTACGGAAATGGTTCCATTTTTAGTAAGATTAGACCAAGCATTAGCAATTAAAAGGTCTATTAATCTTTGTTGGTCAGATAAATATTCGGGATTTAGACTTAAGGCAATTTCTCCTTCTCTTACAGCATTTTCGTAATCTTGACTACGATAATAAGATAGGCCTATTTTATAATGTGCCTCTGAGAGTATATAATTTGAATCTGCTAACTGAAGAGCCAACTCATAATTTTGATGAGCCTTTTGGAGTTCTCCTGCATTATAATGCATGTTGCCTATTTCAATAAAGGCCTGGGCGAAATTATCAAAAGTAAAATCTTCGATATATAGCGGATAAAATTTTTGGGATAATACTTTTTCCATTATGGCTTGTTCGTATTCTTTTCCTTTTAGATTAATAAGTCCTAATCGATAATATGCTATAGCTATTGATTTTTTATCTTCAGTAAATTGAGTAGCTTTATTATAGGCAGATATAGCTTGATCAATGTTTCCCGTACTACTATAGTAATCACCCAAATTCAAATAACAAGCAGCACTTTCCTGGTAAGCTAAAAAATTGTCCAGGATATAAGGGCTGGATTTAAGTTTACCCAATTTTATATATGTTTCCGTAGCTTTAATAAATTGATCATTATCCTGGTAGAGCAGGGCTAACTCGGAAATAAGCTTGTCATTTTGGGGAATAAGTTCAGCAACTTTTTCGTATTCTATTATTGCCAGATCATACTCGAGCGTATCTTTATATATCATTCCCTTTACAAAATAGGCAAAGGCATTATTGGGGTCTTCGATAATAATTTGAGATAGATTGGTAAGAGCTGATTCCCTTTCCCCCATTTTGTACAAAGCATAACTCTGATTTATCCTGGCTAATATATTTGTTTCATCTAAACCCAAAGCTTTTTCGTATTCTTTTTCCGCAGGTTCATATAAATCTAACGCACAATAAAAGTTTCCCATATTGATGAAAGTGAAGATATCAGGTTTCATAGTTTTTCTTTCTATAATTTCTTGCAATAATTTTTCTGTTTCACTGTTGGCAAAGACAGCGGTAGTAAAAAGAGCAAATAAAATTATTAGAAAGATTACAAAATTTAATCTTAAATTTTCTCTATACATATCTACCGTCCTTTCTTTTTTAGTATTTTATAATTTTACGGATAAAATCGAAGAAGTTTACCAAAAGAATTTATACTTAATATTTACATATTCAATATTATTTTCAAAAAACCTCTTTTTTTATCAAAATTTTTTTAACTTATTTTTATTATATCATTTCTGAACCGAATTCTTTTAATTTTTTAACGGGTTCGATGAATCGAACCCCTACCTTGGACTTCCGGATTCTGGCTTTCATTTTTTAGATAAAAAGTAGGATGATATTTTTCTTTCCCTTCCTTAACGATATATTTAGCACAATACTGTCTTTTAATTTTTTTCTTTCTCTTTCTTGACTCGATACCCGATACGCGATACTAATTTACTAACTATAATGATAGGTATCTCACCCTTCTATTGTTGTAATTTTTAAATCAGCATATATAATTAAAGAAGGATTTTTACTTATTTTATCGAATAAGCTAATTACAAAAGACAATTTACTGATATAAACTTTATTGAGGTAGATAAAAAGTAGAATGGTATTTTTCTTTCTCTCTTAACAATATATTTAGCACAATACTATCTTTTAATTTCTTTTCTTTTTCTTTCTTAACTCGATACGCGATACTTGATACTCGATACTATATTATACGAGATACGAATTTTCTTTAAAGAGAGGTGGCAGCCGATGAAGATTACCCATAAGCTTGCTCAGAATATTGTAGAGAAAACTATGGGCATTTTAAGGAAAAATATTAATATTATGGATGAGAATGGCGTGATTATTGGTTCCGGAGATAAAAGTCGCCTAAATCAATATCATGAAGGAGCAGCCAGGGTAATTACAGAAGGGAAGAAGTTGGAAATCTATTCTAAAGATATAAATCATTTAGTGGGAGCAAAACCAGGAATTAATCTTCCCATAG